>Ga0123352_10014642_pt1 | contig 12486 bp, 6 predicted proteins | sample TergutLab28metaG_FD_89700 | JGI IMG/M metagenome (GOLD analysis project Ga0123352, IMG submission 89700) | Labiotermes labralis P1 segment gut microbial communities from Petit-Saut dam, French Guiana - Lab288 P1 | ecosystem: Host-associated > Arthropoda: Insects > Digestive system > Gut ... | reverse complement strand
TAAAGTTTTAACGCTTATATGTATATTTTAAAATTAGCAACAATATTTATAACAATTTCCAAAGTTCTATAACAACACATCTTAAATACATACGCGTAACCTCCTTCATATGTACCGGTTAAAGTTTTAGAAATAAGTATCCTGATAGTATAATAAGAACATAACGACACATGCATTTTATACATAGTTTTATCAAGAATGTGTTTTGGGATCCCACAGCGCATTTTAAACAGTGTTAAGTAAAGATCTGTATTCTTAGTAGGGCCTGAGGATGATTCTATGAGAATCGAAACATGCTGCCCTAACACAATAAAGTTTAGTTGTGTTTGACTGATTATAATTGTTATGTTTTTTTTTTAATTTCATTAATAACCTTATAATGAGGGTTTAGTTCTCCTGGGTTCGGACGTTGTCTGGCTGGGTGAGCCGTTCCCATCGTTGCGGAGGATCGCTGTACATACAAATGTCTTCAAATGCAAGCAGTCCAAGAAGGACTTCATTTTGAAGATGAAGAGAGCATTAATTTCGAAACGTCGGGAGCCACTCGCCTAACGACATGGCGTCACATACCAGGAGACTTGAATCCTCAAGCACACCGCTGGAAGAAACTTAAATCACGCAAGATCGTAATGTTAAAAAAGATCGTTCTTTAATCTGATCATCTTTCGTTTCAGTAGTAGAGTTCCAGCTGTTAGCTGTGTCTCCGATAATATATTATCTGGTGAGATTTACGGCCTATTTAACTGACACATGAGCACCGCTGGAAAGGAGGTGGGTGGGGGAGGAATCTAAGTTCCTGAAAAAATCTTCCCCTAATACCTCTTCGTCCATCACAAGTGCCAATTGTGTACCATCATGAACCCGGATATTCACAGAGATAAGTCTGCTTCGCACTGCCATTGTAACTAATATAATGTACATTTTTACAGGGATTGTTTTCAGAATATGCTACTCTTCAACATGTTCAGCACAGAAAAGCAAAGGCCTACAACACAGAAAGCAGCAGACACTAATCAAACTTGTTCTGAGAGAATAAACTTAATAGAAACCAGTTTTGTAAGGCCATATTTATTATTCTCTGCCAAAATTATTCAGATTAGCGGTGGAAGCCCTGCATTCAAATTAGGCTACGTCACAAAAGAAGAATGAAGAGCAGGTTACATGATTTAGTTGTCTGTAACGTGTAGACAGAAAGCAGATCCTTATTTAGAATAAATATATATATATTTGAAAACATTTTTTTTTTTACTTTTAAAGAATGGCTATTTATACTAGTTCCTATTAATTTTTCTTCAACTATACATAGCCTCATCCTCTTTTCCGTTGGTCCACTAGCTGGCCCTCGGTCTTATCTTCCTCTTTCTGGTCAGACCTCGATTTTTCAGTTGAGTTGCACAGTTTCTGATTTTATAGAGACTACTCGGGCTATCTCTTACACTCTGGTTTTAAATTTAGGCACTTACACAATATATGGCACAGCGTAAAAATATGGAGCATATAAAGCGGTTTTCATTATTCCGCTTTGCCTCCCCTTGCGCGCCGAACGTGTCTATTTCTTTTCTTCCTTCCTACAATTCCGGAAGTATGACTGCATGACAGATTCGAAATTTACACAGCCTGGCCGGTTAAAACCACTCATAGTTAGCCACATTACTAACATCAACAATTGGATCTAATAGTTTTGATTTCCTCATTTACCTTTTTTCATTAATTGAAGTTTTGTTAGGTCTTCCAATTATGATCGTAGACCCTAATTCCTTTGGCATAAAAGAGTCTTGCAGTCTTTCTACACTTAGTGTCATTACTCCTCTAAAAATCCGCAACAAAATTGACTTGAAATTTAACTGCCCCTTGCGATCTCAGCCTACGTATTTCAGCAGTTCCCATTTTCTGTTACTTTATGCTTATATTCAGAAATTTTATGCCTATAAAATAACATGTGTTTGCTAAGTCTTATAACATCTGTTTCGGGATCCTCAAGAGTTTCATTTTTCAAAACGTCCAGACCGACAGTGGGGCCCACCATGTTTATTTTATAAATAATCAGCCGGTGTAAGGCGGACAGTGTGAATCTTACCATTCATCTCCATCTAGTGTCGAGGTTAAGAACGCAAGGATTTATGCTTTTACTCCCACATAAGCTTTGTGTTGTTGTTCCTAATTATGCATGGAAATAAGTTTACTTTTAACCCTGTATTGAAAGGAGATGTTTCCTTCCCCCCACTTTAACTGCCTCTATTCGAACTATACAAGCTTCCTTTATTTCACCTTGAATTAACATTCGATGGCCAATATTTCCTCTAAATACAATTTTGTACTACCCTGAAATCTTTACTTTTGACAACGGATGTGGACACCTGTGTGATTAGTAAACGTTATTCAATTCAGGTCGTTTTGTAAGAACCTCTCCATGTATTTGGAAGTGGATTACGCCTTATATTGCCCATTTTTATCTATGTAGAGGGAATCTGACGCACATCAAGTTAAAAAAAGATGGTCTGGCCTTCCTCATCCAAATGGGAGAAGTGCATATGTTTGAAATATTGTTTTGTTGAAACGCTTCCTCACCTTGCCCTCCACCCTGTTCACCCAGCCAGCAGATTTATCTTGAAAACAGACCACGGAATGTAAGTTATGCAGCTGAGTTCCCGTCCATTCCCCCCCCAACCCCCCCCCCCCACCCATCCACACATAACCTTTTCTGTTACAACTGTTTTTTTGGTGGTATGTTGCATTTTTGGGATAGGTTACAGTGTGTCACAGATTTTTAAAAAGTAGAGGGCAAAAGAGGGAGATAGGCTTATTTATTGGACAATGTTGTCCTAACTATTTCTCTCGTCTTGTCTTTTCTTCCCTTAAAGAGAGGCTTGTCTTTCGTTTCTGCTCTGGAGGCGTTTTGTACATCCTTTTTCAATATTTTCTTTCCCCTCCCTTCACTTTTCACCTTCTTTGTAGGTTTCTCGATGCTTTTGACCAGTTCTTTCTCCCCTCATTCTAAACCATTCAATTCATTCAGCGCCCCAACCTCAAGAATAAAATATCCTGTCACAGGTAAACGCTGCTTTTGACCACATGCAGTCTCTTGTTAAAGCATTCGACTTTTAAATGAAACAAGGAAAAGAAAGCTGGGTATGGGGCACGGGGGAGAATGGTTATAAGAAGACTTGAAAATGGATAACTGCTGCCTTGAATTTGGTGAAGAGTGGGAGGGGACGTGAATGGTGACGCTGGGCGGGAGTTGGGCAGTTGCCTGCCGGTGAGGTGTTCCTCTCGGCCTCGCTCACATCAAGAGCAACAACAGACTGTGCTAGCTACATTGCTCGACAATTAGATTTACGAGTTTTGGCTCGGCTTCATTTAGCTATTTCTATTATTATACTATTTATGAACCTCTCTTCTTTTCGTGCTTTCCGTTCACTTGCTCGTGCCTGCTACATGACTGGCCTATGTAACTCTACTCTCATTTCCCTCAGTGCATATGACAAACATGAATCATAATATACATCACTCACTCAGAAACATATATATATATATATATATACATATACGATTTGAAGTCAGAGGAGACGAATGCAAAAGTAAGGCACAAGGGAATGAAGAGAGAAGAAGCAACGGGGACCTAAACAAATGGCACAGAATCAGGCAGCGGACAGGCGGGCGGGCAGACCGGCAGGAGTTGAGGAAGATGGATTGTTGAATGTCAAGCAAGAGCTCTTAGTGATATGTGTTTGCTGGGTTAGGGACTGTAATTCACATACAACGCTGTGTGTATGCAGTCAAGAGCGGGGTGGACAGGTGGATCGCATGATCAAGGTGGAGAAGGGAAGATATATAGAAACAAACTGACAACTAATAAGGAGAGATAGTAAAATAGAAAGAAGAACGAGTGAGAGAGAGAAAAGAAAAGACCATTTGTTTGTTCCCGTTTAATATTTATTGGTTGGTGTCCGGATGAGAGGCTCTCTTGTATACTCTGACTTGCTTGGTCTTCTCCGCGCCGACCCCCGATGCTTTCTGCTTTGAGTTTCCACTAAAAGTTCTTCCCCAACACAAGTTGTTGAGTACAATGCTAGCTTGCGGTGGTGTCTGTGCACATCAACGGAGAAAGAAGGTGGCCGGTGTTGTGCATCCCCTATAGAAGTGTCGTCGAGTGTAGCAGAATTCCCGGGAGGCTGTGCAGAGAGCAGGAACTGCAGGACCTGCCTGAATGTGGGTTACAAGTATGTGTGTGCATGCGTGCTTCTACCTGCTACGTGCATCTCTACAATGTTGATAGCTTTCAGACTACTGGGCGGGCAAGGATACGGATTTTCCCAAGATCCTTTGCGTTTGAATTTTTTTTTTTTTGGTTTCGTTTTTTGAAGATGTATAGGTTAGGAATAAGAGAAGTCTGGGCCGATTGGTTGAACTATAGTTGCGGTGTGTTATGTGCCGTCAAATAAAGCCAATCATACCCTCACACTGCAATTTGGCAGTCATTATGGCAACGTAGATCAGCGCTCTCTTGTTCAAGGAAAATGATCAAGTATACATAAAGAATATACTGTAATATGCAATGGAAGGTTGTAATGGCCAGAACAAGTCAATGTGGTGGCGCAGTCTGTTATTAATTAGTAGGGCAGTCGTGGGCCCAAGTCGTAGAATAATGGGTTCGAATCCCACTCGCTGAATACGTTATAGCAGCATTTTTCTGTAATTTGTTTTGGTAGCGTCTTGTTTTTGGTTGATGGCCAGTTTGTGGTTTCCTGCCACAGAATTCTTCCAGAATCTCAACATAGCGAGTTCATGATGGAATATAACCTACATAAATCCAAGTTTGAAGTAATCAGTCGGTTGTTGATGAAGATTCAAGTCTTCTAGAATCTTAAGGCATGTTTATTGGTAGAGATACTAACGTTTCGTAAGACATCAATGCTTCCAACTTCAAGTTCATGTTTGAATCTTACAAAGGAGGCACTACAATTTCTAAACTATTGTACTTCTGTAACAATTACGAGCTTACTACATTACGAACCAAGTTCATTTATACGGATGGGAATATCTTACATTCCTCCAGTAGAATTCTGAAGAAAATATGAAATGCGGAGCGAGAAATTTTTTTGTCTATTTTTTTAATATAATAAATTTTTCTTTATGCAGAAAACGAAAGCACATTGTGTGAAACATTTTACTTCTTTGGGATTATGTCATTTTGAAGGGGATGCTCTATGATTCATATTAAAGTGCTGAACTCGAAAGTGACAATTCTATAGCTTGACCCCGAACATATAGTAGTTACTATTCTCCGAATCATTGGTAACTTTTTACCAGTTGACATGGCCTTCGGCTTGTGTTTGAATATACATATTTTCCATCGTAATGCAATAGGAAGTGCTTTTGTGATATTTACGTGTCTGGGGAGCAGAAAGTAATGACACAAGGGGGAAGAAGGTGGTGAGATTATTAATCTTAATCACGAGTGACTATCTCTTAACTGCGTTAATGTGAAATGTGAGTGTAGGAATATTCATTTAAATGTGGGTGCTTTTGTTCGAACATTCATTTAGAAATATTTGTATATTCTACACAGCTGACAATTGTTTCGAGTGTGTAAGCCAGTATAGTGCTATAGTTAATAGACAATATCAGGGAGGTTTTTAATACTCGCCATATGTGAAATAGTGCAGTGTGTTTGGGAACGCTTTCTAATTTACACAATTACAAACATAAAATCTGTAAAGCTACCGAAGAAATTAATGGCTCAATTACAGTATTAAAAATTTAGATTTCTCACTCGATGTTCGCGTGTTTTGAGAATAAAATTCCACCTCTTAAAAGTAAACATGCTTTACAAATGACGGTCTTCCAAATTTCTGTAATAAAGATAAGGTGAAGTGTCATTGAAAGAGCAACAATTTCTATTGCATAGATGGTGGTATTTACCGCTGTCTGCTTCTGGCACAGAAATGACAGAAATGGTAATTAACAATCTGGGCTTTGGAAAGTTCAAATTTCTAATAAATAATCTGAAGAAAACAGGGACAACAATTTCATAACGATGGATACATACATCCGGTTCAGTGTTCAAAATTTGTGCCAACCATTAATGTTGGATAGCAATGTGTCTGATATCATTCAAATACGAGTTCGCGAGCATGGAAGTTTTTAAGAAAATCTTACAAATACAATTCTGCTTATAATTCTGGTATAATCCTGTTTCTGGTTATTATAAAATTCAAACATAACCATCATTCAGCAATAAGAGTGGGCATATACCTCGTAAACCTAAGAGAACTGTGATTAAACAGGAAAAATGAAGCGAATAAAAATTGTTTTTTGTGTTGTGTATTTTTGAATATCCTAATTTTTTCATCGTCCAGAAATGGAAGATTTTCATGTTTTAGTTCTATATTCCTTTCAAGGTATGCTCTACGATATATAGAAGTATTCTTTATTTGAAAGAGTTTTTTTTTTGGTTCTTACAATTAACATTAACATTTCACCAAGTAGACTATTGCTAACGACAGAAAGTCAAGGAAGAAGAAATGGATGGAACAAGTAACACGACTGGGAGAGATCAGCAGGGCATGTGAGGTCTTCTCAGAGCACATAAAGGAAAAGGGGCACTTTGAATCTAGACATACTTCGGGATAATATTTAAAAGAATATCCAGGAAATAATACACGAGAACGTGGAAATAATTTATCTGCCGCACGACAGAAATCAGTTTGCTGGACTTTATGACTAGCGTAACGATGTTTTGAACTGTTTGAAGGGCGAGAATTTTCTTTACTAGTTAGGCAAGTATTAGATGCTACACACTGTTTTTTTTTGGTCCTATATTTAGGCACGTTTTCTTCATATATAATTCTTGGAAAAACATTTTTGGGAATGGTTTTAAAAAGTGCGCACGGTACTTTTTTTTGTGTGGCTGTATTGGAAATAAATTTCTTTTAAATTACGATTAGATGACTAGAAATTTTAAATTGAATCTACCTGAAGAATTTAGTTGGCGTGATACGCAACGCCATTAGGGCGAATGAATACAGCGAATTCTTACAGGATGATGTGATTACTAATCTTCGAAACCTGGATTTAAATTCCGCGCAGACCTGTCTTATTACCCTAGAACACTTCATTGTTATATAGTTGTGGATTCACGCATTGTGAAGTAATTTTGTATTCAGGGTAATCAATTTAATGATAATCGCTTTTCAAATTTTGGCATCATAAAATGTAATTTTTATTTTACCGAATAACAGGAAGTAAACGTGTTGTGTGTACTTATTAATGTGACATTAACATTTCTGCTTCCTCTAGCAGGTGTCTATAATGAGAGTCTTGTCGTGATATTCTACGGAGATCTTATAGCCTTGCCAAGAAAAACATTCTCTGTTGTAGCTTTTTTTCCAGCACCTGTTGTGACTTGCATTTGCAAGGATTATTTACCTTCAAGGAGTTAATAACATTTGTTTTTAATGAATAAAAGTAATTTACTTACATGTATATAAACATTCATATCCACGCTCCATCATTAGACTCTATGCGCAATAAAATATCGATTTCCTTATCGAACGTCTGATCTGTTGTCAAATGCTGGCAAAGAGGGCAACATGACTCGCACGGCACGGATAGGTGCTTTAAAATTTCGTTATGAATGCCTGAATGAAAGAAAACGCTTGTGGGGTGTAAGCATGGATGAATATATATTTAAATGTGTGGCAGGGTAACTGTATTTAAGGACGCTGATTGGATGTATCTGATTCAGAATAGGGACCATTGACACAATACTGTGAAATGGTAATGAACCCCTGAAATCCATAAAATGCAGGCATTTTCTTGACTAGCTGTAAAATAATTAAATTCTCAAGGGAGAGGCTGTTCGAAGAATTTATTTTGTTAGCTTATTTTATTAAATAAATATTTTTAATTCCATGAAATATAGAAGCACAATGACAAACATGGTCACGCAGTAGAGAAATCAATAATTTTCCCAAAAATTTTCTTTAGCGCTGTTTCCATAAGCTTATCATAACTGCTAGCTACAAAAACTGCATATGTTCATTTATTTATTATTTGCTGCCGAACAGGAATTTGCACTACTGTTGGAAGTATGTTGGTGTTTGCGTGTAACAACTGCTTTATTACGAACGTTAAACTACTGAACTTGGCTACATAGTAGATTTATGGCTCTCGTGTATTTATTAGAATAAACAATTTGTTTACTTAAACGGTTTTAACACATTTGTTCCTTAATCAAAACACAGTGTATTGACTGTGAGTTACGGAAGTGATTTTTAAACGTTATAATTACAATAATCTGTACTTCAGTCGGATTTATATATTGGTATATATGTATGTATATAGATAGATAGATAGATGGATGGATGAACGGATGGGTGGATAGATAGATAGATAGATAGATGATAAATAGATAGATAGGTAGGTAGATAGGTAGGTAGATAGGTAGGTAGATAGATAGATAGATGGATGGATGAATGGATGGATGGATGGATGGATAGATAGATAGGTAGATAGATAGATAGATAGATAGATGATAAATAGATAGATAGGTAGGTAGATAGGTAGGTAGATAGATAGATAGATGGATGGATGAATGGATGGATGGATGGATGGATGGATGGATGGATAGATAGATAGGTAGATAGATAGATAGATATACTGAGGATTCAATTAGTGGCATAGGCATGCTATGTGGGTTTGTATAACACATAAACACAACGAATAAAATAGTAGCAAATATTTACAGAGAAATTATCATGCTATTTTTATTAACTGATGAAGATACCCATCTCCCTGTGAATTTTCGGGCGGCCATCGCATTTGGATACGTATTACGTGTCCTACAGAATTCGTCATTTTGCTGTTACTGGCTTTACTTACGTTGAAAATGTATACAATTAGCTGTATAATGCCCTGTATGAAATTAGACATATTTTAGTGAAAATAACTATTACAGCATCTTAAGATAAGGATGTAGTCACCGCAATATAATAACGTGAACCACATATTAACCTTTTAAAGCCTAAGACTTACTTTATGTACAATTTTAACATTCAGAAATTCTGTGTTCTGTCCACAATGCATTTATGTGTTTTGCGTGAATCTCAGAACCAAGAGCGAGTATTTCTTTTTACAGCCTTAACTTATCGGTTGTTATAGCAGAGGTAGGGAATGTTTACTGCGAGGTACGAACTGTGTCTTTAACTCAGTCAGATACAGTTTCGCCCTTAAAGGGTTAAACTAATCTAAAATATGGACTTCATGGGCAGCTGAGGTTATTGTGAGCAATCACAGAATTAAGCAAGCTATGACATATTTTCAAATAACTGTAGCGGAGTAAACATTCCGTTATGTATCTGATGCAAAACTTAGTGCATCTGCAGACTGCATCACCATCATAACCTACAGTGAGTTTTCAAGGAACTGATTACATGTTGAGATTTTTTTCGTCTGCACTTGAACACTTGAACTATCGACTCAACCAGCTGAATGTGTCCTCGCAAAATTCTCAGTATGTAGTATTTCATATCTTATTTTTTGTAGTTTTTTTAAATTAAATTCTTAAAATAAAACCAACTAGATGCACTAAATTCTCAAATTTATTTTTGGAACAAAACTCTACACGTTTCGGACAGTTCCTCTGTCCATCATCAGTAGTATTTCACTGTATACACAACAATGGTATATGTCATACAGGTTTGCTGACAGCTTCTGCTCGCAAGCTGTCAGCAAACCTGTATGACATATACCATTGCTGTGTGTACAGTGAAAAACTCCTGATGATGGACAGAGGAACTGTCCGAAACATGCAGATGTGTATTCCAAAAATAAATTTGAGAAATTAGTGCATCTATTTGGTTTTATTACAAGAACTTATCACGATGCACGGTCACCTGAACGTCAAATTTTTATTAAATACCTACAACGCTCAGGAAATTGACCTGCCTTTTTTCATAACAAATAATAATTTCGCTATTAAGACAGTACTGACTATAAATGTACTTGCATATAACTTTCCTACACATAGGTTCATACTGATGTGAGTATCCCTTCAGTGGGGCCCGGGGATGATATATTCGGTATAGCGACTCGCTACAGACTAGACATTTAGGGGCTCGAATTGCTGTGGGGCAAAAATTTTTATTTTTCCTACGCAAGTCGAAATTGTTCCTGGGGCCCAACCAACCTCCTTACGACGGGTAACGGGACCCTTCCCAGGGGGTAAGGCAGCGGGGGCGTGGCCTTGACTACCCACGCCATCTAGCGCCGAGAACCAAAATGGCTAAAAGCCATACATCTACTGCCCTTCTGTTCATGCACGGCCTGTTAAAGGGTCACTTTAGTCTATACATCCGTCAGTAAATGCCATACAGCTTATTGTTTGTTGGGATGTGACGCCATGTAGTCTTGTGGCTGGTTACCTGCTTTTCCAGTAAACGTATTTCATTCTTGAGGAGCGAGGACGAAGGCAGCCATGACGTCATGTTTTCCGGTAGTCATTTACCGAAGTTTCGGATAAACCTGCTGTCTCCACGTTTTGCCCTGAAGACAGAGACAGAAATTTTTAGCACTACATTGTATATATGTGTTTCATGATTTCGGGCCTGACGTGAAACATGTATGCTGCAAGCAGTACAATTACTTAGTATAATATCAGTAATTTGTTTGAAATAGTCACTAAGCATGCATACATTTCAGCTTTTACGAATTGCACACTTCGATCAAAGGCACTAATCGGCAGTGGAGATTCATACTGTGGGCTTCTAGATTATGACAACTTGTTGTCTCCATTCATAGTTTTCAACATCAGAGAAATACACTGCACCCATATTCAAGCGCTTCTAATGTTTTTGGGAAAAAGAAATACTGTCCCTCAAATTTTGGATATTGACATTATATAAGTTTTCACTCCCTCTGTTTCTCACAGGCTGGCTTTGGTGAAAACTAATCGAGAAGATTGCGCGTCCGTTAGTGCCTTCTGGAATAGACACACTAAAATGAAGAAGTTTACCTTTTTATTTCATTCTTTCAACGACAAAAGGAAACGTTGGTTGTAGCAGACGGAACATTTTATGCATAATCTACAACATTATGTATGCCAATATGATATAGTAAATAATTACTATACGTGTTATTTCCCGGCACGTCTGGCATACTAATAGCGCGACTTTATTAGTTTAGCTACATTAGTATTAGTGCTTTGTTTATGCTTGTATGCTTTCGCGCGAATGAACATTAAGTCTCTGTCTATCACGCTCTTATCTTTGTACACATGAAATGCATAGATCGCGCACGCACGCACGCACACACCACATTCAAATAACATCCTGTAAGTTCGTACGGACAGACTTCTACATACACGCACTGAAAAATATAAGAAAGCATAGTCCCTAATGATTTTGTTGCCCCGTGAATGATGGCTATTGTTGCCTGGCAGCCTCTTTGCGGAAGGGTGCCACAATATTCCGAGAAAGACAGGGACAAATCGTAACAAACCTTAATTTACAAGTATTTATTCATAACATTCACAGGTTATTTACTTTCAGCGCTCGGTTCAGTACGTAGTTTAAATATTATTGTCTGTCATATACGTAAGTGGATGCAACATATATTAAGAATAAAAGGTAAGCGCATTCTCAAGTTAGTGTATGAATACATTACAGCAGGTAGAAACCATTTACGACAACCAAGGAAGAGATGGAGGAATCAACACACATGAAGACGAAACAAGCTTAGAATGGCTAATATCTTATGGCTGATGACGATAATGATGGTGATGTTTCAGTAGGCATTTTATCGATAGAAATACTAGTGAAAAAATTCGAATGCTTTTAAAATTTTAGTTTTTAAACTGATATTTGCCTGAGAGATAAGAGAATATGGAAGTTAACCGACAGCAATAATCGCTTGTCTTCTTATGTGAAGGATGAAACAAACGCTGATTCCACATTCCAACATATGCACTGGACATTGCTTCTTGTCCGAGTTAATCTACATGAAATCTTGCGACATGGCTGTACCCCTTTCTGTAGATAAGTTTTTTTTTAAACTGTACTGAAATAATTTAGACAGAAACTCTTTTTTGAGTGGTTCGTGTACGAAACCAAATGAATGTTTCTATGATATATACAATATTACAACTTTTCATTAATGCTACATATTTACTTATATAACTTTGCACATATAGATCGATTTAAAGTACTTTGATTCAATCAGCGAAATGCTTCATATAATCTACTAAGTATTAGAAAGTTTTAATTTGGTGTGTGAATTCCTGATGATGGCAAAGTTATATGCCGCAACATGTAGGAGTAATGAAAGATTGTAGTGTTGTGTATATCACAAGTGTATGTAACGGGTTTTATAAACGAGGAATTTAATTTCAATGCATAGAATGAATTTTTTTTGATTCGGCATATAAGACTATTTAGTATTTATATTTTCCTGGGAAGTTAGGCAAGGTTTCTTCTTCTTCTTCTTCTT
>Ga0123352_10014641_pt1 | contig 12486 bp, 4 predicted proteins | sample TergutLab28metaG_FD_89700 | JGI IMG/M metagenome (GOLD analysis project Ga0123352, IMG submission 89700) | Labiotermes labralis P1 segment gut microbial communities from Petit-Saut dam, French Guiana - Lab288 P1 | ecosystem: Host-associated > Arthropoda: Insects > Digestive system > Gut ... | reverse complement strand
TTAAGTTCCCCTAAGACAACCTGAAGATGGCCAGTACAGGCCGAAACATGTAGATGTCCATTATATAGTCATTAAATACACATCATGTGACACAGTTGTGTTTGACTACATACAATTTTCCAAGTTTCACACATACAACGGGGATGACACACTTCCTAGAATGCATTTATATTCTACGATTTTCAAAATAAATTACAATTATTTTCCTAATCACGATAACGCAGTACGTTTTCTGCAATGGAGAGGAACGCGTTTACTGTGAGGTAAAAAATTAATATTTATATGTTAGCGCAGTTTGCTTTCTGCAGTGGAGACAAGTTTTTTTTTCCTGTTACGTGTGAAAATCATTTTAAACTTCAGTTAGATGAACTTTAGACAATAGGAGCTAAATGCTAATAAGACTCGTTTGTCGTGTGACCTTCCACTCCCTGACCTGACCTTGTGGCTGTAAATTATTTCTTTATACGAAACATCCACAGACACAAACCTGCACCTGAATTTGACTATACCGACTTAGGATTTTCGTTTTCTTTATCATTTATTCAACTAAAATGATTTAAACTACACCGACATGACTTTCATTTACATATCACTTTCTTACAAACTGTGGAATTTGTGTTTGCACATAGCCGCCTCACAAACACAACGCGGACAGCTCTGAGTGCACCATCCAGTTACTGGACGAACATACAAAGTCCGTGTGCCTTCCAGACAATGTAAAGCAATCCTTACACACTTCGTGAGTTGCCGTACGTGACCAATAACAAATACGCTGCCACGACAATGGCGGGTCGTTATTATTGGTGCAGACAGCCGTGAATAGTTCGTATTCAGTGAAAGTAATGCAGTGCGATCCATCAGAAACAAGAACTGATGGATAATGGACAAGACTTTTCAGTCAAAGATATAGCACCTATTTCTAAGCGATATATGAACAGTACGGGGAGGAATAAATTCTCGAACAACTCCTCTTTAATTCAGCCAAAATTCCCCACAGAAAACCTCAAAAGTGAAGATCCTAACACTGTGCAGTATAAGGAAATATGAAAAAGGAAATTCGAATGAGATAAAATGTGGGCTTTTGCGATGGTCATTATCAGGAACCACCAAACGACAAAAGAACAAGATAAAAATATAGTATAAGATAACATCATGCCGCGTTCGCTTTATGTTTGTAACTCCTCGGCTATCCTTACGGCCTGATACAGTTTCACCTGAAGAGGGCTCTCTTATGGCGATTTAACGTCGCCGACAACAATACAAATTAGTAGGTCTTCATGTAAAGAGTCCGATATTTTTGTCCGAATTCAACCAAATTTTGGGTTTCTCGACAGATTGTTCGTGGAAGTTCCCAATATTAAATTCCATGAAAATCCGCCCAGTGGAAGCCGGATGAAAATTAGGACACACGGGCGAAAACACAGACGGACGGATATAACGAAGGTAACAGGTGCTTCTTGCGACTATGCGAAAACGCTTAAACGTAGCTGCTGTATAGAACACGCTATGTACTGTTATCTCCAATTGGTGTTATTTTCCACATAGAGTTTGATTGTAAACCCTTTTTGATATGACATGACATGACATTTTACTACTGAGGTAAATTCGCATGTGTGTTTATAATCAGATACTGTGCCGTGTACTAGAAGTTCACCTCGATGCACTCTTAACATATGCCCTTCGTAGAGCCACTTTTGCCCCCGAGGAACGTTCCCTATATATCCACTGACGCCCATAACCCATCTTGACGTTGTCAAGAAGACAAAATTATCTTCTACTGTCGGGAAAGGAACTTCCATAACAAAGAATTATTGTGTATTGCACATACAGTCAAACACAACTATGTTTCACCTAGTAGTACATTAGATACACAACTACATGTTTCGGCCCTATATGTTGGCCATCCTCAGGTTGTGATTCAACTTACAGAGCAGCTATACAAGATTGTGGGGGTGCTCCTTCAGGGCACTGGGGGTTGAGTAGGGGGAACGAGATCTTGTTGTTTCAATAGGGGGTACCATGACTTTGGGCTGTTATGAGTGAATTATCATTAGTTATTTATGTACATATGTCAAAGTAGGTTACTATTCATATGTTAAGGATATGTTATAAATAGTGTCATTAGTAATATTAGTGTCAGTATACTTAAAATATACTTAAAACTAGCACTGGTTGAATCACAACCTGAGGATGGCCAACATATGGGGCCGAAACATGCGGTTGTATACCTACTGTACTGCTAGGTGATATATAGTTGTGTTCGACTGTATGTGTAACACACAAAAATTCTTTGTTATTGAACCAAAACAAGGGGGATGACGCAACTAAAAATTAAGGAACTTCAGTTTGTCTTTCCTCTGACTCGCTTTCTGGACACTGGAATAACTGAAACATCCTTCCTGTGCTTCATGCTCAACTACTAAGTTCAGTTAAATTCGGTCTATATTTGCTCTAATTTAAAAGTTAAAAAACTACGTAAAAGAAAAATTGATTCTTGAGTTATTTTGCATTAATTGCTGCGCCGATCGAATAAAGTCCGACGTGATGTTGCTTAAACACGTAGCAGACCCAAGTTAGTTAATTACTGAGTGACACAATGCAAAGCGTGTATTGTGCATAGCGGTGAATTAGCTAATATGGTCAGCATATTTTAATTTAATTTTTTTTTCTCCACGATGTCTATGTAGAAAAACTGAAAACATTCTTTCGTCGCACAAAAGAAAATGATTTCCTTATAATTACATAAACTTTAAATATTTGACGAGGCAAAATACGCACATGGAGAAGTTTACATGTATTGCAGCAAATGAGAACATGTTGGGATTAAGAAATGAGATCGCACTGAAAGAACTCGCTTCTGCTACCCTGTATACATTTGCAAGTTCACGGGGTAAGTTGAAATTTGTTAGTCTTAACTGTCTTGTTTCCGACAGGAGATAGTACAGTGCCAGGAAACTGTTTTACTATTGTTTATTTCGTATATTACTTGACTTCCGGAAAATATTTGGGAAAAAAATTAACAGGCCTTATTTTCTGTGTTCTTATGTGCACGGACCGAGTAACTGTCATTTAGATACTTTATATAACATTTAATTTATTCTGCACATGTTTTTTTTTTTAGTATTCCCAATATCGACAAAGACAGAAATTTTAGCACTGCTCTGTCATTAATGATATTCTCACTTGCTTCAAAAGCAGACAGTGCATTGTCTGATAAACAAATAAATATTATATATTTCGACTTGTCTAGTAAATGCATACATATGGAACATTTAGCTTCATGGTGGAAGTTGACTTAAATTGGATTTCCAAATTTTCTCTGGCAAACAAAATCAAAGCATCCACATACACCGAAGTTACATCACAGAAAAAGCAATTAATTCTTCCTGTCCTTTAGGACTATTTTCCTTTTCTATATCCATCACATTTAATGTATACAATGAAAGTTGGTAGTCTAATGAGCGTAATCGATTACTGCCCGTGTTAATGATACTGACGGCGCTTTTATCCAGGACGGGTCACGCTTGGACTATTACTCGGCCATTGCTCGACCACGGCGTATGCCCAGATCGTCGCAGTAGGGGCCCTACTGTTGCCTCAATTCCAAAATGATTAATTGACCTTTCTCATTATATTTTTACCTCAAATACCAGATCAGAGGACGCCAGCAGTTAACATTCTATTCAGATAATATCGTTCGTTTCATTCCTCAGTTGCACGACCTCCTGTTCCGTTGAGAGGTTAATGGCGATGGATAAATTATAGCACACTGAAAGCTGAGTGTGGATGAATCAAGGCGTGAGGGACATGCAGCACGCATGGTTGAAAGAATATGGGTATAAAACACTTTGGTTGGGATGGCTAATTAGACAAACTCTTGGGCAACGTGCGGATAAATTTTAGGACAATAGTAAAACTAATCTTAGAGATAGTGGCTTTAGAGACTTGAACTGCAGCACTAAATTGGCGCAAAGTAAGTTCCAATGCTGGAACTTACGAAGATAACGTACCTTGATTTTCATTAAAAAGTGCTGAGATGTTCTACAACTAATTACTGTAAATATAAACCCATTGTTTCAGCCAGGACGGTGGCTGAAATTAAATAAGTCCATGCCACCAAATTCAAGTGCATTCGACCTTCGTTATGTGCGTATCACTTAATATCGTTGTAGTAGTAAAAGCAAGGAATCCAATCTCGCTACTTCGGTAGGAGGAATACACGGAAAATGGCCAATTGAATAAACAGCGAAGATGAGGGTTATATAAAAATGGATACCAAACAAGCATGGAGTGGTGTTTGGAATGGATTAAACTGATACATAATTGGGTGCAGTATTGGGTTCTTGAGGAGATCATTAGTTTTGTTGCCCCCCCCCCCCAAAACCAGGGGAATTCTTGGGGTTTTAATTTTCTAACAGAAAACTGCGTCGCATCCAGTAAATTGGTACTGTAACTAAATACCTAAACTTGTATTTATAAAGCCTTGTCACTTGTTACCAACAGCCTGCTGAAGATATAATTTAAAAGGCAAAACACAGGAAGTTTCGTGTAGATTGTTGGCACTCCGCTTCCTGTTTCGGAAATCCTGGTTTTAATCTCGGCCCAGAGAGGGGATCTCTCGATTGACATTTCTAGTGAACACGTTGATCAACCGTCTAGTAACATAATATTTTGGGAATTTTACGACCAGCTGGGGAAGAACTACTAGCTTCTGTAGAATAGCCCTGCTCCATAGGTCAGATAGCCAGCTTTCTCCCACATTTTTGCTAATTCATTTTTCCCTAACGAATCTGCCTTCTTGTGCTGTTTATTTCGAGATAAAAATATCGTCTATAAATACAACACAACTGAAAAAAGAGGGAAGTAAAACAGCGTATGTTATTTGATGTTTGTTGGACCGCGCATCATTGTGATAATTGAAGAATAAAAACCAACTAGATGCCACTTATTATTTTATTGTACTTCTTATAGGCTCAACATGTTTCGGGCACTACTATGCCCATCATCAAGACCTCGCGACTATGATGTTGATTACCACATTGGTCGTATCGTTCTTAGTTTTCTGTATGTTGAAGATTAGATGCGGTTAGGCTGGAATGGTGTCCGGGCTGCAGCCCGGACACTACTGCTGCTACGAAAACCGAAGAGGAACTGTAACAAATCGGCCAATCTGAATGTCCGACGCATAAAATTACAGACGAAAAGTGGGTGGGGTTACAAACTGTATCAGTTAGGCCGGACACCACTCCAGCCTAACCGCACCTAACCTCCAACATACAGAAAACCAAGAACGATACGACCAATGCGGTAATCAACATCATAATCGCGAGGTCCTGATGATGGACATAGTAGTGCCCGAAACATGTTGAACCTATAAGAAGTACAATAAAATAATAAGTGGCATCTAGTTGATTTTTATTCTTCAGCGCACGTTATGTTGAAATTTACCCGGAACTTTTGTCTTTTAAAAGATCTGCTTCTGAATTACTCTGACTTCCCCTAGCAAGGAGGGTGAATCGTGCAGCAAATCCTCTTCATTGCATGCAGATCACAAGGGCAGAACAATGTGCACAAAGTTTTCAGTTCTCTTACTAGTCACGTGGCGACAATGTGACGTTTCTGACAGGCATAACCTTGTTCCACAGTCATGCAATTCTGATTCTAAGTACGTCTTTCATAAAGGTACGATAAAATATTTCACAACACTGGAACTACTGCAGTTTTACTTTCACGTGCCTGTCATCATGGTTTAAAATCTACGTCATAACAGTTCCTTTACAACAAAAAACAAAGCACCGGTAGCAACAATTTTCCACTCATCGTGATCATTAAAAATTTTGGCCGTGACGATTGTGCCCTTGTGATCGCTTTCTCGCTCAGAACACAAGAAACTGCTCACTTTTTATGGTTCTAATGTCATTTTCAACATTCAGTTTGGAAACTGTATTTATATCAAATTCACACACAGTGGCATCCCAAGCAAGGTGCCTATTAAAATGGCAATGTCCATCCGTATGTATCCGCGCGTACAATAAATCCAGAGCCACCAAACAAACCTATCTTATCAACATTTTGCATAGCTGAAGTTTACAACAATTTATCCAGGCACAGCAACTTTGATTTAAATAGAACATTTAAACGACCACCTTACATGAAGACCTACAGCCGTTCTTGAAAGCATGAGTGTGAGTCAGTGTACAATATATCTGCCTATAATCTGCGCATGTGCAGTTCCTAAAACGCTTTGGTTTGCTTGTAGTTTAATAAAATAAGACAAAACCTTGCGTCTTTTACAATTATATGTGCCAAGGACAGAAGAAATTTGGTGCTCCGGATTTTTCTCTGTGTCCTAGTAACAGTGACATAATACAAGGCGACCGATATTGCCTTCTGTGCGCTGTTTCTTCTGTACTGGGAAAATACAACCTGCATTGAGCATCAGATATTAAGCCAGGCGACTTTCAGTAACAATTACGGTAAGCCTACAACTTCTGATTTATTAATTACTTACTATCTGAAGACAGAAATACGCTTCTTCGTCTGAAATATTGTCGAATTTGCAGTAACACAATACATATTAGCGAAAGCTTTGAAACAATTTAAGAATCAGATTAAGAAGATGACTTGTGTATTTAAAATAAAACACTGGAAATGGAGATTAAAATCGCATTCATTCCACTGCCACAACACGTGCACATCGCTTTGTCGTGAGTGGCTTACAGCGGATGTTGTCAGCACTATGGAGTGCCTGAATCCACAAATACCCTGCGGCTGTTACGATGTACACTGTTGTTCTGGTCCACTGCCCCTCGGTGTCACTGTTTTTTGAATAACATAAGCGTTTAGACGCTACCCTGCATCATCGCCAGCGTATACTGGATAATCTATTGGTGTGTTGTCTTCAGGTGACCGTTCCTGTGAGTAAAGTAAATGGGTTTTTGTGTCTTTTTGTTGGTACATGGTTTTGTTCCGGTTTAGTGTGTGGGTTCTGCTTGGTTCTGTTCAATGCATGCATTGGTTCTTATTGTGTTATAGTTTTGTTGGCCTTTTCTGTGGTCAGGTCGAAAAGTGTGTTGCGTATTGCGGTATTTTTTAAGGATAAAACAGACAACGGCCTAAATGAACGAGACACTACGACATCCAAAACACTGTTCTACTGGCAAAAGAAGAGACCAACAAAACTAGAACATAATAACAATCAACGCATCAGTTCAAAACAACAAAGTAGAACACACATATCAAACCGGAGCAAATACCAGCCAACAGGCACAATCATTCGAATACTTAAAGTAGAGACACGTTCACCCGAAGACAACACACCAAGGGATAAACCAGTATGCACCGAATAAAACGCAGGGTAGCGTCGAACGCTTATGTTTTTCAACTAAAGAGGAAATGTATGTACAATGTAACACTGAGGCGCGTTAGATTATCAAATTTTGCCGCGGAAAAGCAGTAATTACAACATATTCTGAGTGTGTGTTTGTAGCTTTAGATATTCAGCATGCAGTGCGCATGCGCGGTATTATATTGTAATTTGTAGCCTGTGTGGCTCTATACTTTTCCACATTATCTCACAAACGGCATTATTTAAAAAAAAAAAAAGTTACTGAACACAAAATAAATATTTTGATATTCCCCCACGACTTTTCCGTTCAACATTTCTCATTCTAAGAAGAATACAGCGAGATATTATCATAAGTGCGCATCGGTCCTCATATAAAGTATCCGTTATTCTTTTCATATATTAATGAAACTTGAAATTTCTTGACAAAGTTTTTCACAAATGCTCAGATATCAAATTCTGTGATAATCATTTCAGTGGGAGCTGAGCAGTTACATGACGACGGACGGACGGACAGATGGGTAGACATGACGAAGCTAATAGTCCTTGTTCGCAATTCTGCGAACGCATCTATAAACTAATGACAGTGCACAGCAGCGGACCAGAAAAACAGCGTGTTTACTATGGGGTATGTTGAATGCTGTCTGGCTCTTCCTATTTAGTCCGCGTTAAAAAAAATATAGAAGAGAAACTGAGATCCAAGTTTTATATATGGCATAATTATAATATTTTACATATTTAGTTAATTTAGTTTTATCACACCTGCTACTAAAATGTCGCTGGTATTATCTTTAGTCCTATGTAGATTCCCCCGAACTATTCGAGATTTCAACACATTCTAGAAATTCGACTATATCAGATTACGACCATTTACAGCTTATAGGAAGAAGATGAAAGGCTACAGATTTAAATAGAATGATTGAAGATGGGTGGTCGAGGTGGCGTAAAACTATAAACCACCAGGAAGAAGGTAAGAGTAAAACGAGGAGAATCTGGTTAGGACCATTAGAGGACAGAACAAGAATTAAACTACCTGACACGAGGGGTTCATAGACTTATGCTTTTAACTAGAATTTGCGATACATTCATCAGTTCTGTAAAGTGTGTTGCTTAATTAAAAAAATCAAATCTGGGATGTATGGTATTCGCTATTTAAATTTAATAATCTGCGTATAAATCCTTGTAGCTTCTTGGATAGGCCTACTTAGCGACAATGCAGCAGTGACTCCATCTTCGGACGGACTACAATCTTACAGTTAAGGAGTTTGTCCTTTTGTGACTACGCAGCTGGGGATGGAAGAACCAGAAGTAAGGCGATTATGTGCACGTTGCAGAGCGCTCAAAGCAGGTTTTCAATGTGTAACAGGTTTACGAAAGAAGAAAAATCAATCAACCCCTGCAGGGCTAACTTCACAAAGAAGATGGCTTCACTCGCTTGATCACTGCAGATGTGTTCTGTCATAATTCAATCGATCGTCACAGATCTGGCCATAGTGCTGGCTCCATTCACAATTCGTTCCAATTATGGTTTATCCGAACTCGAGGAAGTTACCTGTTTTGCGGACCCGCAGCAGATTCAGAGCAGCAATTTGCTAATCTATTATTCGCGAAGATGGAAATTATGGAAGAAAACGACTTAATATTTTATTGTAATGGGACAGTTTTATCATATGACTCATTATAAAAACCTGTCAATAATCAGCGTACACGTTGTGGCCTTCTGGGTTATGACACCTTGCGGCATGTAGACGACAAGAAGCTGGAGGATTATACGGCCTTCTTTTTAGGTTTGAAATGCTTTCTGACTTTACTGGAGGTAGCTCATAAGCATCCTTGTTTTAAAAATTGTGTAGCTTGTAAGTACTCAGAGATCCTTGTACAAATGGCACTCATGGCCCTGTATAAAAGAATGTTTGTGTGAGTGAGACAGTAGGTCACACTGTGGTTTCCTCTGAATCACGCGCTAACGCCAGGGATAATAGAACACACCTGGCAAGAGAAGGCACCGTGTGTGTGTGTGTGTGTGTATGTGTGTGTGGTGTGTGTGTGTGTGTGTGGGGTGTGTGTTTGTGTGGTGTGTCTATTTGTGTGTGTGTGTCTATGTTTGTGTGTGTGTGTGTGTGTGGTGTGTATATGTGTGTGTGTGTGTCTGTTTGTGTGTGTGTGTATGTGGGGTGTGTGTGTTTGTGTGGTGTGTCTATGTGTGTGTGTGTCTGTGTGTGTGTGTGGTGTGTGTGTGTGTGTGGTGTGTGCGTGTATGTGTGTGGTGTGCCTGTATGTGTGTGTGTGTGGTGTGTGTGTGTGTGTGTGTGTTCCCTATGATTTGTGAGTTGAAATCAAAGAAAAAGTTGGGCTTCGAACCTAGAACACAACACAAAACAAACGGATGGCGGCGCGAAATTTAAGGCGGTCACGTGGCTAGAAAAAGCACATATAATCATGTGAATAGTAATTTAAAATTTGATTTTTACCTCCCATAAAACAGCGTATTTCTGATACGAAGGCCAGTCCTTGAATCTTCAGGGCATTTATCACTATTTGTTCCGGAAACAAAACGGAATATACTCGTATAAAACAAATTATGTGGGCGGAAGGGCAAGTTATCACATGCTACAACAGGTGGTGTTTGTAACAGCCTTTAGAGTGTATGAAGTTAATCACATTTTGCTCATAATGTTTCATATCTGCAAATACAACAATCTTCAGTACGGACGCTTATGTGGAAAAGGTACTTTTTGTTTTGACACTTGACTCTGAAAAGTTCAGCATCTGAAGAATGTCTGTTAAGTGATGTGTGGTCAGACGGCGCTGTGTCGTTGCACTTTCACAAACTGCTGATACACAGCTCAACTCATGTTACAACACTGAAATATATTTCTATATGGTGTGCTTAAAGAGAACACACACACACACATACATACATACGGGATATGTATTAATTTATACAAATTACAGCCAGAAATAATCTTCTGCCGAGATGTCTCTGTTCCCTGGACATAACACAAGACACGGAAAATCAGTCCTTAAGGAAGGAATGTTACTGAAAATAAATTAAAATTTATTGTGTAATTAAGGTACTTTAGAATATACATTATAATCCCGCCAAAAAATCTTCCTCAATACTTGCCGTCGCTTGCGGATTCATGGCTACAGTACAAATGGGACAAAGTAGCAGATCTTTGGGTTTTCTACATTTGGTCCTCGAAAATCAATATTAAATACGCTGGAAATTTACAACTGTATGTAAGTAATAGGAAATGAAAAATTTTCATTGAACAATCAAGATGGGAAATATTGATCTGTCCTGGACAACATCTATACACGAAGTAGCGATACAACGCTCCCGGTCTGACATGCCCCACCCTCTCTCCACGTGTCTGTCATTACGCTTGACATAATTATGTTGTTTTTACATTTATTACTGTTTACGTAAGAAGCCTTTTATATCTGAAAATTCTAACAGATTATCAAAAAATTTGAAGGGAAAACGCATACCATTATAGTCTATTTAAAAAAATTAACTTGTGACAGTTTGGGCTGAAGTAGAAGGTCTCAGGCCTAGAATTACGGGCCCGGGTAAGCACGTTAATGAATCATAGATTTCCATTTTAAATAGTAGCGAGATTGTGGCCGGTGAAATTACTATCGGTTACTAAAAATATTTCTGCTTTATGGACGTAACTTAAAAAGAAGACTAATGTAAAAAATCGCAGCATTAAGAAATATAAAAATAACAGACACTGAAAAATTAATAGCAGGAAGATCCGATGATTGACTATCAGGCCTGTGAGGGGTGTTCCTGCTATTGTCACACTTTGTGAAATTTGACTAAACATTTAGTAACGCATTTGGAGCAACAAGCTCGTAGCGGTCCAGTGCAGTGTCAGCTTACAATATTGTAATGTCTGTGTGGAAAATATATCTTGGGGGAAAAAATCTACAAGTGTAATTCCAGTCCAGATTGTTTTGAAAACAGGGCTGTCTTTGCAGAGCATCAACTAGTTCTCTTGTTTAGTGGTTAGTTCTGTTTGTTCAACAGCTGAAGATTAACAGCTGACAAGATCTAGCAGTAGCCGAGACAGTGATAAGTTGTAGGTTTAACAAAAAGAAACTCATCTTGAATTTAACAAGACAATGAAGATGCTTAAATACGTACGAATGTCACCAGCACTCTAGCAAAAGGGAAACGTAAATATGTTTATGCACGACGCGGTGTAATAAACTTGAACAGGGGAGACCAATCCACATGCTGCCAATATCCACAGCATTCTGGCCCAATCAGAACTGATAATTATGGCTTTTCTAGCACTTGGTAGCAAAATTAAACATCCATTAGATTTGAAAAAATATAGATATGACGAAAGCTTGTGGACTGCCAAAATTAGCACCCTTAAAATGAATGTCCACAAAGGGCAGAGAGACTATAGAAGATACAGAAGAAGAATGCAACGTCAGTCACAAAAACGTCCAAAAAAAAGGTCTTGAAGCTATCGGTCCTTATTTGAAAGTAACAGAAATAATTTCATAGAGCAGGTCATTCAAAACACAACAGTTTATTGATTTTACTACTTAGATGTGGCGACTATTTTAGACTTAAATGTCATCATCAGGCCATTTATGAACCACATTAGTACCGGTACACTAAGTAGCAGTGCACGAATTTGGGATCCCAAATTTGTGCACTGCTACTTAGTGTACCTACACTAACGTGGTTCGTAAATGGCCTGATGATGACATTTAAGTCGAAACTAGTCGCCACATCTAAGTAGTAAAATTAATAAACTGTTGTGTTTTGACTGACCTACACTTGGGTATTAATTGGAACACTTCGGAATGGCTCATGTTAAGAAATAAGTTCACTTTTGACATATGTGGACAAGGGACTATGTGCAGCGTTAGGGACGTATTAAAATTCATACAAAATTCACTTGAAAAATTATAAGTAAAAGACAGCTGTCATACCTAAGCTCATACGGTCCTAAGCAAGATGGAACTCGATTATTTGCACTCTGTTAACATTTTGACGCCTAATGTCAACTATAGTGGTCGTACCGCACCGCTAACCTCCAAAGTTGCATTTTATATATTTATTCAACAAATATAGGTACTGAATATTTTAAACATGGTATATACTCTCCGTT
>Ga0123352_10014639_pt1 | contig 12487 bp, 6 predicted proteins | sample TergutLab28metaG_FD_89700 | JGI IMG/M metagenome (GOLD analysis project Ga0123352, IMG submission 89700) | Labiotermes labralis P1 segment gut microbial communities from Petit-Saut dam, French Guiana - Lab288 P1 | ecosystem: Host-associated > Arthropoda: Insects > Digestive system > Gut ... | reverse complement strand
TGTGTAACCTAGTAGAAGTGTACCGAATTGTGTAACCTAGTAGAAGTGTACCGAATTGTGTAACCTAGTAGAAGTGTATCAAATTGTGTAACCTAGTAGAAGTGTACCGAATTGTGTAACCTAGTAGAAGTGTAACAAATTGTGTAACCTAGTAGAAGTGTACCGAATTGTGTAACCTAGTAGAAGTGTAACAAATTGTGTAACCTAGTAGAAGTGTACCAAATTGTGTAACCTAGTAGAAGTGTATCAAATTGTGTAACCTAGTAGAAGTGTATCAAATTGTGTAACCTAGTAGAAGTGTACCGAATTGTGTAACCTAGTAGAAGTGTATCAAATTGTGTAACCTAGTAGAAGTGTACCAAATTGTGTAACCTAGTAGAAGTGTATCAAATTGTGTAACCTAGTAGAAGTGTATCAAATTGTGTAACTAGTAGAAGTGTACCGAATTGTTTTGCGATGTTTTCTTTTTCATTTAGGGGCATAGGTCATGATGCTTAGAAGAATTCCATTGCCTTTTCTTCAGGATATGCACAGCTACTCTCACAAACCTGGCCTGATATTTTGGTAGTTACTTTGCCTGTCCGGACCAGCTGAGTAGGTGTTATTATTTTAACTCAAATAGAAGGGTCGATCATGTCCCAGAAACTCAGTGTTAGTAACCATTATTTTGTTTTTTTACTTCCATTCATTCTAAAACACCACATGAAGGAACATGTCTGGGAAACAAATAACTAAATGTGTTATACCATGTTCAAAATCTTAAGGAAATGTAATATGAGTATTCATCTATTTCCAGACCAGTTTTCTTTCTTACATTTGTTGGGTTTTCTTCATTGACTGTCGTGTATTATGTTTTCCTATAATAAATTCTCACCATCACCTACTGATGAAGAGTTTCCACACCCGTTCTGTACAGTGCCATTCTCCGAATTCGACAGCAGTAGTTCTTGTCCACGACGTTGTGTTCTGTATTTCTTATAGACGATAAACAAACAACACAAAAACAACAAAAGTAAGTAACGCACACAATTTATCCCAAGGAAACGACAGTGCACTGTTGATGCCAGGCTCCGCTTTATGGGATAATTTGGTGTTTAGTGTTTTTTCCGTAGAAATGTCCAGCTCAAGTGATGGGGTACTTGCCAGGTTTGGTGTCGTGCTCGTAGAGATGTCCAGCTCAAGTGATGGGGTACTTGCCAGGTTTGGTGTCGTGCTCGTAGAGACTGACTGTGTTGACTCTGAATCACACCATAATGACCGATTTTTTGTGGACCATATTTCAAACGTCCCGTTCAAGCACGCACATTTTACCGTTCTATGGTAAGAGGGGCCCAGCTTACTATGAATCCAGCACATTAGTCCATGAAACACGGCCCCACATTCCCAGGGATTATTTTCCAGGTTCACATCCTTCAGTTTTACATGTGAAGAGAGGGTGTCATTTTTCAGAAGGAGCAGATTGTTTCTGCTTATATCAAGGAACGTCAGGTTAGGTAGTAATGAGAATGTTATTAAAGAAAGATTTGATAATTTGCATGACTCTAGATCTAGAAAGGAAAGGGAGGATGGGCCATTCAGAATAGGTGCGTTCCATTGCAAGGTACCAAGATTATTTTTTCGGAGAATCAACTTATTCAGTTTTTGGTTACTACTGAACAAGTAAGGAGAAATTGAAGTAAGGCGGTTACAGGTAAGATCTATTTCGGTGAGGTTCTCCAATCTCTGGAACGCTTTCTCATTAATGTTGACTATCTTGCAGTGCTGAAGATACAGATACCTCACGGAATCGTAACTACTTAGCGCTTCCTCTTCGAGGGTCTGCAGAACATTAAAGGATACATTCAAAAGACACACCGGTTGATCCTTTCTTATAATGGGCACACTCCTCAAATTCCGTTCACCACACTGTACATTCACTGCAGGACCCCAGTCCGTGTCCCCTGTGTTACAGTAGTAGCAACTTACGGCACAAGACTCGACGGACCAGTAATTATAACACACACAGGACATCGCCACGTCAACCAATGCTGTTATGAAGAGAGCAGTCAGTCTCCGGTATGCCATCGTGATGAGCCTGAAACAGCATCGTTTTACAGAATTAGTTCCTTCGCAAGGATATTAAGGAGATTGCGTTTTTGTAAACTTGTGCTTTTTGCCTACATTAATCTCAAATTTGTTACTCCTTCGTGTCATCGAAAAGTTTTCTGAACCTCTAAGTTTGTGAAGTCATGAAGAAGCTTAGCCTGAGTTCATATGGTAATGGTTAATGTAATAAAGTTAAACATAAATTCGTCCCTTTTTCAATTACGACACCATAAGGAAACCTTAAGGGTCATTGATGAAAAGCTACTTTCATAATGGACTTGCAGGTTTCGACCCCTTAAATTCACTTTTCCGGAGAAGGGCGGTGTGTGTGTGTGTGTGTGTGTGTGTGTGTGTGTGTGTGCGTGTGTGCCTTTCGAGATACGCGTCGCGTTCTTTTATGGTCGTAAGTACAGTGGCTTTTAAAATAGTGCTCATTTAGCCAAAATTAAAATGGTTTGACAGAATTTCGTGTATGTATAGACAGTAATGGCGGGAGACGCAGTGAACTAGCTCTGGTTCTTGCCCAGTGAAGGTCTTTATTACAATGAAATTGAGGTAAAAATTTGTGGCATTCTGTATAATGGTGTACAGCCCTTACATATGATAGTGTGAAATATGCCACATTTAAAAGTAAATTACGAATAGAAGACAATATTTATAAATGTCGCTTGTGTTGGAATCAGATTTTGCTGTCTTATTCTTCACATTCTGAATTTCTTGCCAGTTGGGACAAAACATATTCTGTTTGTTGCAGTAGGCAGCAACAGGAGAACTTTTTTTTTTGCCAGAAAGGCACTGATTTGAGTCATGACGAAGTATTATATTTATGTCTGCTGAATGGCTTGTGAAAGAAAATAGTGTCAAAAGCCCATATGTGTAATTTTGACAGGACATATTTTATATGCATTATTAATACATTTGTAGATTTGTATGGATCGACAAATATTTTTTCATCCAACATCTAAGAAGATTTGACGTTTATAAAATCGCTGAAGATAATCTATTATCATGTAATCATTAGTTGTGTAAGAAAGAAGTGTTGGAACATCGTCAAAGAATTAACACAGCGGGAAGATAAGCATAGAGTATAGTTTTTGTTTTTATGAAACGTGAATTGTGACGAAATAGTTTTGGTTTAAATTTGGACCGCATTATTGTGTTTGTAGCATTCACAGATTGACCGCTTGATAATCGCACATATAAAGCCTCTTTCTTACAAGTTATATTTAAGTGAAGTATATAAAAATATCCCAAGGTCATCGTTAACGTGCATTCAAATACACACTTTATTGATAATTGCAGTTGTCCTGTTAGCTGTGACAAAAGCAGCTTCCACTCATGAACAGGAAATTTTCACAGGGAATTGTCAGATCATGTTACGAGTTCTACGGATGAAAATTTTGCCGTTAATGGTACTATACAATAATATAATAGTCACACTTGACACGAAAATGAAATTGGTTTATTGCTCAGGTTTATTCTATAAATAACAGTTGTTGTGATAATCACTGTAAATTTGCAGCATTGTCACTGTTTATGAAGGCGCTAATTCGCGATGCTTACTTTGCAGTATTTTGTACACTTGTGGTCGGACCCCTAGTTGCACTTGTTATCTATATTCATTCATTGGCTAGCGTGAAAAGAAGTATATGTTTATTTGCCGACAAAGCTGAAACACACAATAAAGTGTTGAAGTGCGTAAAAACTGCTGTCGACTCTCTACGTATATTTTCTTGCTGAAGGGCGACACTCAGAGCACATGTTGACGCCAGGAAGTACGACGCTCGACCTATGTTATTTAGTCAACGAACGCTTAAAATCGGCTGTCCTGTTCACTGTATTGGCTGACCACGCTATACACCACTATCTTCCGCACTGCAAGTTGGTTTTGATTTTGGTTCTGTCGTTGGCTTGGCACAGCTCACTCTGTAAACCCCGAAATTTGGCGAGGATGCTGGGTCATACCTGCTTGGATTTTACTTATGTCATTTGACCAAGCTTCGGCAGCGAAGCTTTAAACATGTGTAAAACTGTATGTGGTTATCGAGCGCTTTGTTTTCATTTCTAAGACAATCAGCCAACACGTGTGTCAGGCGCGGCGTTTTCGTCTCGAAGCAACATACACACCCACTCTGTTAGCATATAAACTGGATTCATTTTCAAATATCCCAGTTAATTATCCTACCCTAGGAAGGATGTGCAAGGGTCAAACTGCTGTCTACGTCTTTGTACACAATCTGTCTCTCTTCCTACATGTCTCGGTGAAGATGTTCCAAACTCAGAGGCGTGTGTTATTGTGATATTTTGAAATTTTACTGCCATATATAGGCCTGTTTCTTAAATACAGAATTATTTAAAAGTCCACAATTTATGAGTTTTGAAAAGTCTCAATGATAATCATTTTTATCAGAGTTTATATATATTTATGTACGCTATTTATTAAAAAAAATATATAATGGGACAAATTTTAATAGCATCTACTAATATGTCGCCCTTGAAGATAATATCACGTCGCTGTTGCGGGTAGGGCAAGGGACTTTGTAATTGAAAACGTGGCTGTGTTTGGTATTAATTTACATCGATATAATGAACAAAAGCAGCACTGCGCTGAATGTGTGTTCTTTAAATTCTGCTATAAGTTACTGTAGTTTTAAATATGGAAAATATCAGTTGCATGTCTACGCCAGTGATATTACTTTGAAGGATGGGAAAGTAACTAGTATAAACAAGAAGGCTGAAACCTTGAACGCGTCTTGTGAGGAATCTGTTCTCGTCAGCAGTTTGTAGCATAGTGCCATAACGTAAAGATGGTTACTAAACTGTTTAATGTATTTCAGAATTTACATATTTGGGAACGATACTAACATACCTAAATTTCATTCACGAAGAAATTAAGAGCAGATCAAATTCCACGAACTGGTTTCAAAATTCTTTATTTTCCCCTCTCTTGCTTAAGAAAGTTAAGATAAAATGGACAGTGCGATAAATGTGGCCATGCTTTGGTATGGGCATCAGCGTGTACAGAACATTTCTTTAGGGTGTAAACTCGGGGGTTTTATTTTCCATTTTTTAATGGTGAATACTTATTTAATACCCTGTCCTAAAAGCATTTTTATTCACCAACAAGGCGTCCCGGAATATCGATAAATTTTAATCACTCGACGCCACACAATAATTCAGAAGCGGCACATCCTAAACTGAAACTTAATTAAACCGTTTAAAATAATAACTAAACACCACTTAAAAATACAAATAGTCCTTTCTTTGCAGGAGCGCCACACGCGATTAAATTAAAACACAAAGCTGTTTTCTGAGATACTAGGGTATGCCTGGGCACACCCCGCACACCCCATACGCACGCCTATGTGTAGGTTGTGAAACTGTCTCCATTATTCAGGGAAGAACACGTACTGGGCCTTAGAGCAGATTGCTGTACCGTACCTCGTAGGGGCAGGAAAGTTTGCTGATATTTCTGCTGACTCTGTTACCTATTTTATAGGAAGCTGGGTGGGCCTCTGGGTATTTCCGGAAGTGTGGGCAAAATTTCCCCCACCGGTGTTCGAACCCGAACTGTTAGGCCCCTACCGATTCATTGTACCCTCTACTCTATTCCGGCCGCCATTAGTATGATGTTAGTAATAAAATGCAACGTGTCTTTAAAAAGTAGATGGAAAGTTGCTGAATGGCCATGTCTTGCTCGTGATATTGACAATTATGTGTTGTTGTAAACACAACTGTGAACTGTTATGTTCAGTGCAGTGCGGGAAATGTCTTTACTAACTGATGATTTTTTCATTCCTTAAAAAGGATTTTGCTGCAAGGAGTTAATTATTAGTAATAATATCACTTTAAACTAATACAAACTCTGCAATCAAAATCCAGCACACAAGAACGAAAAGTGTAGCTCTTTATTAATACTGGCTTAAAGGGACGATTGACGTGGAATAGGCTAAACACGTGCTTATTTAGCAGCAGCAGGAAATTTGTTAAGGGGCTACATAACAATCGGCCAAATACAGGGTCAGAATTACAGAGAGCTGCTTCATCAAAATATGGCAGCATAGAGGGCGAAGTGTAGGGAAAGAGGCCACTTCATTGAAGCTGTAGTTAGCAACATTCAGTTAAGTTAATTTAATTGTAAAATGTCGGCCTCTATCATGTAATTGTGCTAGTTGTAGGTAATTTGGGTTTATCAAAACATATAACACATAATTTTAAAAAGCGAATATTCAAGGTTTAAACCGCGGTAGTTGTAACCGTTGCACATGTTAAGAGAGAATGTACTTGGCAAGTGAAATTGAATGGCCGGTGGTGAGGCATAGTAGAAATTAAAAAAAAAAAGAGAAAGGGATGTTTTGAAAGGGCGAGAGACTGCGTGTTGCGGGTCGCCAGAAGGGTCTAGCAGTTGTCGCAGTATGTCAATGTCAATATAAATGGGTTTAGTTCATTTCGAAATAGTGAAAATTTCTAAACATTGACACTTTTAGGCTTCTTAAATCTTGCGAGCGAGGGTGGATGGTAGTCAGGCCTACACATTAAGAAAAACGTCTAGAACGCTCATTTGGGATTCATACAGGTCACAACGCGACCGGCAACTTTAGGCCATTGGTAGCCTAGCACTTAACAGGATTCGATAATGTTTACTTTTGGACCTATTAGGAAATAGTAAAATGAAAAGACAGCCGATTGGAAATCAGGGAAGTGGAAAAAAAATTCAAGTAGTGGAAAAGAAATGGGAACGGGGGGTGCCAGTTACCGCGAACGGGGGGTGCCAGTTACCGCGAACGGGAGTGCCAGTTACCGCGAACGGGAGTGCCAGTTACCGCGAACGGGGGTGCCAGTTACCGCGAACGGGGGTGCCAGTTACCGCGAACGGACGCAATAGAACAGTAACTGTTTAGCCTGAGTAAAACAAAGCTAATAATATGGGTGAATCCGATCGGTGAAGCGTTAAATTTCTGGTGACTTTGTCATGTATTATACAAAACACCTATATATATAATTAGTCTGGACAAAACAATATTAAAAGATAAATAATAGCCAAGTTAGTGACGGAATTGCCATAAATGTTTGTAGTTGTTCTTTTCCATAAGTGTTTCGTGTCCTCTAAGGAAGCACTTAGATTCCCTGAAATAAGGATTCCAGCTACCAAATAGAGCAAGAGCGGGTATATACTTTATCTACAAATACGTATCTCTGCATATCGAAACATTCGTATATTTTGTTTACCGATATTTATCCTAGCAGTGCGTTGTTATTCGGTTGTCTGTCGTTGGATCCGTTGGATCTGGAGATTTTTTTACTGTCGCTTCCGAAGCTAGTTTTTGGAAGCAGAATAGTAAAATATCCTACACTGGCTCCTGTAGCTTCCATTGCACCCAAATTCAGATCTTACAACGAAAATATTAAAATCATTACAATATTATACTCTCATCTTCTCGGTATCCAAAGGTGGCAAAACTTCATTACATTTCGCTACTACAGTATATTTTGCATTCCTCATTGCCCACATTCCTTATGTTTACTTACTGTTTACTTACCTATTAGGTATGATTAAGTAACGTGTGATGATGTAAGCTTCTTACCTTCGGCGGTTTTTAGGGCCACCTGTTCACGGTTCTGAAAGTCAGTGTTACCAGAATCGCTTATATTCTTCGAGTAATCTTTTAGAAATGTGCAACATATATCAGTATGTAATAAAAGATATACACACAGCTATTGTGAGTGAGAATATAAACCTTGCAAATTAAAACACATCCCAGTATTAACTGAGCCAACACCAATTCAATTAAAAGAGAGCTTTATCAGTGACAAGTTCGAACTAGTGTCTTATCAGTTTGGCTGTCGAGTTTAGAAGAGCACTACTTCAAGGAATCCTGCACCTTTGATAAGTGACAGGACGATACTTTGTACAGCACACAGCAGGAAACATTTAGCAGCTATCGATGTAACACAACACACCGGTGTGGACAGCGTCTGGTTCTTAAACGTATATGTCAAAAATTTGGTGAAAACAAGAAGCAAATTTCCGTCTGATACGAACTCACAAAACACAAGTAGCCGAGAACAACAGAGGGAATTTTCCGTACACGTGTCTGTAAGTGAAGGAACTGATAATTAGCTAGTATTGATAGACTAATAGCAGCCATATGATATTATTCCTCCTGTTAAGTAAACTTTGTACAAAGTAACTTATTAGAACTTGACATCTCAACACCTCCAAAATCAGATCACCACTGGAGAGTATAAGTGTCATCTTCGTCCAGTTTTCAACTCAACGCCTTTTGTCTGTAAGATCTGTACTGCCGGTATTTGCCAGCTTACTGAGTCTGTTATATTCCTCATCAACCGGAATGCCAAATGTTCCTCGATCTCTAATGTTAATCTTTAACGATACTATTTTAATAGTATTCGTATCTGTTATAAATTAAATTAATGAATAGAACCACAACATGTAAATAGAATGCCTCGAAATAGATTACCCAGGGTAATGAAACACTACCGTCCAGCTGGCGGAAGGAATCGTGATGGACCTTTGAAGAAATTTCTGGATACGTGAGACCGGAACGGATCAACAAGTGGCCCATCTCCATGAAAGATATATGATGATGATGATGATGATGATAAATAGAACCGTCAATCACAACTCAATTTTACCATCAAATTAATGCCTAATACTACATGTTTCGGCCTGAATGGCCATCATCAGGTGTTACAAATCATAAAATTTTGAGGAATATTAATTGCAACAGTCAATAATGGAATGAGATCTGGTTCTTTATATGGAAGTGGGATTTAGAAAAGTTCGTGTTTCTGCATACAATTTAAGTGTTTGTGTATTTTAAGCTAACATTGAAGTATATAAGAAAGTGACGTTAGAGCCGTTTTTTTGGCCCGTGTTTTTGTAAAACCTTTTATATTCAGTTTCCACGTAGAAAGTTTCTTGTAATCTGTTGAGTGATTTCAGCGTTTTAAAGTTTGTGCTTTCTTAAATGATGATTAGTTACAGGTTTCTTGGATTTTATTGTTAACTTGAATATATCCCGGTTTTATATATATTCATGTTGTTTTCGAGGAAAAGTATGTGTAGATGGAAAGTGTGGTTTTATTATACAAAAGCTGTGGAATACTGGGAAAAAATTGAGTTTTGATCTAAGGTGATATTTATTAATTTATTTTATATATATATCACACAGGGATGTACAGTCTAAATATAATATATGTTGTGTTTGTTGTAGCTTATTATTATTATTATTATTGTGATCCCCTGTACTCTCACAAAATTTTATTTGTATTGTCTTTGTGTTGAGGCCCATTCAGTCATTTCTCCACACTACAGTCCGAATTTGCCTAACATATTTTGTGAGCTCTTGATGTCTGTGTGAATATTACACTTACAGTAATTCACGCAGTTGCCTGTAAATTGAATGTCCTGTCTGACAATTTATTCTGCACTTTTAGGTAACATCGTCTCTTTGTGTTTTATAAGTCGAGTGTCTGTTTCTATTATCCGACAAACACAGCTGCTTAGATTTTGTGTATTCACCAACAGCTTAAAAGGGGAGAGATGTCTCCTGTTTTACTGTTTTTGTGAACCAATGTCCTGTCTGATAATGGCAGAAGTGAACAGTCGAAACATGTATTAATATCGTATAAACTAGTACACAAGATCTATATAGTTGTGTTTGTCGGATAATAGAAATAAACACTCAATTATTCTGCAGTTTTCTAATCCTCATTCCCAGACGAATTCTACGTTAAGAAAGACTTACTTAATTCCACGAAGGTATTATGGCAGTCTAACATAAAATCTTGTAAATATGTCAAGATATGTTTCAAAAGATATAAACTGTCGCAATTTTTGACCCCGTGCAAAATTTCTTCAAGCAGTCGTGTAAGATAATAAATTTTCGATACTAACCACTCATTACATATGAAACGATTTACTAAAAACTTACTATTTCGATTCTCACTTGCACTCGACACACCCGACGGACATACAGCACTTTACATAAGAGGGTAAAACAATTTATGCCTGTACTTTCCATATTTAATACCGATTTGGATGAAATTCTGTACACAAGCTTTCCAAAAAAAGTTCGATGATATTGGTGAAGGTTTTGAAAATCGGTGCAATGAAAGCTATGCTGTACTCAATGGCGCAACGGAAATTTTGTCTACATTTTCTGGATGTCTCAGCTGATTTGTCGAAATTTCGCCACAAAAAATGTCCACAGAATATATAGTAAATGCTTTCGAGTTTAGTTGACTTACTTAGGGGTGAAAATTAAGTTTTATTCGAACTTTCCACATTTTATTGTCCCATGTGGTTTAATTAGGAGTAACAAATCAACACATAATGCTGCAGAGCATCCGAGAGATTCATGATAATCGGGGAGGTCGTAATTTTCTTACTGGCGTAAATGAACTTACATTTAGCGTGTACCGCGAGACCGCGTGATATTTTAAACAGCAAGATCGTCGTCGTGGGAAAGCGTGCACTACGTCACGGAATACAACATTTAAAGCGTGCACTACGTCACGGAATACAACATTTAAAGCGTGCACTACGTCACGGAATACAACATTTACAGTTTTGATATCTGCAAATATCTTGTATTTGTTTCCGAGAAGTTTGTAACTAAACTTTGCCCGGAAATGGTAATTTGGTCTCTATCAGTCGATCAAAATCCCCCACTGTCACGAAGCGCAAATAAAATTTCTACAATATTTCTAAAAAAAAAAAAAAAACCCCATCCGCCTAAATACGGTACAAACTGTGTACAAAATGTAGGCAAGTAATTGTCTGTGAAATTCATTTCTTACAATTTCCGATTAGGTGTTCTGACGTAATTATATTTAACGAGCTGCAAGCAAGAACAATGTAGGCTTCTGAATATTTGCAGTGTAGCACCAACTGGTATACTAGCTTTGTCAGCATCATCACGTATGGGAGTGTAGTGTAGTGTAGTTTATCTATTATATATCAACGCAGTTACAAACAGATCTATAATTGCAACGAATTAATACGGTATTGAGTTTGACGTGTAAAAACAAATAAACACAGTAATTTATACATTGGACAAAAAATCGAAATCTCTGTAATATTGGTGTGTTTAAAGGCTCAGACAATAACTGATGGAACATTTAACATTTCTCGCCAGGTGGCTCGTAGAGAAAGAATTTCCAGTCTTCAGACGCTCATGCACAAGAAAGCTTTTCCGAAATATGTTGCCAGCGCCGTTTTCGCAGGTAAATCTAAGACCATAAACTGGATTGCCGTTAATCGTACGCTGAAATTTTCTGATATGTTCTTGGAAGGCTGTAGAATGACAAACGTTTCACAATAAACACAAATATTCTTACGTTTCATAACCTTTATTTCATGCTGGCTGCGAGGTTCAACGGCGTCGCTTTATTTGTAGCACGTACATTTACCACAAAGTAAAATAAATAGGCATCCTTAAAATTGCAGTTGTAGTGGCCATTATAGGCTGGCCCCTTAAATTTTCAGGAGTAGCTTCCTAAAATCTGGTGGGAGACTGTAAGCGTTCGCTGCCACCAAAATTATTACTTTCCCTAGTAAATCACGCAAAAGACTATCCATATCCACAACAGTAACGATTAACAATAACTCCCAATTACATTATTTTACTCTAGTCACAATGCAAAATTAAACTCAACTTCTCAGTTCAATAACGTCAAAATCACTTACTAACTATTACTGTTTTCATACACTTTTCAGCTTAACCACCAGTTCTCCCTATTCAGTTCCACACATTTCTGTTTCTCCTCTATTTTACAGGCTCCAAAACAGTTCCATCACCCTTGCAATTATGCAACGTTTCGCAACAATTTCAAATCCAAGCCAAAGGTCCGCTCAAGTCCCATTATATCAAAAAAAAATAAATACTCCCCTCAGTCACACAAATTTGCAGATTTCACTGCAACACCAACCTGTTACAATGCTAAACAACCACATCTTTCACCAAGCAAAATTACCTTCAATTCTAAAAATCTTCCAGTGGGCACAGAGGTGCACACGGCCTGAACATATTATCCCAGGCAAAACCGGAGCAACAGAGATCTCCTGCTGTATAAGGGAAGGTCTTTTATTGTCTCGCCAAAATGCCGAAACCCGCCTCAAAGCTTAACAACCTTCGCAGCTAACACGTGCTGTGAGCCTGGAGAGAAGTTAGCACGGCATAACTCAATCCAAAATGCTGACAAAACGTTCACACACTCCGCCACGAGAACAAAGGGAGACTAGTACACTAAACTAAAACTAAACTAAACTCCGTGGCCTTAGTCCTCACGCGAACTATACCGACAGAGCGGCCGCCGCCGGTCGGCGAAGTTAGTGCCAACTTTTGCGGATAGAGGGGTGTCACGTGGTCAGCGC
>Ga0123352_10014638_pt1 | contig 12487 bp, 10 predicted proteins | sample TergutLab28metaG_FD_89700 | JGI IMG/M metagenome (GOLD analysis project Ga0123352, IMG submission 89700) | Labiotermes labralis P1 segment gut microbial communities from Petit-Saut dam, French Guiana - Lab288 P1 | ecosystem: Host-associated > Arthropoda: Insects > Digestive system > Gut ... | reverse complement strand
TATGTACCTTGCACACTGTCTCACTGGCTGTATGAACCTTGCACACTGTCTCACTGGCTGTATGAACCTTGCACACTGTCTCATTGGCTGTATGAACCTTGCACACTGTCTCACTGGCTGTATGAACCTTGTACACTGTCTCACTGGCTGTATGAACCTTGCACACTGTCTCACTAGCTGCATGCACTTCTTGCACTGCCTCACTAATCCTAGAGAACCACTCCCCAAAATTATCTCAACATGCAGACCTCTTGGGCATAGCTCAGACATAACATTTAAAGCATATGTACCAACAGTGATATATACTCACACTGTAAAAACTTTATTAAGTAAACACAAAATTTTACTAAAAGAACATGAATTTTCTTAGCAGTCATGGCAATAAAACTAAGACTATAGAGCAGGTGTTAACTGTCAACACAACTTTACTCATCAGTCATATTAACAATGCAACATGCTTCAACCAATCATGGGCATTTTCATCATGCACTATCATAAAAATTAAAAATATTACAACTGCATTATGACATGCATTAAACAGACTGAGACCTCATTCTTACAATATATATATATATATATATATATATATATATATATATATAGTACATGTTGCTTGCTATTCTAGTACTAACAGAGACTGTTAAAAAATTGTGATATATTAGCTATAATGTTAATATTTTAATCATTATTAAGCAGTTTTGATAAATATACACTTCCCTAGATTTCCTTTAGTTTGTGGTGAGTTGTGGTACATAGGAAGTACCTGTTTATAAAAATCATGTTCTAGTAAGGCAATAAACTATTAAAATATTTTATTGTTACATTTATTATATTATTTTAATAATTTCCTACATATCACAAGTCACCACAAACTAAAGGAATCCTACAAGGAAGACTATAATATCGTTTTTAAAACCCATAGACACTGATAAAAATGTTAATATTGTAGCTAATATGTCACATTTAATTAAGAATCTCTGTTTGTAGTAATGGCCTAGCAAGTAACATATGCTACATAAATAGTAAGATTGAGATTTCAGTCTATTTAAACCAAACGTTAATGCAATTGTAATATTTCCACTCTTTATGATAATGCATGACCTGGAAGAAGACCATGATTGGTTAAAACAAGTTGTCTTATTAATATCACTAATTAACATTAATATCAATGAAGTTGTAATGACGTTAAACAAGCGCTTCTTTGTAGTCTTATATAATTTAGCGGGATACATAAAATTAAATTTAACAAAACTACGATTATGAAAAACCCACAGAAAAGGTTTTCTGTTATTATGAGTATAATTTACTCATACCCTGAACTCCTTAGGCACAACTCACAGACCCCAGCTGAGAGACACTGGTTTGGTAGATAAATATAAATGTTTCAGGGAAACAATTTATCAGCCTCTCCAGAAGACTTAAAATTGGCTCTCAATACTCCCAGAATTCAATGCCAGAAGATGCTACACAAGAAGTATTGTTGTGGAGACATGACACCACCCATTGTTTACCTCAGCATTAGGAGGAAGAGTAAGGTCAGCTTCACACCCCACCTGCTTTGACCCTGGGGCAACAGCCACCAGTACCCACTGAAGAGGGGACTGGGTGGATCCCATGGACTGTCTGGGCACTTGGGAGTAGACAGAAATCTCTTTCCCCTGCAGGAAATCGAACCTCCAGTACCTCAGTCATCCAGCCCATAGCCTGTTCACTATCCCAACTGATCTATCCCGGGTGCATTATCCCTTGCAATGACTCAAAAATACTTGGAAGAACAGAATGTCTCTTGACAAGGGCATCATGAATGTGGATAATAAAAAAATGAAAATGCCAATAACAATCCATTACATTCTGGAACTTAATACTTTACTGGTACTGCTGCACTTGAAATGAATTATGAAGACTTAACGTGAGTATTCAATGCTGGATGCATCCCACACCTGGTGGCATAAGCATGCATCTGACGTAGAACACCTTGTGAGTCATGACACTTTCTAGCTAGCAAACTTTCAAGTGTTTAAAATCATTAATCCCTGTATTCATGAACACTTGTCATGATCCAGGAAGTTTAAAAGGTGCATGCACACTGATAATTAAATGTGTTCATCCAGTAACACAGGCATGATGCAGACATATGCTGAATATTGACTGGAATATAAAATGGATTTATGCAAAAACTACTACTACTACATTCAAAAGTCTGTCAGATGGGTACCCAAACAGGGTGAGACAGAATAAAAACACTCCCAGAAAGTTGTGAATAAAGACTAGACTAATACATTTCAGAAGACAATCGCCACAACAATGGAAATACAAAGGTGAGATATGTGGTTCTCACAGCAATGCTGATTAAGAAACCATACTGCCTGATGTTTCAGAGGAACTTGCTGCCTCCAGCTTCAGGATCTGGGTAGTCCAAGTAGAATAAAAAAGCTTAAGATCTGGTAGTTGTGACAACTGTCTTCTTAGAAAATTCAAGGGCCATTTACATAAATTTCTTGCCAAGTGGAATAACTGTGGCTGGTGACTGTTACTGGTATCTATTACTGGAAAATGTGTGAGAATCTACACAACCAAAAAGCATCCATACTTACAGCAAAAATCAGTGATTATTCAGTAGTACAATACCTAAGAAGTGGCATGTTTATAAAACATGCTAGAAAGCGATTTCTCCTCCTGCCATATAGTCCACACTCAACTTCCAGCTATTTCCATTTCTTTAGGCTGATGAAACAGCTGGGATGCCACAAATTTGAACATAATGGGCAGACTGAACAGCACATCCAGCATTTACTGCAGAAGTTACCAAAATGTTTCTCTGCTCTTGAATTTACGAATCATATAGGAATAACAACTGTGGAGAATTTCAGGGTACAATTATGTGGCGAAATGCAGTTGCTGAAAATCTTGTAACATTCTCTCAAAGCTACAATTCACTGCACTACAGTGTCAGTAAAACAATAATGTTACATGGTGTACAATTTTGTAACTAAAGACCCAAAGAACCTATGATTTATTTCAGGGGAACCTGTTACCAAGTTTCCAAAGCTATAGAACAATCTACGTAGCCATTAATTGAAAGATGGGTGCAAGATGTAAACAGCTGTGACATTATGGCTGACAACAGGAGACATGGACTTATAACAAGAGGAAATGAAAAAGCCCATCCCATGATATGACTGAATGCCTCAACTGTGGCTTGGATTATGTGGAAAAGTAAGGGTATAGCAATATAAATAAGCCTGAACTGTTATTAGCATTCAATATAACTTACTTACTCCACAGAGCAGAGTCCTTGAGAAGGTAACAGGTTCTCAGTTGGCCAAGAAATTCCCCGCATTTTATGGAAACTGAAGGTTCACTACTGCATTTACAAGTGCCCGCCACCTGTCCCTATCCTCAGCCAAATCATTGCAGTACATGCCCCCTCCACCCAACTTCCTGAAGATCAATGTTAATATTATCCTCCCATCTATGCCTGGTCAACAAGTGGTCTCTTTCCCTCAGGTTTCCCCACCAAAACCCTATATGCACCCTCCTGTCCCCCATACGAGCTACATGCCCAACCCATTTCATTCTTCTCGATTTTATCACCTGAATATATGGTGACAAATACAGATCACTAAGATCCACTCCCCTGTTACCTAATCCCTCTTAGGCCCCACTATTCTCCTCAGCACCCTATTCTCAAACACCCTCAAACTACATTCCTCCCACAATGTGAGCGACCAAGTTTCACACCCATACAAAACAACGTGTAAATTATAGTTTTGTGTGTCTCAGTCTTTATATTTTTGGATACTAAACTGGAAGACAAAAGATTCTGCATCAAATGATAGCAAGAATTCCCCAACTTCAGTCTCCTCTTAATTTCTTTCTGACTAGAACATTGATTCGTTAAGTAGTGCTCCCAAATATTTGAACTTTTCCACCCCTTCAAACAGACTATTATCAGTCTATATTGTGATTCTGTACTGCATTCTGATCGCAAGACATGACCATGTAATTAGTTTTATCACCATTTATTTCAAGTCCAATCTCCTTACTACCAACCACTATAGATTCTGTGTTTTTCTTCATAGTATGTACGCCTCCACACAATATATTAACATCATCGATATAAACCAGATGATGTGTACCATTTCATGTCAAGCCATCATGGTTTACCTGAACCATCCTAATGGCATACTCCTAAATAAAGTTGAAAAGCAATAGCAAAAAAGCATCTTCTTGCTTCAAACCATTCTTAATAGGAAACATGTCAGACAAATTTTGCCTACCCGGACTCTGCTATACGTTTCAGTAAGACACATTTATTTCTATTACACTTAACAGTTTTATGTGGATACCAAACTCAATGACAATATTATACAAGACCTCCCTCCTAACTGAATCATGAGCTTTCTCGCATTCTATAAAGAGCTGATGCACTGCTTCGTTGTTTTTCCATTTTTTACTCAAGTATCTGACAAATGCAGAATACATGATCAGTAGTTGACCTGTTGCGTTGAAAACCACACTGATGATCCCCAATAATTTCCTCTGCATATGGAGTTAACCCTGACAGCAGGATGCTGGGTAAAATTTTGTATGTAGTTTGCAAAAGTGATATGCTCCTATCATCACTACAGTCTGTTTTATCGTCCTCCTTACAGATATGTACAATGATCGACTTCTCAACTCCTCAAGTAATTCCTCCTTACTCCAAATAGAAATAATAAGTTTATGGATCTCATACTGAATTGTCCTACCTCTGCATTAATCAATTCTGCTGGGATTTGATCAATATCTGGTGATTTGTGTCTTTTTAGCTTTTCAACAGCCATCTCAAACTCAACAGCACTGGGCTCAGGCACTAGCAGCTCTTCTGTATGTATGTCTGCCTAATATCATTAAACCCATGAACATTCAATAGCTGAGATATGGCCCTCCACCTTGCAAAATACCATGGGAAATAATCTTTATCTTACGTTAGTTTCAAGTTCATCAATTTTAGCTTTCAGATATTTGTTCTTTTTGTTCCTGAAATGTCTACTAGCTTCATGTCTTACATTGTTTAGAGTATCTACATTAGTTTGGTTTGGTCCTTAGACCACTGCATTTTAGTCTGCTTCCTTTTATCTAAAAATCATGAACATTCTTCATCAAACCATGGTTTATGCTGCTTCAATTCATGCTGACCTAGACTCTCTTTTGCTGAGGTTATGATGTTCTCTTTATTTCTCAAGCCCTATTTATGCCCTCACTATCATTAAAGTTCTCCAAAACTGCAAACCTGTTTGAGATCCATATCTGATACTGTTTTATAACCTCCAGCTCACTTAACTCCTGTGATTAAATCTTTCCACATCAAACTTCTGTGCTGCCTGTTAACTTAATACCAATCTTTCATTAACTTCTGCAACCACCAGACAGTGATCAGTATCACAGTCAGCTCCCCTGAAAGATCGTACATCTAGTATACTCAAATGCCATCTACCGTCTATCAGTTTGTGGCTGTGAGTCTTCCCATCAAGAGAGGTCCAAGCGTTTTCACAAATGTTTTTGTGTGGGAACATTATGCACTTAAAAACTAGATTTTTTGATGTGGAAAAGTGTGCTATTCTAACACCGTCATCATTACTAGCCTGATGTAGACTCTCATTCCCAACTGTCAGTTTGAAAATAGCCTTTCTCCCCAATGTTCATAGACTACTTAGAAAAATGATCAAACATCTGCTCTAATTCCCCATAAAAACCGTCTTTTGAATCATCACTTTTAACCTCATTTGGTGCATGCATATTCAAACAATGATATTACACCAGCAACCTCGCAGAACTATATACAATATCCTATCACTAAAGGCTGTCAAAATATTAACTAAAACCAAATTTTTGCAGCCTTCCTATCATTCTGGAAAAAGTAACATTCAAGATGATATGAAATTCAGATATTAATTTACAAAATCAGCTTCAGTTATTCAAAAGGTGTTTGTTCAGATTACATTTCAGTGAAAAAATTCAAAACCAAAGTCTATCACCACAGCAGTCAGCCTTGTTATATATTGTACAGTGTACCATATAGGATGCAACCTGAAGGTCAGAAATCTACAAATACTGAAACAAGTATACAAAATGCTGCCCACCTGCTGCAATGAACACTTCCAACATTTGCCAAGTCATTCAGCATAAATTCACTGTCCTGTTTCAGTTCTGTTGGTTACCAGTTGCATGATAATTCTGTAACTAACATCATAGTTTTTCACAAAAAGGGGTTTCTGTGCTGGACAATTTGTTTTTTACAGACTAAGCATCATTCCACTTGAATGGATACATTACTAGACTAAAAAGTTCAATACAGAGTGCTGAAAATCCATATGTACTGTATCAAAATCCTCTGCATTTTTCAAAGGTGGGAGTTCGGTGTGAAGTACTTTGAAAACAAATTATGGTACCACTGTTCTTTGACAACACAATTACTGCAGGAAATTACTCATATCTCTTGACCCAATTCATTGCTCTGCTGGAGGAGATTCAACAAGATTGCTGGTTTCTGCAAGATGGGGCAAATGCTCACACAGTGAAAACAACGAAAGCTTTCCTGCAAGGCATCTTTAGTAATTGCATCATCAGGAATGTACTTTGGCAACCACAGTCCCCAGATCATACACCACCCGACATCTTTCTCTGAGGATTTCTTAAAGGAAGAGTCTACAGCAATAAACCCAGAAGCCTGGAAGACCTTAAACACAACACTGAACAGGCTGTTACCCTCACTAACCAACAAACTCTTCCAATACAGGTTGCAAAAAGACCGTGGAAAGGGTGAATGCTTGTCTTCCAAAAGGTAGGGGACATTTTCAGCATCTGTTGTAATTACATACTGTTTATCACATTCTCGGTATCTTTGAAAAAATAAAAATAAAAATTAAATATATAATTTACATTACTGGTTTGCATTTTATATGGCACACTCTGCACATATACTTGCACAAATGTGTGATAAGAGAACATAAATTTAAAAAAGGTCACTTGGACAACAGAATACAAAAAACATCAGTCTTCAATTTGGAATGTTGAATACTTTAGTACATCCTACATCCTAATGTTCCTTTCCCATGCTGCTAAAGCCAGTAGTTTTAGTTCCCAAAGTTGTACTCCCATGTAGGTATTAAAAAGCATCATGCAGAAAATATCTCAGTCACATCCATGTTTTTCACCAATTTGCACCAGATTTTCAAAACAGTTTCCTTTGTCCAAGTATAATACAGCCAGTCATCCAACCTAGTCTGTCGGCCAAGCAGCCCACAGATATAACAGTTGGTATGGCAACTAGGTTACAAGCCGGATTGGATGATAAGGAATAGTGGTTGGAATACAGGAAGGGCTAAGCGATCCCCCCCCCCTCCCAATTTCCAAATTGTTCATATCAGCTCTGAGATACACCCAGCCTTTCCCTTCAATGGGCACCAGGCATCCCAGTGATATGAAGCTGACCACATAACTTGATCTAGTGTTAAGAATGCTCCAAAATGCCTGCACATCATCTTCTTTAATTAAACTCAGAAGCAACATTACCTTTTCAACAGCTTTAAACTACTACAGAATGGCAAGAAATTTTGTAATATCATAATACTTTCAGTGTACTATGACAGTATAAACTTTCTTCCATTTTCAATTAGTGCACAGTCTGAAAATTAACTACTTCAAAATGCTCTGAATATTTAACTCTACCAGCCAGGTGCTATTTTATTGCAATGGCACATACAAGTGGTATAGCCACCTGCAATGCAATGTTTAATATTGAAACTATTTCCCCTCTGTCATAATACTTCCATGAGTCCTATAGTACAATGGGTACCAACTCTTATTTCCAGAGGTACAGTAGCTAGGGAGTGGTGTTGACTATCCAACCCCTCAAGCACTGAGGTTGATTGTGGGTACAGCTATACCTTCAACCTCCAGCACCTGCTTAGAATGTGATGGGATAAACTCCCCCCCCCCCATATCATCAGCCCTCACACTACTTTGAGATTTAAAATCTTCTAATCTTCTATTCCCAGAAAATAAAGATCAGCATAAACTTTGTCCATTACAGGTGTAATAAGGAGTGTCCGATGGAATAGCAAATGTACTGATAATGGATTTGGGAATTCTGTATTATTTACACCCCAAACTGCACACTTATCATCTAAGCATCTAAGTGCCTCTGCACTGTAAGCTGGTATCATAAGTACTCAACCACACAGTAATAAGGACTTTCTGTTAGCCAAAGATAAAACATATACTGAGATGCTTGATCAATTATCATCTACGAAGCCTCTCACCCAGAATGTAAAGCAGACTAATATGCTCATCCAAGACCTTACTACTTCTTTTATTCTGATGATTAATGGATCAAACCCTATCAAGAAACAGGCCTACCACAGTCATGTCTCACAAACAGGCATAAATATTCTGGATCAGATCTTGTTACAATTAAGTCATCTGACCTACTGAGTGCCATAAGATTAGAATAGCTACCAGTTTAACCAGCTATCATCCTACACACCATCAGACCCCAACAGACCAAAGTGCCTATGTCACTTCACACAATACCATACTAGTCAGTATAACTTCACGAAGTATAGTCCACCCACAAGACTCAAACAGTCTTCTGCTTTGAAACAGACAGCTTGATCATGACATGAGAAGCAGTGAAGCACTTCCCGTCTTTCAACACACACTGGAGTCACTAACAGAGATGCTATAATTTTTGAGTGAGGGAAAAGACAGAGAGACAGAAATGTTTCATTTTAACAACACTGTCACCTGCCAAGATTATGCCCTGTTGTTGGTAGACGAATGGATGTCAGGATGGAGTATTGGTAGAAAAACAATGAGAGGGGAAAACTATAGTACTCAGAGAACTGCCTGTCCCAATGCCATTTTGTGCGCGACAAATCCCAACTGGACTCGCCTAGGAGTGAACTTGGGCCTCTGCAGTAAGAGATCAGCAACTAACTACATGACCCATGACACAGCCCCATAATTCTTGGAACCCAGCTGTCTGGATACAGAGTAGTTAATGAACAATGGCAGTCTGTGATTGGCCAGCATGAACATTTAACTTGCAAAGAATTTGTAGACCTCCTCTTGCATTGTATTTCCAAAAATAAGCAATCAGGAATTAACAGCACGTTAGAGTGTTCAAGCCAGCAGAACTATTTCAACAATGTTCCCCTTCTGAAGGTGATCAAATTTATGACGTTACAAAATTAAACCAACAACTGAAACTGAAGATATAACTGTGGAGTATAGATAGTCCTTGTTTTATGCCCATTTGTTTTACACCTTGTTTCTCTTTCATGCCCCTTAACAATTTGCACCACTTTTTAATGTACACCCTCTTCATTTTTGGTTGAACGCCTTCTGGCTCACCACACACTAGCATGCTGCCAAGAGTGTATGCAACTCACAGTGCAGAACAAGGAACACACTGTAAATTGTTTATTTCACAGCAAACTTTTGTAGTGTGTTTATTTGCCTCCATTTGACAGTATAAAAATGAATGAGAAATGTAAATCACCATCCCTTAGCGCAATTTTAATGCAAACAACCATGAAAGGCAATATGTATTGAAGAGAAATTTGATGTAATAACTCAGCCTGAATGAGGTGAACACAATTGGTTAACATCTATAAACATGTACAATTTGTGATAATGTTGGAAAAATCAAGGAAAAAGCTACAGCAGGAACTGAAGTGAGTGCTATAAGAATTTCTTATTCAGGAACATACCTTAACGTGGGACATCCCATTACGGTATAAAAAACAGAGAAATAAGAGCTTCAAATGATCATGACTGACTGTTCTTATTTGTCCACTGTTGCTTACTCAAGAAACATGTCTATGGAAAATATGGAAAAGACAATGAGACATGGAACAAGGATCACAACCAATAACACATTGTTTATTTACAAACACAATTATAATACAAGTATGTGTCTGTAAGTCATATATGAAGAGGCTGTCACTGGAAAGCTTTCCCCTAACTCCTACATTTTCTGTTATTTCTTACAGGAACATATCTCACTGACACCCTTTTAATTTATGTCTGCTTTCGAAGGAACATGACTGGGGCAAAAACAAGGACTACCTGCACAAAAAAATGTGTTTATATTAATGCATGTCACTTGAATCAGTGTTTAAAACAGAAAATCTTGAACATCACACTGTCACATATGCATAAATGTGCACACGCCACATATGCACAAAGATCCAATTCCTAACTGCAGCCATTACAATGTGACAATAGTAGAAGTTTTCTGAAATTCTTACCAATTAGGAATATCATAAAGAAGAGCAATTTGGTGACTGAGATGATAAACATTACTGTCTTCAAGGATGTGAAGCTGTGAAGTTTGGTAGACATGTACCTACTACCAAACTACATGATATCATATCCAACTGCAGACACTAATTTCACATTCACGAACATGAGCACCTCAAATCTCACAATAAAATCATATGTTTGGCCAGAATTTGATTTTGCACACTGAAATCATAAAAACAGTATGGGAAGAAATTCCCTTCCCCGTTTCCAGCAGACGGCAGGACACTGTAAAATCAAAGGCCTAGAAGACCAACGTGTTTTGTAATAAGGTGTACCTTTACTTACACTTACCTCTACTCCACAATGCAATTTTGATGAACTTCAAAGCTGTGACATGTAAGACATATAAGAGGTAAAGTTGCCACTGCACATGCCAAGTAGGCACATATGAGTAGTGAAGGCATACAGCCACTCATTCTAACTCTTCAGCAATGCCATGTAGTTTCTAGATGGATTTAGAACATGTGGCACTTACATAAGATATATAAGAGGTGAAGTCATCACTGTACACTCCATCTAGGCACATACCCTTGGCACTACGTGGAAGGGAGAGGTCAGTCTCATGCCCCAGCTTCCCCCCCTCCCCTTCCCAAGGAAAAATTCACCTCCCACTGAATGGAAGGCTGGGTGGGCCCCAGAGTCAATCTGGACACTTTGGAGAAGATAACAATCCCTTGCCACCGCTGGTATTTGAACACCAGATCGTCCAGCCTGTAGCTTTGTCACTACACTGACTGCACTATCCTAGCTTCTCATGCAAGACAAACAGGAAAACATATCTGTATAACAACAAATGTAAACTTAATCCAACCCATCAGAAATCAATGAGCTGGAACACCAAGAATCATTCATGGTAAACATTTAAATTCTGAAGAAATTGAACACACACCCCATTTTCTCTTCTGTACTCCACATTGGTACCATTTAATGCAATCTGTCTGAGATTCAGGTGACATCGAACACTAAAAGTGCAGACCACATTATTAATAACTATGTCTATTTCTGGAGGCTCCACTTCTGTAGGTGTTTCTCCGGCAGTAGAACTGTTGGTAGTTATGTCACTAGGTTCAATATGTGCTTCATTCACTTCAACATGATTAATATTGCCATTGCTAAGTGATTCAATCCCATTATTCTGTACTGCTGTGGCCATCCTACCAACACACTTGCCTGCAATGATACATACGTGTCAATAAAATTACATGTCAGTGTTCATAATAAAGCTACAGTTTCTACTCTCTGTTCTTTATTTCAGGAGAAAGAGGCTTGCTGTATAAGCATGTCTGTATGGACAGGTGCTGATAAATCTTTGGCTTTCACCACTTCTGGCATTCCTAGAAAAATGACACATACATCACATGACAGTAGATACTTTTAATAGATTTGGTTCTAAATTTCACCTGTCGGTTACCTACAGCTTTTATTTTTCGGATCTGAACTGAAGATGGCAGCCCCTGATGTAGAGTTTTTGACAAAACAGTGCACAGCAGTGATGAAGATCCCATTCCAAACTCTGCATCTTGCCATACAGTGTACATACATTTCATATAACTATTACACTAAACAGTGATTATTTTCATAATATTAATCAGTTGCTCTTCACAACAGATAAAGACTGTGTTCTCTGTAAAGTAAGAAGGGAAGTTTCATACATGATATGGATGAATATCACTCTTCAGACACACTCAAGAAATGTTCCCTACAACCTTCAATAAAATAAGTAAGATCACTGAGGATGTCCAAAGGACACTGTAGTTTTGCTCCTGAACTCATTCAAAAAAGCCCAGTGCAGTATATCTGATCAACACATTCAGCACCTGGAAAGTTACGTGTTTCGACTATAGACATCATATGCTGACATCGTACATAACACCCAACTGTTTATGTGTCATACGTTGGTATTAATACATGCCTGACTGCTTAAGAAGCACAACAGCACCAATAGTTTTCCCAGTTGATGGGACTGCATCTGCACATCTGCCAACCAGTTTATTGTAGGGATGATTCAGTTTTTTTCAATGAAACTTCATTATTTCAACAAACATTTCTTCTCAAGTTGTGTGACCAATCATGGAACAAATGCCTGCCTGGTCTTTGGTAATTTGAAAGTTATCATGAATGCTTCACATAACAT
>Ga0123352_10014637_pt1 | contig 12487 bp, 13 predicted proteins | sample TergutLab28metaG_FD_89700 | JGI IMG/M metagenome (GOLD analysis project Ga0123352, IMG submission 89700) | Labiotermes labralis P1 segment gut microbial communities from Petit-Saut dam, French Guiana - Lab288 P1 | ecosystem: Host-associated > Arthropoda: Insects > Digestive system > Gut ... | reverse complement strand
TATATATATATATATATATATATAAATCAGAAACTGACAAGAAATAAAGATAGAACGACTTCTTTTCAATTAACTAAGGAGCTCGCCATGAAGAACTGTGAAACAGTGGAGATTTAACTCCAGGCATTCTTAAGTTACTCTCTGGTTGTCTTACCGATATCCATTGCATAGGACAGTGGTCCACAAATCCTGTGCGCCAGGTCAGCCGGGCGACTGATTTTTGGTACATTATCAAAAAGAATTACTCTCACCCCTCTGGCGCACACCATTTTGAGGTGGATCTTATATTTTTTTTAAATTAATGAATACCTTCGACAAGAGACTAGTTGGGCTCCGTAACCGGCCTGGACGATGTAGACAAGAGTAAACCTCCTGTCGATGCCGCCAATACAACCCCGAATGTCCAGTCTTCCAGTCATTTGCTGGAAACGTGGGTTCGAATCCGTCGAGGGTGTGGATATGCGTGTCTTTTGTTTGTTGCGTGTTGTGTAGGTAGCGGCTTCTGCGACAAGCTGATCACTGGTTCAGAGGAGTCCTACTCTGTGTGTGTGTGTGTGTGTGTGCGCGTGTCTCTAATTGTGAGTGATCTAGAAACCTCAACAATGAGACTGCCTAAGTCGGATTTGGGTTCTTGTACCACAAAAAAAATCTCGTGCACAAGGCCTGGTGCTACAGAGGCCATGAATGTACGGTACATTGTACTAAGAATAAATATTTAAGATAAGTATATAAGCTAAAAGGATGTATGTTGCTAAGTAAATATGTAAAAAGACGGCGACTTATGACAAAGTGCAGACGTGCGTTCAGTCTTAGAGGACGTCCCAAGACTGACAGAGAGTAGAATTGAACACAGAAAGTAAAATCTCGTGGGGAGATCCAGGCTTGGCTTGACACCAAGATAGGCTCGCGGACTGATTGTCAGTTTTAATGTGAAATTGACTTTAATTTTATTGAGGGAAATAAAGGCTGCTGATTTAGGAATGGCATGGAACATTAACATACAGTGAGGCAACATACATAGTTCCTTAACATTACACAGTGCACTGCATATACTCAGAACGGGCTTCAAGTCGTCAAAAGACGAAAGAATCAGATCACACAAGACCTTATAATTGCGATAAGACCGACAAATGTTCTTATTACATTTCGCTGATATGACGACCAATTATATAGTCTGTATTTCCTTTTTATGGCGCAGGTAAACAGTGTGACTCTGTGTCTCGTTATTGCTGTGGAATCTAGACACTCGGCATACGTACTACGACGCCAACAAGAGACCTTGTACCGGGGTACAACCAGCAATTTTAATACTATGTGCCACGCCAAGATAGTTATTCCTGTCATTTGTGAACTTACATGCAACCATGAACAGCGTACCCTGCAGCGTTCTATCTCACGCGACTCGCGTCTGACACGTACTATAACAAAATATATTTAACACTTCTAACAGCTAAGCCGCATCATACAATCACTTAACCTATTAAAGAACTGACGGCCAGGATGAAATTCCGTAAGTAAAACACTCTTTAGTTTCAGCTCCCGAATCATTTCAAATCTGGGAACAACCATAAAATATCAAAATTGCATGCAAGAAGAAATTAAATTAGACTGAACATGAGGAATGCTTACTAAATTTCGGTCAGGAATACTTTGTCTTCCACTTTGGTACTAAACATTTAAAGACTTTAAATACATACACAGAACTATGGTTTTGAGTGTTCTTTTACGTGGGTGTGAAACATGGTCTCTCGCACTGAGGGAGGAACAGAGGCTGAGGGTATCTGAGAGTAGGATGCTGAATTTGGGCCTAAGACGGATGCGGTGAGAGAAACTGGAGGAAAATGCGTAATGAGAAGCTTAATGATCTGTGCTCCTCACAAAATGTAATTCGGGTGATCAAAGCAAGATGAATGAGATGGACAGGACGTGTGGCACGTTTGGAGTAGAGGAGAAGAGCATACAGAGTCTTGGTGGGGGAAAACCTGAGGGAAGAAGACGACTTGGAAGAATTAGACGTAGTCTAGAGGATAATATTAAGATAGACGTGCAAGAAAGAGAATTCGATTTGTGAAATGGATTGATCTGATGGAGCACAGGGACAAGAGGTAGGCTCTTGTGAACATGGTAATGAAATTCCAGGGTTCATAAAAATGTTGGGAATTTCTTGATTCACAGAGCAACTATTGGTTTTCAAAAGACTATGCTTTCTGGAGTTAAGTGGTTAGTTAATAATTTCTCTCCTCAGGAAAGAGCCTTCATTTATATATTTTAAAGTGTGATAGCCCAGTGAATGACGTGACAGTAAGGAGACCACTTTTTATCATGGTTTAAAGTCCAAGGTAACTACACCGGTGGCCGCGCAGTGTAAAGGCGTGAGTCCGGCAGCTCATTTGCCGGAACTGCAGGTTCGAATCCTTACGGGAGTATTAATTTCTGCTCTTGCGGTTGTTGTGCATTGTTAGGTAGAGGTCTCTGCGTCGGGCTGATCACTCGCCAGGGGATTCTGATTATGATCGTGAAGCCTCGACAATTAGGAGGCCCTGGACCACTAGGGGCTGTTGCGCCATGGAAAAAGAATAAAATTTGTCCGCTTGCCGAAGCACCATGGCTTGAAGATGTATAGTGGCCAGTCCACAATCTTGAGACCCCAACTGATAAAATTTTAATTGTAACTTCAGGACGCGTAGTGTTCCTGATGGAATAATTATAGCAACAAGAGAGACATCCATTTTAATTCATAATTTTACAATACAAACCACTGTCGAAGGACACACGGCACGACAAATCGTGGTTCCATTTCTCCCACGGGCAAGAGACGTTTCTGCGTAACGTCTAGGCCAGATATGGGGCCCAACTAGCCTACAGTTCAATGGGTACAGGGGCTTGTTTCGCCGGTAGCAAGACAGCCAGGACGTGAAGCTGCTCATTCACCCCATCCATCACCGAGAGTAAGAATGAGTGTAGCTATACCTCCATCAACCTTATACCTTCATGGCATGCTCAGCAGAACCATTACGTCACACTGAAGCCCAAAGTAGGAAGTTTGAAAAAGTAATTTAAAAATCTTTTAAATTTGTTTTTTGAATCTCATTTAATACCCAAATGAAATTTTATAAAATTGTAGCTAGACCATCACTACTGTATGGCAGCGAAAAACGGGTAACCACGAAGAGAGGCATGACTCGCCTAGAAGCGGCAGAGATGCGCTTTCTAAGAAGTGTTATGGGATACACAAGGCTGGATAAAATAAGAAGCAAAACATAAGAAAAGAACTGGAGATCTCTGGAATACAAGACGTGAGACTCAAATACAAACAAAACTGGATCAACCAACTTGAAAGAATGGACAACACCAGACTCCCGAATCAGAAACCTCGAGGAAGAAGAGATCGTGGACGCCCCAGGAAACGATGGCAATGCGTCGATATCGAAACAGGTCAAACGACCTAATCCATGGAGGAAGATGGTGATGATGATGATGATGAATCTCATTTAAAATTAAACTATTCTAGATTCTTTAACCGTCTATATAAATAGGATTGTTCCGACATTTCGAAGAAGAATAATAATGACTCCAGCTTCAGAGAAACTGAATTACATTCAGGTGGCTGTTGAAAGGATTGAGGGGGAGAAAATTAAGAATTGTACAAAGAAGTTTGTAAAGGCTGTGGCCGATTAAAGCATGGGAAAGGGAGGAGAAAATGTATATATAAGAATAAAAGTAATTAACATCTTAATGCATGCAGCATGCACACACATTACAGGCAATGTCATTATGAAATAGGAATTCGACATGTAATAAATAAAATCAGAAATACATGAATTGCTGCTCTGTACGCTGGTACATTCCAGAATCTCACCAACCTTACGATGAGCGAATACAACACGTGGGATGCAAAAGTGGCATAAATTACCTTAACCGGTGCCTGGAACCAGGGGCATGATTTCGAAAACCAAATTATTATCTCCTCCCGAGTTTTAATGTGAGAAATAAGATGGTAACTCATGTTGCTAATGAAGCAATCCTTTACGTGGCTTCAAACCTAATCCGAACTGAAGAAGTCACTAGCGAGAACAAAAAACGACATATGTCAGCAGCTAACTGACATAAGCTTTTGAATGCCATCCACTTCACACTTCCTGTGGTGACTGGTTAAATGATATAAGGCATATTTAGAGAGAATTAGTCGATCATAAGAAAGAAGAAAATTACGGCAGACGGAGCTCTACACTCACGTCCCCGTACGCCTTAATAGCTTGTTACTTACTTACTTACTTACTTATTTACTCACTTACTCTTTGGAGCAGAGTCCTTCTTGAGAATTTAATCGGTTCTCAGCTAGTCAAGATATTCCCCGCATTTTATGGAACCCGAAGGTCCATTACCGCATTCGCAAATACCCGCCACATGTCCTTGTCCTGAGCCAGCTCGATCCAGTCCATGTCCCCACATCCTTCTTCCTGAAGATGCTTCTTAATATTATCGTCCCATTTATACTTGCGTCTTCCAAGTGGTCTTAATAGCATGTTATTTGGATAAAAGGAAAAGTTTATCTTCCTTTCGTTATAGAATAGAAGGAACATTATACAAATTTCTTAATTAATTAGTTGAACCAATTCCAAAAGTTCGATTCAGAGACTTTAACAGTGACACATCATGGAATAAAATATTTCCAACAAGTATCAGTTACTGGAACGTAAGAGTTAAATTGAAGGTCACTTCCAATAATGTAAGCGTATTATGATCTTTGTTCTTTTTCGCTGCCCTGCCTCGATGTTATTATGATTTGGAAAAACCTATCACAACTGACGCGTACACCAAATCCCGGTCGGCAGGTCGCTCGGGCAATGAAATTTTGCACCGTTGCTCCTAATCTTTGTGGGGCCCCAGTATGGAACTTGCTGCATGTCAACTTTCTGGCGCTTAGAATTTTGAGTTGGCTCCTAGGTTTAAAAAAAATGTGTGGACCCGGTGCTATAGCCTATTATCAAACATTGTGCAATAGTCTCTAGTAATATACTTCAGTTGCTAGTCCTAGCAGTTCAGCGGTATTGCCAGGAGTCTCTTACTAATCTACTAATTTTAAAAGACCTGTCATTTAAATAGACATTATACCTGAAGCTTCGTATCCTTACACTAAGGAAAAAGAAGTCCAGAACTTATTATTTCTACCGTTCGGTACGGTAGCAGTAACCAAAATGGCGAGAAATTTACAGTTATGGAAGAAATGCTTGGGTCAGTATAATAGTGTCCAAATTTTCCGGGGGAAAATAGTAACAACTTGTTTCTACCTGCAGCATCGCCCAGTGCGTGTAAAATTCAGTGTCAATTAGCAATTTGGCTGAAGAGGTAAGGCTTCTAACCTGCATTCGTGAGGTGCGCGGTTCGAATTTGGAGAAGCAACCGTCACCAGCACTGTAAATGTCATCATCGCATCCACCAACAGCTGCAGTAGACCCCCCTTAGCCTCATATCCAATTACAAGGGGAAGGTTCCACACATCCGTTGTTCTCCAAGTCAATATCCTCCCTAAACACATTCTCAGACACAGTGAATCTGTACTATTATCTTAGGCATTAGTAAATGAATGGCTTATTCAGTGCGGCAACTAGGTTACAGGCCTGACGACCGGGGTATTAAGGTTCGATTCCCTGCAGGACAAAGATTCTTCTCTTCTTCATAGGGTCCAGACCAGATCTGGGACTCATGAAATCTCCTTATCCAATGGGCATCGGGATCAATGGTCGTATAACTGTCATGCATGAATCTAACATTCATCTCATTCCAATGTTGAGGTGAAGAATGAGTGGAGTTATATTTTTACTCCCCCCCCCCAACAAACCCGTGAAATTAAATTTCTAACGCTGAGATATAAGTCATTGTTGCTGTAAACGACTCAATTGCATGTTATTACTAATGGCCATTCAGTAAACGAGTTGGGTGTATATCGATTAGTCGAACATAAGGTGCAATTAATCAGTGGTTTTGTGTGACCGCCCGGGTAAAGTGCACGACAGTACTAAGGGCTGTATACTGCGTAAAAATAGGCGAAGGAAATGTGCTACAGGAATGGGTACTTCATTTAATTTTGGGGTTTCTTGGAAGAGGGTGAGGGAGAAATTCTATGCAGGTTATTAAATAATGCTAGTTCTCAGCCAGAACTCAGTGTAGGGGGGGAGGGGTGTATGACTTTAACGTGTGAGATGGACAAAAAATGTTAGCCTGGAAACGTAAAGAAGAGTAGGTACGTGATCTCTAAGGCATTAAGTGCTGGGTTCAAATTCAGGTCTTCTGGGTTATGTCGCTGAGCAGAGTTTTCGGCGAATGACGATCGTTCGGTCAGATATGCCGCCTCCGACATTAAATTCGAAGTCAGTCACATCTTGATATAAAACCTTTCTCCGTTGTAGGCCCTTTAGGGTGTGCTGTAGGCCCTTCAGGGTGTGCTCTGTATATGCAAACATGTACTGGTCTTGTTTGACCTTAGAAGTAGCAAACAACACGACGGCGCAACCAATCGCGTGAAGACAAATGTAAGTTTTAGTACTCCTCACCAAATGTCAGTTTTAGTACTCCTCACCAAATGTCAGTTTCAGTACTCCTCACCAAATGTCAGTTTTAGTACTACTCACCAAATGTCAGTTTTAATATTCCTCACCAAATGTCAGTTTTAGTACTCCTCACCAAATGTCAGTTTTAATATTCCTCACCAAATATCAGTTTCAGCACTCCTCACCAAATGTCAGTTTTAGTACTCCTCACCAAATGTCAGTTTTAGTACTCCTCACCAAATGTCAGTTTTAATATTCCTCACCAAATATCAGTTTCAGTAGTCCTCACCAAATGTCAGTTTTAGTACTCCTCACCAAATGTCAGTTTTAGTACTCCTCACCAAATGTCAGTTTTAATATTCCTCACCAAATATCAGTTTCAGCACTCCTCACCAAATGTCAGTTTGAGTACTCCTAACCAAATGTCAGTTTTAATATTCCTCACCAAATGTCAGTTTAATACTCCTCACCAAATGTCAGTTTCAGTACTCCTTACCAAATGTCAGTTTTAGTACTCCTAACCAAATGTCAGTTTTAGTACTCCTCATCAAATGTCAGTTTTAGTACTCCTCACCAAATGTCAGTTTAATACTCCTCACCAAATATCAGTTTCAGTGCTCCTCACCAAATGTCAGTTTTAGTAATCCTCACCAAATGTCAGTTTTGGTACTCCTCACCAAATGTCAGTTTTAGTACTCCTCACCAAATGTCAGTTTTAGTACTCCCCACCAAATGTCAGTTTTAGTACTCCTCACCAAATATCAGTTTTAGTACTCCTCACCAAATGTCAGTTTTAGTACTCCTCACCAAATGTCAGTTTTAGTACTCCTCACCAAATGTCAGTTTCAGTACTCCTCACAAAACGTCATTCGGGAGTTTCAATCGAGGAAGACGACAAGGACGGCGTATACGGCACAGATGAGACAGAAGAGAAATGCGCACAGGGAACTGGTGGAGAAACCTAAAGGGGAAAGAAAACTGGGAAGATCTAAGCTTGGATGGGGGACAGTATTAAAACGAACCTTAAAATATAGGAACGAAGACGTGGACTGGATTCATTTGACTCGAGATAAGGACAGGTGTTGGGCACTTGTGAATGCGTTAATGAATCTTCGGGTTCCACAAAATGCGGGGAATTTGTAGACTGGCTGAGAACCGATTAGCTTCTCAACAAGGACTCTGCACCGTGGAGTAAGTAAGTAAGTAAGTTACTAAGTAAGTAAATAAGTTATTAAGTAAGTAAGTAAGTAAGAAAGAAAGTACGAAAGTAAGTAATTTCTTGTTTTCTTTCTTTGCTTGCCTGTTACTGGAGTACTTGATATTACAAATCACTCAAATACATGAATTATTATTATTATTATTATTATTAGGCAGGTCTTTTTCAGCTGTCTTACTTCCACACATTCCCTTTAGAACTTTGTTATCAAGCGCCCCCAGCCCGCCTGCATTATTTTCTTAAAGTAAACAAAAAGTTTAAAACTGAGAGCAAGAAACTTTACTAATTCTTCAGCAGAAGAAAGGATGCAGGCAGAAAATTTTTGAACTATCAGTGAGTGCGCATACTATAGATTTTATTAAGCCAAAATAAAATATTTTTCCCAATTACATTTGCAAAAGGAGCTAAAGTCGGTAGTGTAACTTACATACTTACTGCGTGCGATGGTAATTTCCTTTTTGACCAGTTACAAAGAGGAAAACATAAAAATTTAATCTGTATTTAAATACAGGTATTTTAAAAATGGTTTCATGGGTCACTTGCCTGTCGGCAGGAAGAGAAAATATCGCCGCTATTCCAATCTGCAGTGAGTGGGAATCCAAGTGTTTTACCTAAGTGTGTTTTACTGAGTAATAAGTCATAAAGTGTCAAGAGGCGGTTGAAATTTTTAATAACTTACCGCCGAATAGGGAGTTCCAATTCACAGCATTACCGGGACTCACCTGTAACAAAAAAAAGTACGTTTTACCAATGTTATGGCGTCCGAAAGGGGAACAAATATCATATTTTTAATTAAATTAAAGCGAGTTACATAAATACTTCGATATTGCCCTTTCAAAATATAAGTGATAATTGGTCACCACGACGATAAGGTTTCTCACGTTGCGTTTCGACAAGACGGCATGGACAGGAAGTTGAGGCTCCCAAATTTCAAGACAATAGGCACATGAAGGTGCTAAGGTTGTGAGACCTGCACACCGGCTGCCATTACCCCCGGGAAATATTCCCGACTTGATCCCACGGCCATAGTGCGGCTGGAGGGATTATGTCTTTGAAAAACTCCATTGACGTCATAGGGAATCGAACCTACGACCTTCCGGTCTGTAGCGCGGTGCCTCAACCAACTGCGCCACCACGTGTCCTCGACATGGAGGTTAGATGCATTGTATTGCGTAAGGAGTGACGAATGGCCGACGAGGAGATTTCCTGCAGAATGGAGGTTTTGGAGTGAATTAACAAGGCTTTGAAGTTGGACAGAAGCTTTGAAACAACACACCAACGGAAATATATATATATATATACATATATAGGTCTATGCAACATGCTAGATTCGATTAAGGCAGGTCATGCCGTCCGCGGAAAACTCGAGCACAAGCAGCAGATGAACTTTTGCGCTGTTCCATACTCACTTCGTATTCGAAAAGTCAACAAGTGGAAAGCTCCGGCTTTATATTTACGTAACCTCGCGAAGGAGCTGAACATGTATATTGTTTTTAAGGAAAATCTTTAAAGTTTTGTCCGTACTAACGAACCACAGACACCTACCGCCTAATCGATTTCACGCAAATTTCCTGCGAAGGCTCTTGACAACCGATATTACAATTTTGGGGCGATTTTCCATGAAGTAAAAGGCCATATGGAACTGTCGTCCATTCTAAAATCCGAATCCTTCGTAGGGCATACCAAACACCTCACAAATAAGATGCTCTATGCACATGCACGTTCATTCGCCAATAGCACTGTGTCAGTGTGGGGTCTGGTATCTGCCGTCCTGAAGCTCTTGTTGTTACCGGCAGCACGTTTGGTTTCGTTAGTATGAGTCATATAAACAACCAACAACTCTTCCTCCCACTCATGAGTGGTCGGTCACTGTTGCCCGCCTCCCCAAAGTATAGCTTACGTCAAAACATTTTTTTTTATCTATTTAAAACATAATGTTGGGTTTATTATTTGAGGTTCAGTCCTTCAGTGCGGGAATGCTTCTGTGACGGCGGTAGCCGCTGATGACGAGTTCGCATGTTGGGGGAACCTTGTGGCCATAGAAACATCACGAATAGGACGTACGAACAGTCAGTACGGTAAACAAGCCTTAAGTTAATTACTGAAAGTCAGCCTATCTCTCTCGCTGTCATTGATTATTTTATGACAACTGATATTAATTCAGTACATGGAGAGAGATCCAGTGAGAACTAAAATTGTAATAGATAATAAAATTATAGAAAAAGTAAATTTGTTTAACAATTTAGGAAATATGATGTCTTATGAAGGAGAATTGGACATTGATAACAAATTAAATAACTTTTTGAAAATTATAGGTATTTTAAATAATGTGTTTAGACCACAAAAACACCCCTTAAGAAAACAAGAATAAAACTATACAATACGCTGGCCCTTCCGGTCTTGTTATATGGCAGAGAAACTTGGACTGTTAAAGTAAGTGACGCCAGAAGAATAACAGCAGCAGAGATGAAATACATGAGAAGAACAGCTGGATACACTTGGACAGATTACAAAACAGATGAACAAATTGCAAAGGAGTTAAAAATAACGCCAATTTTGGACAAATTACTGGAATAAAAGAGGAGCTGGATACAACATGTAAACAGAATGCCTCGAAATAGATTACCCAGAGTAATGAAATACTACTCGCCAACTGGCAGAAGGAATCATGGTAGACCTTTGAAGAGACTTCTGGATACGTGAGATCGGAACGGGTCAACAAGTGGCCCAACTCCATGACAGATATATGATGATGATCATGGACGTGGAGGGATAGAACATTATTCACTAATACTGGAAGAAGTCAACTGGGATGTTCAAAGATAATGTGATAATACTAAAACAAAAGCAACAATGTGTGCATTATTATGTAACAGATTTATGTACGTGCAAAGGAGTAGAAACGTGTGATTCCGTTTCTGTAAAGCTATCCCATTACAGGCCACGAGAGGCCCTGGCGGTTCCAGGAGGTTGAAGCTGTCAGCTTGTAGGCTATCTGCCCATGAAGGTGGTTAAGCTCTCAGCCCTACGCACACGCCGTCTTTACCCTCAGGAAATAACCCTGATACCGATTAGAGTTAGAGGCTGAGTCGACAACAAGGCCATATTGCGGCAGGAAGAATTAAGTCAATGAAAACTCCAAATGACCCAAGCGGGAATCGAACTCGCGATCTCCCGACTTGTGTCACAGTGCGTCAAAAAACTGCGCCACCAGTTGCCCCCTGATTCTGTTTCACTTTCCGTCTTCTGGTAACAAAATTGTTTTCCCGTTAATTAATTTTCTCCAATTGTGGGTTTCAGTACAAGCTTATAAAATTTTTGGTGTCGTCTGATCAAACTACTTAGTGTAAAAGCTATGTTAACTCCAATGGCAAACTTCGATACAAACAATGACTGAAATTCAGGTTGCAATACGAAGTTTGTTGTTTCTATAATTATTTATTGAGCTAGTTGTCTAACTGGTTGTTTAGTAAGTCGGACGGAGAACAGAGAAATTGAACAGGCACAGAAATTTCGTTCCCTAGAGAGAAAAATCACTTGAAAAGTGATCAATGGAAAAAACTTAAATTAGATGGATGAATAAAATTGAGATTGGTCTTGTGGGAATATATTTCGAGGATTTTGAATGGAATGTATGACGTAGGAATGTGCGAAATGGCGGAATTTTATGTTAGAAATGTTGGAGACCCGAGTTCAATACAAGAATTACAAGTACAGAAGAACTCCACTTATCTGGATTAATTGAGACGACGAGCCATCCGGATATGCAGAAAATCCGGATAATTGGATTTTTCTTGGAAAACAGGTTTCATTGGCAGTTTGAAGTTCTGCTGTTACTACTTACAATATATACATGCGTCTAAACCTTTCAACCAAGCCTAATTTGAAGTTCTAGAAGCCATGACACTGGACTGTACTTGTTCCGATAACCGGTAATTTCAAGGCAAGTTGGTTTTGTTGAATTCTCAACAAATTTACCCGAAGGGTCAAGCCGACCCGGATAAATGGAGTTCCACTGTACCTTATGAAAATTAATTTTGTTTGTTGTGTTCATCAATGACCTCGGCTGGTGCCTATTTTTATAAATCCAGTCTACAACTTCGCTCTGTCTTTTTTTCGGGTCATTTCAGTAACAAGCTCCCATGAAACCTTGTTCCTCCCAAATGATCTCTTCCGTTCTGGTTTTCCGGGTAAAAAATCTGTATGCACTTCTTACCTTCACACTAATACTAGTGTTTCATATGAAATGATTTGTGAGACCAACTTGATGCAACCATTATGATTTATTAATCAACTGTTAGCTCAACACGTTTCGGGCACCATTACACCCATCTGCAGGAGCGCAAGGCCGTATATAACTATATATGGTTTACAGCACTGTGAAAGATAAGTCAGATTAAGGTGTTGGTATTTGCAATGCAAACACCTTAATCTGATTTGACAGGTTTGCTGACAGCTTGCGAGCTCGCAAGCTGTCAGCAAACCTGTATGACATATACCACTGCAGTGTGTACAGTGAAAATCTCCTGATGATGGACGGAGGAACTGTCCGAAACACGTAGAGATTTACTCCAAAAATAAATTTGAGAAATTAGTGCATCGTACTTACTTACTCCATGGTGCAGAGTCCTTCTTGAGCAGCTAACTGGTTTGCAGCTAGTCAAAAAATTCCCCGCATTTCACGGAACCCGAAGGTTCATTACCGCACTCACAAGCGTCC
>Ga0123352_10014634_pt1 | contig 12487 bp, 6 predicted proteins | sample TergutLab28metaG_FD_89700 | JGI IMG/M metagenome (GOLD analysis project Ga0123352, IMG submission 89700) | Labiotermes labralis P1 segment gut microbial communities from Petit-Saut dam, French Guiana - Lab288 P1 | ecosystem: Host-associated > Arthropoda: Insects > Digestive system > Gut ... | reverse complement strand
GGGGGGGGGGGGGGGGGCTACTCAGGCTTCAGTGCGATGTGTCGCTATACTGACAGAGCTACTGCAGTTTGCAATTCGTTTAGCTGTTAATTTTCAACTTGTGGTAATTAGTTTGACCCATGTGGTCACTCGCCATGTTTACTGATTAATCCGCCTATTGGTTACCAACCAAATAAAATTACATGGCAGTTGCTTTAATACTGTGCTCAATATAGTCCTCTAATGTAACATTCGTCTCTCCCTGTCACTGTAACTTCGATTCTTAGGCTGTAATCACCGAGTGTCAATCATTTTAAAGGTGGCATGATTTTATTTAAAAACTTCATTGACAAATATACCGTATTTGGGCCGTTGGCTTTTGTGTTAAAGGTCAATATTTTGTTTAGTGTTGTTTGGTGCCCACGAGGTACGTGTGTAGAAAGTGTGTACATATTGTCCATACGTGTTCTGTGCTGTTTTTCACACCTCACTGGCCTCCGTGTCCATTTAGTGCTGACACAGTTCTGTTGTCGAATGTGCGGTGTAATGAAACTACGAGAGATGAGGTTTTCACTGCGACGTACTTCTGTGGGTTATGACACCGTGTGGTCTGGTAGGTGGGTTTTGGGAGAAATTACTGCATTCAACTTCAGTTTTAGCCTGAGCATGAGTATTTTCTTCTGAAACTTTGTACCCACCTGTCACTACTGTACTAAACTGACGAGAATAGCTTTGACCTTGACTGTGAATGCCTTTATCCGCGGCTAACCTTGAGGAGAGACCTCGTAGGTCCTGTACATCCGCACGGTGTATATGGCAGAAGATGCGAAGAAGTAACTCGGTAAGAACCTGCCACTTCCCATTTGTCGCCATGTTTAGGTGTTCAACTTTTTAATAACCCTGAACACACATGTTGGTGCAGCTGCTCTAACCGTACAGAACACGACAGAAAATAATAATATTAACTCGCACGCACAAGACACAACTCTGTCTCGTCTTAGTGTATTTTTAAATGCGCTGCATGTGTTGCGTGTCATATCTGACGGTCTGACTTCCCCTTGCACCATCGCTGTCAAGGTCAAAATTGTTCTCGTAATTCGAGAGTAGGGTATGATGTCATAACATAGAGCAGTGTTTCTCAACCAGCGGGCCCTGGCATCAATTGTACCGGGCCGTGAGAGATTCTCCTGGAATAATTTTATATTTGTCTACATGCCACACCGTACACATAATTGTACTAATACTCTTTATGATTATGCCATAATTAATTATTAATACTTATGTTAGTTTAATTTGTGAACTTAAAAATGCTGGAAAGGTACTGACGAGTAAATTTGTTGGGACCGGGCTCTCGTCTTATAAAAAAGAATTTACCGGGCCGCGGTCTCACAAAGGTTGAGACAAGCCAACTAGAGCCACGCGGCAGTTGATTGTAAGTTATTATTTTTTTTTGATTATATATATATATATATATATATATAAGCTATACATTTCATGTAATATAAGTTATATGCCTTGCGGAAATAAACATTTTTGTCGTGTAACTAACTGGCTGGCCGACGTCGAGTAGAATTCTTCTTAAGAAACTAATATTTGATCGTTTAGTGAAGGAGTGTCCTTGTACGAGTCGTTTTTCAGATATTCGACAAACGTTCGTTTCGATCTTTGTGTACATTTGGGGATGTGTTGTAGTCTTATCGGATCGACAGTGATACAACTGTCTCTTTTTTTTTTATGAAGCTGTACGCCTTGCAGACGTATGGGGTGATTTGATTGAGACCTGTGATGCCACTTGTTCTTAACGTCGACGAGTAGTTGGCGTCATTCAGCAACCGCTTTACCCCTGGGGAGGTGAGGCAGGTCTCTGTTTGTTTCACAGGGGGTTGAATGTGTCCTAGATCCGTTCTGGCCGCGGCAATGAAGAGAAATATTCCTGACAATGTCGGAAATTGAATCCTGATTCACCGGTTGTGCACCCGTTTTTAGTTCGTTATATTATTTGATTGTAGGATATAATGTATAGGTCAGACTGTGTCCGAGAATTAGTGAATTTTGTGCTTATAATTTCTAATGCACTGTGTCATTTGCTGTCAAATAACAAAGTGATGGTTTCGCGGTAGAGCCACCGAACATGTAATCCATTTATAAATGAAAAGGCCAGAACAGCACCAGTATTGCACGTGGACAGTTATTCTCTGTCAGCTGTAAACGTTAACGCCTTTTGTGTCTGATTTGAAACAACAATGTGTCAACTGTACCAGATATTTTTGATTTAGAGGATCGCGGTCTTTCGTTATGTGATATCGTATGATATGGTTGGACGGTACCAACGTTTCTGGCGAAAGCCTACCTTCTGATTCCCTCTAAAGGTAAAGGTAAAGGTAAGGCCCAGAGGTGAAATAGTGGTGTAAATATACTCTTTCTTTAACCTCGGTGCTAGATGGGGTGGGTTTGTCAACGTCACTCCCCGGTCGCTTTCCCCTCCTGGAAAGAGACCCGGCACCTCATTCCTAAATGAACTGTCAAAAGACCCATCCCAAACATTAGTACAGAAATGCGTTAACTTAACGACGGGGATACGTTCTGAGAAATGCGTCGTTAGGTGATTTCGTCGTTGTGCGAACGTGTACTTATACACACATAGATAATACATTTTAGCCCACTACACACCTAGGCTGTATGATATAGCTTATTGCTCCTAGTCTACAAATCTGTACAGCATGTTACTCTACTGAATACTGTTGTAACAATTGTAACACAGTGTTGTTATAATATTGTAATATTATAATCTTACGGGACCGCCGTCGTATATGCGGTCCGTCGTTGACCGAAACGTCGTTATGTGGCCCATGCCAGTACGTATCTAACAAAACTACATGGCCTCGCAACCCAGACAACAGTAACTTCGTTGTTCCCGTCGCGAGTACGTGAAATGTCATATACGGAATAAGACCGTGATTTTTTAGTGAAGCAATGGCAAGATATAGGCAGTGGGATGATCATAAGTATATAGGGCCGAATGATTGGTGTTGACAGGAGGGGTAGTGTGAGTCCTCTTTCTTGAAGACAGTGCGAGCAGAAGTTGAAATTCATTATGTGTGTCTAATTGCTCTGTATATTTCCCACATTCCTAGAGGTAAAAACTGCCAGGTTGGCTAGAGCCTGTGGATTATTTGCTGGAATCGCTGTGAGTGACAATCTTGATATTGGAGAATACTGAGTGTGGCCGCTACCGGGCTGCTATCGACGTCGGTAGGGGAGGCCAAATGTTTTTAAATGAACCATAAGATGCACAGGGCGTGTAGCACGCTAAACAGGAATGGTGACTGAACAAAAACAGGACCAAAATGGGAAGACGCACTCCATAAATTAGTAAACAGAGGTTGCGCTCTGCTCTTGCTTGTACCGTGACATTCTGAATGTTTATAGCTGATCCGAATAGCTTTTATGAAGACGCGAAAAATGCGCTATTAGCTGTTTAAAGCGCAGTGGTTACAAAATGTCTCAACCACATTTATTTGACATCTCGAAGTTAGCGTCTTCTTCAGCAAATGTGTTTGTGTTTCATATAAATCTTGCAGTTAACAAGTATTTCGTTTCCCCCGGAACAGCATTAACTACTTGGCTTTTGTAATGAAGATGCAACCTGTTTTCCGTTAGGCGGGAACTGAATTTGTTGACACAAGTGAGATTACTGTCCGATGGCCGCGCGGTCCAAGGCGTGGGGCTGCGGTTCCTCCTCGTTCGCCGGGGTTGCAGTTTCGAACATCCTGACGCCATTTATGTCTGCATCTTGTGAGTGTTTCGTGTTTTCAGGTAGAGGTCTCTGCGACGGTTCGATCCCTCGTCCAATGGGGCCTACCGAATGTGTGTGTGTGTGTGTGAGGGTCAGTGAGTATGATTTACAACGGTAACCCTCTGCAGGTACCCTGAGTAGGTAGAAGATGTCAGACCGAAAGAAAGAAAGAAAGAAAGAAGGAAAGAAAGAAAGAAAAAGGAAAGAAAGAAAGGAAGAAGGAAAGAAAGAAAGAAGGAAAGAAAAAGGAAAAAAGAAAGAAGGAAAGAAAGAAAGGAAAGAAAAAGGAAGGAAAGAAAAAGAAAGAAAGAATGAAAGAAAGAAATAGAAAAAGGAAAGAAAGAAGGAAGGAAATAAGAAAGAAAGAAGGAAAGATAGAAAGGAAGAAGGAAAGAAGGAAGGAAAGAAAAAGAAAGAAAGAAGGAAAGAAAGAAAGAAAGAAAGAAGGAAGGAAAGAAAGAAGGAAGGAAAGAAAAAGAAAGAAAGAAGGAAAGAAAGAAAGGAAGGACAGAAAGAAGGAAAGAAAAAGGAAGGAAAGAAAAAGAAAGAATGAATGAAAGAAAGAAGGAAAGAAAGAAAGAAAGAAGGAAAGAAAAAGGAAATAAAGAAGGAAAGAAAAAGAAATAAAGAAAGATAGAAAGAAGGAAAGAAAGGAAGAAGGAAAGAAAGAAAGAAAGAAGGAAAGAAAAAGGAAAGAAAGAAAGAAGGAAGGAAAGAAAAAGAAAGAAAGAATGAAAGAAAGAAAGAAGGAAGGAAAGAAAAAGAAAGAAGGAAGGAAAGAAAAAGGAAGGAAAGAAAAAGAAAGAAGGAAAGAAAGGAAGAGGGAAAGAAAGAAAAGAATGGAAGAAAGAAAGAATTTGTGGTACTTCTAGTGTTTGAAAGGTTAAATACAAATTTGATCGCTGTTGTTACTGTGGCCGGTCTACGTCACTATGGTCACTATACGCCATGTTGCTGTTACTGATTGTGGGGAACTAAAAATGTGCGATCATGGTGTTTTCTCGATGACAGGTACTATCGTTCCTAACGAGAAGCTTAAGGAAAAATTTGGAAACTGTACCAGGAAGACATTCAGTAGATTCACTACAAAAGACAGCTACACATGGAACATCACACATAATACGGAAATTACTGCAGTGTGAACCTTGAAGAGTGAGCGGTGGGGATCACCGCTGGTTCAAGAGAAATACCAGGAAGAAAAGACCTGTGAGAAGACACAACCATATCGTATAATACTACTACTGCTGCTACTACTACTACTACTACTACTACTAATAATAATAATAATAATAATAAAAATAGCTTATTTACTTGCTGGATCAGCAGCAGAAGTGCCATTTACAAAGTCAGCACATGTACACAACTACACAAAAATAAAATGTCATTCTATCACATTACATTATTAGCCGAGACATGTCAGAGAAGTACGAGTAATAATATACATGTTAACCAACTTATGGCTCAGTGTTGGGACACGTGGTGGGAACTTGTGAATGTCGCAATGAACCTTCGAGTTCCGTAAAATGCGAAACTTTTTTGACTAGCTGAGAACCGGTTAGCTTCTGAAGAAGGGCTCTGCTCCATGGAGTAAGTAAGTTAAGCAACATACTTGTATGTGCAGTTAGTTGGAAATAAATTTATTCGCGCACACAGCATAATTATTTTTGCACGTCTTTTTGCCATTTATTTATCTCGAAAACCGTAAGAGTGACGGAATAAAAGGACGTGAACTATATGTTTAGTTTTTCTGTACAGTTTTTCGCTACGATATACAGGGGGTGCCAAAAAATGTGTACACATTGTAAGAGATGTTATTTATGTATTACTTTTCGAAGTTGAATTGAATTATGGTAGCAATGTGTAGTTGGACGTGACTTGTGTTCATCTTTTGTTATCGGTATAAATTGAGTATTATAATTATAATACAGTTTTTTTCCTTTCTTAATATGTGTATACGTTTTTAGGCACCCTCTGTATATATATATATATATATCCGACGCGGGTTTTTCTTTAGACGTGTACGGAAGTACGTGCAGGTCTTCACCTAAAGTCGTCATAATTTTTGGTCAGATTTGACCAAAATTTGGGACTTTGAGACAAATTTTACTAATACTCCACAGTAGCAAATTTCTTGACTAATCCGATCTCTGTTTCTATATTTTTTTGACGCGTAAAGACTGGCCGATGGACGAGCGGGTGTCTTCATAGTTACGAACGCATATAGTACCTGGTGAAGTTTCTCAAAGTTGTTGACAGCGATTAATTTCAATGACAATTCTACTATCCATTTTAAAGGCATATTTGATATTCACGAAAAGTAAAGTAATAGTTTAATTTTTTTTTTTAAGTTTTCGTAAAGTAGACGCATGGTTTAATTTTCGTTGTACTTGTATAAGTTATAGAATTTCCAATAACTGACTGAGTGAGACAAAGCTTGCGAACAGCGGCGGAGAGAGGCGCTGCTGCAAGTTTAATTTCCTGTGGCCGCTGCCGTCCCTGATTCCTCCCCTTCCCTGCAACTACAACCAATTTCCTGGCCATCCGAGAACATCGACGGCCTAACTGCAGTACATACACGCGTCACGAGGGAGCAACATTCCTTCTGTTTCGTAATACGTTCGTATGGCTTCATTGACGTTTCTATGAACTTCTGCCCCTAAAAATTGTGGCCATTCCAAGTAATAATTGGAATCTCCACGCGTTGATGTGTCATTTGCGATGAAAATGTTTAGCAGTTCAGGTACGTTTACTGTTTGGGGACTTAGCATAGTTAAATGGAGGCGATCAGGGGTATACACATTGAGGTCGTAGGCAAGAAATGGTTCAAGAAATCTGTTCTTAATAGTGATATTAGAATAAACAAGACAGGCAATACACGTGTGACGTAACATTGAGACGCGTTCGCGTGACTGTTGATGTAGCGGGAAAGCAGTATGTATTAAATATTCTGAGTGTGTGTGTGTCTGCAGCCTTAGTAATCCAGCATGCAAAGTGCATGCGCCTTGTTGGATTGTCATCTGTGGCCAATCCGGCTGTACAAACTTTTTACACATCGCCTAAACATCACGATCTTCGGAAAAGAAAAAGTTATTGAACGTAAAATGTGTTTTCATTTTACCTGCATCTTTTCCCTGCAACATTGCTACCGTCGTGTACACCACCGGACGCGTGTGGAGTAGAGAGCTTACCTTCCGTCGCTCAGTTGGGTGAACCTGAAGGTTTTCTCTCAGGGTATTGTACATGGGAGGTCCCTGAAGGGCCGCGATCCAATCCACTATTCCGGCTGTCACACATACACATACTCCACACACACTTGGCTTCTTAGTCTTTTTATTTGACAGATGTTTACTCTGAGGTTCACAGTAACTATTCAAGATTTATAGCACACTAGGGGGTGTATCCACGGCACCTGCACCAGCACAGCTTCTTGTCACTTTCTAATTGAAAATGTATATTGAAATTGTCCAACACTAACGGAGTGCCTAAACTCTTGTGTCTTTCTACTCCAACTTCCAAAAACCGAGTCCTCCCTGCTCGCTCGCACCTTGCTGCACTTCCAAAGTCATATAGCCGTTACTGTGTACCAAAATTATTCTATTGGCCAAAATTCAAATTTAGAAAAACCCCACAGGGCGAATTCGACTTTTTTTGGGGGGGGAAAATAAACCTGATTGGTTGCGCGAATTTAAGTCATTTGAATTCGTCCTGCGGGGTCTCTCTAAATTTGAATTTCGGCAATTAGAATCATTGTGGTACTTAGGAAGGGGTATGTGGCTTTGGAAGTGCAACAAGGTTGCGAGCGAGCAGGGAGAACTCAGTTTTTGGAATTTGGAGTAGAACGACACAGAGTTTGAGCACTACCTTAATGTTGGACAATTTCAATATACATTTTCAATTAGAAAATGACAAGAAGCTGTGCTGGTGCAGGTGCCGTGGATACACCCTCTAGTGTGCTATAAATCTTGAATAGTTACTGTGAACCTCAGAGTAAACATCTGTCAAATAAAAAGACTAAGAAGCCAAGTGTGTGTGGAGTGTGTGTATGTGTGACAGCCGGAATAGTGGATTGCGACTCTGCAAGGACCTTCCATGTACAGTGCCCAGAGAGAAGACCTTCAAGTTCACCCAATTGAGCGACGGAAGGTAAGCTGTCTACTCCATACGCGTCCGATGGTGTAGATGACGGTAGCAATGTTCCTCACTCACAGAAGAATCGAACGATTATATTATTGTAAATGTACGTACGTCTCGTGTAAAAGTGCCCGGTTTTCTTGTCAAATTTTAATGAAACTTGAATCTTCTCCACAGAGTTTCCGAAAAACACGCAAATATCAAGGTTCATTAAAACCCGTCCAGTGGAAGCCGAGTTGTTCCATGTGGACAGACAGACAGACAGACACGAAACTAATGGACGCTTTTTTGCAATTTTGCGAACAAGCTTACAAATAGTCTCGCGTCCGATGCCGGTTTATGATTATGACGCTGGATCTTTTGCTTGACCTTCCAGTTTGCGGATTAGAGGCTATTACGTGAGAGGAAATAGGATAACGTAAAACTCAATATAGGAGAGTTGGTTATGAGACTTCAGCGGGGCAGATCTGGCTCAGGGTCATGCCTAAGGCGTGCTGTGGATTAGCGATATTGAAATTCGACTTCTCCAGCCACATAGTTTATGTTTGTAGGCAGTACATTTTAAACATCCAATTTTGTCTCGCTGCACTGTATTTAACGCTTTAAAATGCATTGGTTACCATGTGTACCACCTACTTTGACATTCGAAACTCTGCATTTTTCCCACAACATAAATATGTTTCGCATGATTCTAAGAATAACGTAGCATTAACGGATAGACATTTGTAATGTTAACACAGTAGGTTTTCTGTGACGTAGGAACGGAACTTATAAGTATTATGCACCTGTAAATGATTTTCAAACTTGTGAAGTTTAGTGTCTATTGTGAAGATGTAACATACGACACAAAGATTTGTTGCAAACGGTAATTTACAATCCCTCCTTTCTGCTCCACCTGCCTTGCGGTGATTCCTATAGCGAGAGATTGTTACCGGTACATTAAAGGTACGCATTTAGTTACGTAACTCTCTACGTGCTAGTAATACTAACTAGTATTAAGCTAATTGAGATTTCAGTGGGAAAATCTTGCGGCCCCACATATTACTTATTTCATTGCTGTCCACTCTTAGTGTGCATTATAACCCTTGAAGAGCTCCTGGAAAATACGATTTCATAGAATGTGCACGCTTTGAACTTTCATGTTTCCGCAAATACACTTACATGTAAGGTCCACTAAGACACTAAATTTGCTAGAAGGTAGTGTGCTCTATGCTGTGCCACTTCCTAGTTGCGAACTGCAGTTGAAGTGTACTGTCTGGTCTTGTTTGTTACTCTAACCTTCTGCTACATCTTTGTAACTACTTGCTAACACATGTTTCGACAGACTCCACTTCCTTTGTTATTTTCGTGGTTCTATACCGGCTAATTTACAATAGATGTCTCACAGAGCGTCCGCACCTGCTCTGGGGCCCACCCAGCTTCCTGTTAAATGGGTAAACGAGGCTCTCTCCCCAGGGGTGAGGAGTCCTGTGGATGAGGCTGCCCATTCACTGTCTTCTAGTGTCGAGGTTATGAATGAGTGGGGCTTTGAAACCAGTCTTCCAGTGTCTTGCATAAGGAAAACTTTGCCTTTGTCTCTATAAGAGGAGATGGGCTGAAGTCCACGTAAGGCCATAAATGGATAAGCAATTTGCAGATGAGCTTAAAAATCCACAGCGGATGTCGTTGGGGAATTTTATTTTATGCATTATTTTCGATTTTTATTATGCAATCGAAAACGACGCAGTCCTAGTGGTATAGCAGCTGCCTTCAAGCCATTCCGCAGCTAACTGTAGTAAAAGTGTAAATACCAAATTTATAACTGTTCAAAACGGAATGATTGACGGGTAAACGCGGGTACACATAAGTGTTACAGAATAATTGGAAAATGCTCCGAGAATACAATATTCTGTTGCTATGAAACATGCGTATTACCGTTTCGAAGCCTTCGCGAAATTTGGACTGATTTGTCACAACGCGGTAGTGGAACAAAGGATGTTAAAATTCTGTCTGAACCATTTGGCTTCGGCCGATTCTGTAGTTAGGACCGCAAACTGCCCAGTCACGCCACATGTCCAGGTTGAGGAGCTGTCTTTCTCAAGAAAAATGTTCCACCACCAGCCTTTTGGAAAATATGACGTCAAATGTCTGCATCAGATGGCCTATACACGTAAAATAAAAGTGGCGTATTTGCGTTTGAGAATCGCGTCATTGCGGCTTTCGTGACATAGAGATACAGCTCTACATGTTTTGAACCTGAGTGATCAGCTTCACGCCCTGGTCGCCATACCCGCAGGAAAATAGTCTAAGTTACCTAATGGATATGGGGATCGCCACAGTTGTTCTGGACGTAGTTAGAACAAAATTCTTGCTTGTGTGGGAAATCCAAACCATTCCATACAGTATTTGGTTTACGCAGAATGTAAGAAGCTACGTAAGGTACCCAGTGGACTCCTAGCTGTGATTGGAAGAGGGAGAAACGGGAGAATTGGGAAAGTTACGTAATAAGGAACTATTTAATTGGTATTTATTATATGATATTGTTATGAAATTGTGGTCCCGGTAGCTCAGTCGGTATATCAACTGACTACGGGAAGGACTGTTCGGGATCGAATCCCGGTGGGGACGAGATTTTCCGGCCGTCCAGACCGGCCCTGGGCCCCACCCAGCCTCCTGTAAAATGGGTACCGGGTCTTTCCCGCGGGTAAATTGCGGCCGGGGCGTACTGCTGACCACTCACCCCCTTCTAGTGCCGCGGTCATGGAAGAGTAGAGAAATACATCTACCTACCCTTAGGGACACATCGGGCCTGTAACGGGAACACTTTACCTTTTTTACTGTTATGAAATTAGTGGGTTGCGGGACACCTAGGGCGGGAATAATAATATTTGCACAATTTTGGTAGGAAAACTTGAAGCAAAATTCACTGTTCGTGCCAGTTGTACGAATTGATTATAGTATTTCATATTTGTTGTAGACCGATCCACTGAGGTCATTGGAAAACTGTAAATATTAATATAGGGATCATATTGATTACGGGCTTCTAATTCCACAGGAAGTCAATCTTTACAAAAAATAATACATGCGGATGAAACCGATAATTGAATTTTTAGGCGAAAGTTTAATATATAGGTGCCTAGGTTAATAAATGGCGATATTTTCATGCATGTTTGGACTTTATCATCGATGCTATTCAGGAATAGTTATGAGTTTTGTCTTAGTAATTAGGAAAATCTCTGCATAGCTTTTGATTTTGAACTTGACATTCACAGGACCGTGCATCGTGATATATTCATATAATAAAACCAACGAGATGCACTAATTTCTCAAATTTATTTTTGGAATAAAACTCTACATGTTTCGTACAATTTCTCTGTCCATCATCAGGAGTTTAGCACTGTACAGACAGCAATGGTATATGCCATTGCTGTGTGTACAGTGCTATACTCGTGATGATGGACAGATAAACTGTACGAAACATGTAGAGTTTTATTCCAAAAATAAATTTGAGAAATTAGTGCATCTCGTTGGTTTTATTATAAGAAATTTTGTCTTTGGTTGATTCTGCGTGTGACGTTATTAAATCAGCGAAGGAGTTCATAGAAGTCTTAACGGACCGACCTGAGTTGTGCAGTAATGTCGGCAAATGTAAGACTGTTCTTGGCTGAGGTTGGTTCTGGATTAGACTGTGTTATTTAATAGGGACATGTAATGTAGAATGTGTAAAAATAATAAGAGGTGGGGAATTGAGAAGTTAAAAATACTAATGTGGGCCACGAAGGACATAGAAAAGTAACAAATACAAAAGTAGACGCACTTGTGTTGCGGCCAGGTAACGAAAATAGCGTGGCCAGAATGCAATTCAAGGAAAGGCATCACAAAGTGTCGTAAGGGAGTTAATTACTGTCGGAGCTTCATTCAAGTCGACATTCGTCATGAGTGGAAAGAAACCTTTTGGGTTATTCTATTTCGGAGTTCTGCAGGTGATTAGCATCGTGAAGCGGAAGATACTGGCAACACATTGTAGTATCTTCCGTTTAACGATGCTGGTTCCGTACGAAACCGTCTTCTACATGGTGCACACCACAACAGGCCATAGGGGCTAGGTCCTTTTCCTATAGAAGAATCTACGTCAGATGTTTGTATACACACAAGAAGATATAACGTAAATGTTAGTGTGTTAATTTAAAAAATTTAACTGTGTATGTAACAGCAGTATGCCGGTCCCATTGACCACGCGGTCAAAGGCGTAATTCTACGGCCGCTTCCCATGCTTAGATTGTGGGTTCGAATCCCACCTGGGGCATGGATGTATGTCTGTTGTGAATGTTGTGTGTTGTCAGGTAGACGTCTCTGCGACGCACTGATCACGCGCCCAGAGAGTCCTACTCATTGTGTGTGATCTAGAAACCTCAAGAATGAGGAGGCCATGGCCCGCGTTGGGCCGCAGCGCCACGGGGGGGGGGGGGGGGTGTCCGTTTTTAGGCGGATTACTTTTTACATTTTAAAGCTTTCCCTGTTATTGCTTCTGTTTGTATTTTTTATTTTTTTGACAGTGTCCCTTGGGGACCCTCAAACCAGAAAACATGGACTGGGTTCAAG
>Ga0123352_10014633_pt1 | contig 12488 bp, 4 predicted proteins | sample TergutLab28metaG_FD_89700 | JGI IMG/M metagenome (GOLD analysis project Ga0123352, IMG submission 89700) | Labiotermes labralis P1 segment gut microbial communities from Petit-Saut dam, French Guiana - Lab288 P1 | ecosystem: Host-associated > Arthropoda: Insects > Digestive system > Gut ... | reverse complement strand
TTATTATTATTATTATTGCGTTGTCACACGGTGACAGAAGCCCGTACACTAGTAACAAATAAGAATAAATATACATAAACGAAACAATAAAAGAACACAGTAAATACAAGTACACATATTACCAAAACAACCACACATATTTACATGATCTTGTGACAGAACTTAACACCAACATGACGGATGCGCAGCAGCAATGCAACAAAATACCGATACATGTGTCAAGCAGGCGTAAGGCCGAACTTATTATATGTTGCATACATTATATCCTGCTATAACAAGAACGAAAAAGTTTAGTTTCTTGAAATTCTACGGTTTGAAAAAGACTGGTTCCTGATTTTCGGTTCCGCGAACCAATGCAGAATAGCCGAAGGGCTGTACTAGGAAATCTGCTACTTTCTCTTGCCAATTGCATTAACGACTTCGGATGCGATTAGAACCTCCATTATCATTTATCCTTATTCCATAACCGTAATTAAAATTCTTAATTTCAGTGCTAATTCCCTAATTACGGTTCTGTCTTTTCTACACTGTGACGCTGACAAGGTACTCGGTTCAAATCGCGGCCACGATATCGATTGCTACTAATTAATGTTTTTTTTATGTTATTCCCCAGTCCCTTCAAGCACACGCCGGGACAACACCTTCCTTAGATGACGACCACTTCTTTCCAAGCCCTTTCACATTCCCTGTTAGCCATTGATCCTACCATAGATGCCACACAGTGTGAGAAGCTGACAATGCCATAGAATACACTACATAAGAAACAAAATTACAAACTTACAAAACATATCTTGTGCATGAATGGATAATGCTACTTATTTTTGTTGTCAGTAAACACAAAAATAATCCCTCCTTATCTTCAAAAATTGTGCAGTCACAATGGAACAAGGTCTGAAAATAGCGGTGACAAGGATCTCTGTGGAGTAAGACTCCTAATTTTATTCTGTTAATTAGAAAAGAAAACATTGTCAATTTTTTAACGTTTTCGATTTTAACAGAAACAGGGATGACGTAAAATATCCGAAATATTAATCACGAAGATTACTCGCCATAACTTTATAGAATCAATGTGCGAAACGAACTGCTCTGTTACAAAATATGTAGCCTGTCAACTGTAATTATTCCGTAATCCTTAAAAGTATTTCGAACGATGTGTGTAGGCGCTGTGACCTCGGATATATGTACGGCTATAATTCCCGAAAAATAGCGTAACGGAAGAGAGCAAAGCTCGAACAAATACTCATAATTTTAAACAGAGCGTACAACGCACAGCTTCATGCAGACCGAGCTATATGATAAACTCATCGGTACAGAAACTTTCAAAATATGTTTCACTGTGGCGATATTAACCTTAAACTGTACATAAAGGACTTCCGTTTTTGAGTATGTGAGCAGTTAGACTTCTCAGTAGTTGCAAATAGGATTAAAATCTGACAGCAAAAACGGCAGCAAAATGTGCTTGGCGCAATTTAGCACTGGTGTCCGCTTCATACCACACCAACAGAGAGTGGAGGGCTTGAACTGAATTCGTCTAATTCAGGGTATGGAAAAATGGCGGACTGTTGGAAATGCGGCAGTAGATTCGGGTTTCATAAAACGAGGGGCGTGTCTTGACTAACTGAGGATGTATTAGCTTCTGAAGGAGAACTCTGCTCCCCATGGAGCTAGTTCTCATAATGTTATGCTTTTGAACATTCAGTAGGTTCAAGTACAACATAACAGCATGATGTAAGCAGCGACTTTTAGTAACAACACTCACATGCCGAAACACGTCGTGAATGGTGTTAATAAAGTTCATTACTTTTAGTGTGGATAGGAAACCAACTAGATGTCATTTATGTGTTATCTTTTATTTCTCCTTTACAAGTTGCTGCCACGGCACAATACCAACACGTGGCGATAACACTACACAGTCGTAAGCTCCTGAAGATGGGCACATGGTTGTCCGAAACATGTTGAGCAACTTGTAAAGGAGAAATAAAGGATAACACATAAGTGACATCTAGTTGGTTTCTTATCCACACTAAATTACGATGCACGGTCAACCACACATCTGATTCACACATCAGACTCATTACTTTTGTAAGGTTTAGAGTGTTTGTTTTAAATTTGCGGACCATTTGACGGTGTTGCAATGGACATCTTTGTCGAGAACCGTTCACAGCGTACCTCCAGATAGCAGGGCAGCGCCATTTTGTCTACATGATTCTATGAAGTTCAGTATTTCAATAGCCATACACACACGTTTTCCAACAAATTGTCGAGCTACTGTCTTTAGATATTTTGATGCAGTTTGTTGTATAGCTAAAAAGTCATAAGTGCATAGAAATTTCTTGCTCAAATTTCAGCCCTCTCACTTGTAGGGTGCATGAAATGTGGAGGACAGGTAAATTGAAGGTAAAGGGTAAGGTAAAATTGTCCCTATGCTTAATTAAGCACTGTGTGACATGAACATGTATAAGCGAGCGGAGGTATAGATTCACATATTCTTAAAATCGACACGAGATATAGGTGAGCAACTTAAATTCCGATTTCCAGGCAGTCCGGACCCCAATCTAACCACTACACTTCCTGAGCTATTAAAGTTTACATTTGCACTTAAATAATGACATGCATGGTACAAAGAAAGTATAGAGAACAGTACAACAGTTCCTCGAAACACAAGCCAGGCAGCGAATGACATGTAGTGCAGGTTGCAAATGCATAGGGGGTAAGTTAATTTGTATTATTGCTGTCAGTCCATTAGCAGTGAGATCCGAACCATGATAACACATATGACATGACTGAACCATTTTCTGTCCATATCACGTTTTTCGTCACGATGGGGAGAGACGAGGTAGAGATAAACGTGAAGCTAGTCAGTATGAAAGCAGAGACATTTTAAATGGCTTTTAAAGGCACAAACATATTCTACGATAAATGGACATAGGTGGGACATGTTTATCTAAACGCCATAATGGTACATAATGAATGTACATTACATAATGACGTAGTGTGCCAATTCTTAATAAAATGTTAATTCTATTTCTACAAACAGCCACGACTGCCACATATATGTACTCAAGCAAGTGGCGGATCTCAGTTTACATGTGTTTTGTCTTTGTTCAGAGTGATTAACCTTCAAGCCGAGGCTTGACCAGTCACTGCGTAAATGGGAATATCACATTAGGAGGTATAAATAATACTTAGGAACCAATTCAGCGTTGGTTCTAAACTTATCACGAATTAAGGTTTTGGCTTCTTCTCTATAAGTGACCGTCCAGTGTGCAGGTGCACACTGGACGGTCACTTATAGAGAATACTATACCAGATGCTGTATTAATGCAATTTGACCTCCTGATGATGAGCACAATGTGGCTCGAAACATGTAGAGGATTATAATAATAAACGTATTATATAACGTAATTGTGCATCAAGTTGGTCACTTACCCAGAGTCATACCGGGATGCACGGTCAGCAAAACGTAAAAAAATGTAGAGATTGATAAATATAAATATACTAAGAATAAATTGTGCAACAAGTTGGTTTATTTACAATATTATGCAGAGATGCGCGGTCAACAAAACGTAAAAAAACCCGTTTGTTCCTTAAACTGTTTTCAGTTTATTTCTTATAGCCGTTGTCTTTAACTCAGAGAGGAATAGATGCGAGACAATATGTAGGTTGATGCTGACAGCGTGACCGAATTATATATTTCATTCATTGGTCACGTCGATTTGTGATGCTGAGGACATCGGAATACTGTCGTGAGAGACGCATTGCTCCGATAATGGAAATTCCGGACCTACGGGCCGTGAAATCTATGTTGCTGTTTTTGCATTAATTTCGCAGTATCTTTTGCAAAGGTTGACAGGCATAACAGCGAGCCCTGATATTTGTATCACTGTTATGCCATTAATTTTCAGTTGAATGTTCTTTATTAAGTTCTTCCTTGCACATTTCGTGCTCGCTCCTAACTTCTGACATAATTCGCTTTTATATTTCGCCCATTTCCAAGTTTCTGGGCCGGGATAGCAAAGTCGGTAACTCGACTCGCTACGGGTCGGACGGTCCGGAGATCGAATCCCGCTGGAGGCGAGATTTTCCGCACCTGCCCAGACTGGCCGTGGGGCCCACACAATGGGTACCGGGCCTTTCCCGGGGGTAATGCGGCAGGGGCGTGGCGTTGACAACCCACCCCATCTAGAGCCGAGGTTAAAGAAAGAGTAGAGCTATACCTCTACTCCCCCTCTGGGCCTTCGTGGCCTGTTCTACGGTGAACTTTACTTATACCTTTACTTTACCATTTGCACTTTTGTCGATATCGTAATGGACTATGTTATTACTTCTTGTTTATTTACATATTCCTTACTTAATGACGCCTTTAATTGTTAAAATTAGCCCTACGTAGCGCCAAATGAAGGATTTTAATTGTTGATAATATTAGAAAGGAAATGGAAAGAAGTGGACGTCGCCAACTCGAGACAGTAATCCAGCATCACTCTGGAAGGATGGCAAAAATGCTTTGAACCCACGATGTCCCAAACACGAAGCAGTTCCAGGCGCTCGAACGCTACATTCAATAATAATTATATTGTCAACATGGTTTTGCGCGCAATGTCTCAAAGTAGCTGTATGCAATATTAGGACGGATGGAGAGGCTGATACACAACGGTTTGGCACTAGGAAGTCAGAGCAGAATATTGAGTATTATGGTTGTGAACCGTAAACTAAACTTCTCTTTCACACCGAAGTGGTCAGACGCCCGAAATGAAACGAACTCACTCGCAGTACAACATCAGGCCTTTCAAAGACAAACCACGTTCTAATGACTATTTTCGAACATCAGTGCGTTGACAGAAATCCTCTTCAATTGTCGAGACTTGTACAAATTTAATACCCGTGATGGTAGTCGGCTGCTGTGGACATGGCTAGCTGCACTGGCTCATGTACAAGTGACGAGTAGCAGAGTGAAAACAGAGACTGATGAGTCCTAGATTAGGCACTAGCGGGTATCAGACAGCTTAGTATTTATGTCCTCAAAACTGTCGTTCCGCAGTGGGAATACAGGAATTTCTTCGATCCTTAACGTACTAACGACTGTAATTACGGACATATTCATATGCACTGATCTGTTACACGCATCGCGTGTTTGGGTCTTAAGACATATCCAAAAATCTTCGCCAGAGCCATGTTGGCAAATTTAAATAAAACGGAATTTCTACAAACACGTGTAGCTACTTCTCTTTGTCCCTCGTCTGCAATAAAGTAAACCTAACCAATTTCGCAACATACGTACGTACATCATTATTGCTACATTTCTCTGCTATGGTTAAGTTATTGCAGTAAATTCGCCACCAAGTTATGTTTCCTTTATTTTATAGATTTTCTAACGCACGGGGCCATATGTCACGAAATAGGGGAGTTTGCAACATACCTGCAAGACCAAGTCCTCTTTCAGACACTAATCTGTGTGTGTGTATAATTTTATTTTTTAGCTGGTATTTGCCCATCAAGTAAATTCTAACAGAGAAAAATGGAAATATATAAATAAGGTTGAAAGGATACAAATGATAGGAAAAACATTAGGAACAATTTGGAAATATTTTTGAATGGAAGCATCACGATGTTCTTGTAAAGTAATATTATATAATACTAAAAAGTCTACATCAGCACAATCAACTTTATTCCTCAAGGTAATTATAAGGCTACATGTTTCGACTATAGATTAGTCATCCTCAGGCATCTTGTGACACAATTGACAAGAGAGGCCCGAGGATGACTAATCTATAGTCGAAACATGTAGTCTTATAATTACCTTGAGTAATAAAGTTGATTGTGCTGACGTACACTATTTAATATTAAATTTGGAAATAACTAATACAGATCACTTCCACAACTGACAATCACTTTCAGATCTAAGGGACGACGAGAACTAGAAGGACCAAAACAAAGATGAAAAGACCGAGATTTAGTTTCACACAATCAGACCTAACGACCCACACCTAAAAATTACGTGCTGGTAATTACGAAGAATTGTAATTTTTCCCTACTGCTAACTATATGTAATATTTCGCCCGTGAATTAGATTAGTCTCAGATATTGTCAGAAGAATTCTCATTTCACTTTTCTCTCTTCTTCTGTAACTTACAAAGCATATCAGTAAAGCTTTTAGATTTTAAAATTTCGTTACAAATTCAGCCCCTTCGTTCGAGAGTATCTAAAATGACACAATTAATTGCCACTGCCTTCCTGCAGCTCTATTGAATTCAGAGGGCGTACGGGGAGAGAGAGCTGTCAAATGTAAGACGGGTCAGTAGTGGAGGGTAGAAATGCACTTTGACGTTTGTTGGCGTCGTACTTTGAAGATTAGCTGAAATGCGTACCGTACATATGCTGACATATTTTGTGAATATATTTAATAAAAGCAGTATTTAGCACCTTTTCTGTTCCCTGTTTCATACCAAGGTGGATAGCCAAAGATGATATAAAATTCGTTCAGCACTCTTGCCAATGTACATGATTGGCACTACTGTTAAAGCAATTGGTGGGCATAGCGGTACAACACAGGCGAACACGGGCAGTTGATAACAACCATATTTTGCACTGGCCTCATATATATCATCACGCAGAAAAATTTACATTAAGACACTGCAAAGTAGAGCTGTTATCGACTGGTCCTATTCCTCTATTTTGACGTTTTGCTGACCGTGCATCTCAGTATATTTATCTCCGTATTTAACCAACTTGATTCACAAAATTTGTTTCACAATAAGTTTTATTTCATGCCTCTACATGTTTCGAGCACATGTGCTCATAATCAGGAGGTCAAAATTGTATTACACAGCCTCTGGTATCATCACACCTATAGGAGGCCATCTCGTGCACAAGACGGCCACCTATAGGTGTGATGATACCAGAGGCTGTGTAATGCAATTTTGACCTCCTAATTATGAGCACATGTGCTCGAAACATGTAGAGGCATGAAATAAAACTTATTGTGAAACAAATTTTGTGCATCAAGTTGGTTAAATACTGAGATAAACTATTCCTCTATGTTTACTTGTATATCATAATTGGATGTCACACGTAAGGGTATTTAGGTAGATTTTTTTTGTTGTGTTTCGGATTTTCATTTTAAGTCCCTTCAATATATAAATATATTCTAATTTTATATTTACAGCTTCTTAATTTGAGTGTTAATCTTCGTTGAAAATTTTAACCGCCACTCGTTGCATCACCGAAAAGAGAAGTACAGTTCTGCAGTTAGTCAAGAATTTCCCCGCATTTTATGGAATCCGAAGGTTCATTACCGCATTCACAAGTGGCCGCCACCTGTCCCTATCCGAAGCCAGCTCAGTCCAGTCCATACCCCCACATCCCACATCCTGGAGATCCATCTTAATATTATCCTCCCATCTACGCCTGGGTCTCCCAAGCGGTCTCCTTCCCTCAGGCATACCCACCAAAACCCTGTACAAGACCCTCCCCTCACCCATACACGCCACATGCCCCGCCCGTCTCGTTCTTCTCGATTTTATCACCCGCACAATATTGGGTGAGCAGTACAGATCATTAAGCTCCTCATTATGTAATGTTCTCCACTCCCCTGTTCCCTCGTCCCTCTTAGGTCCAAATATTCTCCTGAACACCCTATTCTAAAACACCCTCAGCCTACGTTCCTCCCTCATTGTCAGCGACCAAGTTTCACACCCATACAAAATAAAAGGCAAAATTATATTTCTTTGTATATTAATCCTTAAATTTTTGGATAGTAAACCGGAAGACTAACATGTATAGCAACACTTTTATTTTTTTATTCTCCTTCGTTTTTCTGTTTATCATTTAAACATCAATGGTGAGATATGCATGGTTTCATACAAAAAACCTGAAGTTCATGTTGGAAATCCGTTCCCATATTTTGGACATTAAACATAGGGATGATAAACACAATCTCCCCATTCGTCCTTATACGCATACAGTTTAGTCAAAGAGCTAGTGAATGTAAGAGCGCACGTTTAGTTTGTCATCTTTACGCACTGAAGCTTTGGGAGCCGCAGAATCTAGCCCGATATTCATAATGCCATGCCAGTTCTTGGTTTGGGCAGAGACAGAAATAAGGATACAGACTTGCATGGCAGAACAGGGGTAAACATGTGAAGGTATATTAGCCTGATAGTCCCCTGTTGCAGGCGAACCTAATCCTGCAATATCTGCTCTAAACCCTCCTCTGATTACAACTCGTGGTCCTGCACTTTAATTTGGAGGAATGAATAAAAAATCATCCGACTCTAATAAGCTTACAAGTGGCGTCTGTCCAAAGCAGCTGAGCCCACACAAATGTTCAACTACGTACTGCCTCTAGGATCTCTTCTTTCATCGCAGAATTCCTATATATTAATATCACTGCCATAAGATCTAGACATGGCGTCTGCAAACAGACTGTAGACTGACTTCCTCGTGTTTAACGACGTTGTGAAAATTATGTACTCTATATAGCGTTGACTTACAGGATAATTGTGAATGAAGAATCAGAGAAGCTATGTGGAATGTAGCGGAATAAATATGTATCGCAGGAAACTAAGAAAAACGTAATTTAGGAAACAGTGAAAAATGTTCTCATGTATGTAGGTTATGTGGACACTTGATAATTAAAATACGGGCAGTTAAATTATTTTCTGCTCAGGTGGTAAGATAATACGACAAACAGGAGAAAGAGAACGCTATGGCAGGAAATGTAAGTTACTCCTTCAGTAATGAAAAAAGCAGAGCATTAAGAGCGCTGATTACGGTCGAGTGGATGAAGGAGGAAAGATTACAGAAAAATACGTTGCACTGTTCACACCAGGAAGAAGAGGAAGAAGGTGGTGGTGGTGGTAGTGGTGGTGGTGGTGGTGGTGGTGGTGGTGGTGAATATGAGGCTCAAGACGATTATGATGATGAAGAATAAGAGGCCATCTGCATCATCCATCTCACTCCTTCGTCAAGATAATTGTATTTGTTGAGAAAGGTGCAGTTGTACCACAGCTTAAAAAACTTTATGCCATGAAGAGGTATGGAAAGTGAAGGTATAGCCCCCGTACATTCTTAACCCGGCAAAAGACACAGGTAGGTGGTTGTTCCACGCAGAGACCATCTTAACCAGGGAGTAGGATTCTAGGTGGCTGGGTCGGTCCTAGAGCCGGGCTGGACGTTGTGAAGGAGAGTCAATTCTCTGCTCCTGCCGAGAATCAAAACCCGATCCTCCGGTGTCCAGCCTGTAGCCATGGTAATGAATGTATTGTCCGAAATATAACATGTGGTAAAGAAGGCTAACTGATTTACGAAGCTAGTCACTAAATAGTTTCGTCCAGGTGCCTGTCATTGCCTTGCTCCAGTACTCTTTAGGAAATGGTCCTCGACAGACAGTTCCTCACGACCACATCTCCGCTTAAGTGTACAGCAGTGACAACTGACTTCAGCTAGAAGCAAACTACATAGAAACAAGATGAAATATCTACAGAAACACATTTCGGTTCGAAGCTATTATCAAGAAGAAATAAATTCGGATTTAATTTTTCAATATCATCGTCTCCTGGGTTGTTATGTCGTATAGATGAAATTAAAATCTTGTGGGGTATTAAGCCGTTTCGATAGTTATTGACATAGCGTTACACTCCACGATACTTGATTCTTCGCCAATATCGCTGTAAGAATAGACCTCGAATGATTCCATATAGTTTGATACTTTGGCACTGCGGTTACTGCCTCCATCTTCATGGTAAATCACTTTTCTGCCGCTTAGAGGGACACTGCACGTTGTCACATACAGAAAAAAAGTAATACGAGCATTCGCTGTCGTAAAAACCTCAAATCTCACAATTAAATCTGTATTCTGAAAATTGAGTCGAACATTTCTTCCCCACCTAGCTCCAAGTGCGTTTGAGACTGGAAAATTCTTCACATCTCTATGAAGGATTCGTCCAATTTCAACCTGACTGCCTTTGGACGCAACTCTATACTCAATTCTTACTTATCTGCTTTGTTCTTCTGACCTAGTTCCGGAGGGATTTTATCCCCAAGTGATTCTACAGCCGACTATACGAGGTTTCTTTTCTGGTTGCACAATCCTTTCACCATCTTAGCTGCAACGTTCCCTAACTAGACTACCGGTGCTGTTCAAAAAAGAATTCTGGGCAGAACCCATGGAGCCTAGTTACGTACCGTATACCTAAAAATCCTACAAATGTATTTATAATGTCTTATTTGGTTATTATAAATTTATAACTTAACAAGACAATAATAATTTATACTGGGAAGTCCAGTAACCACAATAACCTGCAGTGGCAACACAGTAACCACTACAACACCAGTAACTACAGTAACCGCAAGAACTACATTAAAAAAAGTAACCGTGAGAACAATAGTATTCCATAATAACCAAGAATAGTGCGAGTAACTAGTATTTACCGCAATAAAGAAAAATATGTACTGAAAGAATTCCCACTTCTTAGGCAGGTGCTTCTGCTATGCATTTCATATGGATTGTAATAAATTAAAAATTGCGAAGAGGAAATAATCTGTTATGGTATATAATATTCATATTAATGTAAAAAACCTTAAATTTATCGAACATTTTGAAGGGAACAAAAAAAAACACACACACACATACAGGCATACGACACGCATGGTAACATCATACGCCTGGCTTTTCCTTAACTTTTAGAGGGTGGGGCTAATCTTAATAATGAAAGAGACAAGTTCTAGAATCTCGGAAAATACATCACATATATCTTCTGAAGTTAATTCGGTTAATGGCGTTCAGGAAACGTATCGTTGTTTGAGGATTCAGTTCTTGTGAGGCATGGCGCTGCGGCACTGGGTAATCGACATCGACGTTTCAAGACAGCGTAGTTTCCTAGTATTCAACAACTGAAGCGTCCGAAAAATTTCCTCTGGAACACAACGACAATAAGTTGCTTCGAAACGTCGGGAACCGTGCTGTCCTGTACTGCCACTTGGATCCTTGAAGACGAGAACCACAGGTTGCCCCGAAAAGTCGGGATACGATTATACATTGACGCTGCGTCACACCCCAGAAGGACGGAATCGTCAGCTACGACGTTTCGAACAATTTAAAACTCGCATACCAGTGTTTATGATGACGATCAACTGAAGCCCCCTGCCCGAAAGTCGGCTGGTTTTAGGTTAAAAAACGTGCCACATGACTAGCACAGCGGATTCAATTAAATTAGCTATGCTTAGTGTACGTAGCCATTTCACGCACAAGAAGAAGTATCTTATAAAATCAAGAACGAGAAAACAATTTGATCTTAAATAAATTACGAGTCCGACGATATAGAAATTAGACGACCGATAACACAAGACAATAAATATTTATTTCAGTATTTAACCAACTCGATGCACAAAATTTGTTTCACAATAAGTTTTATTTCATGCCTCTACATGTTTCGAGCACATGTGCTCATCATCAGGAGGTCAAAATTGCATTACACAGCCTGTGGTATCATCACACCTGTAGGTGTTAAGTTATACGTACATTGCGTGCCTTGTTGTTTATAGCGATTATACAAATATTTGAATCATGGTAAGGAATGACAGACATTTGAAGCCCATCGAAAGAGATCATGCCTGAATAAGAATGCACAAGACAGCGTGCGTGCAGTGCCCGAAGAATAGAGCAAGGCTGCAGGAAGTCGTTAGCTGTGTCCAATGATGCGGAGCCGTAGGCGTCGGGGGCACAACGTCATGTCAAGAGTTCTGATTGCGAGCGCCTGTCTCCACATCGTCTATGTTTAATTAAGACTTGCAAAGCGTCGTCTGTATTCCGTATCGAAAAAAGTTCACCCTTTTTCCATGCTCTAGGTTAACGCGAAGTTATATCATTAAGTTTGTCAATGGCACTTTTGCCTTCACAGAGCGACTGGGTAGCTGATGCTGCCAGGATCCGCTATAGCTGAGCCATTAACCGCTGGCGTTCATCCGCGTAGTTAAAAATTTCAGCTTTCAGCAGTATTCTCAAATATATTTCACCATTTTCAACCGCTTATAACCAAAACCGCTTTGGGCGAAATGTTACAGTATTCTACTGGCGACTACCCCCAGGGAAAGGAGTCCGGCTCACGTAGGTGTGAGAAGCAAAGATCAACACACAAATCAAATAATCCCAGAGTGTATAATTAAACAATGCTGTTGACAGCTGAGACTATAAAGCTTGGTTTTTTAATCTCAGTACTTAACCAACTTGATGCGCAAAATTTGTTTCACAATAAGTTTATTTCATGCTTCTACATGTTTCGAGCACATGTGCACATCATCAGGAGGTCAAAATTGCATTACACAGCCTCTGGTATCATCACACCTATGAGCACATGTGCTCGAAACACATATAGGTGTGATGATACCAGAGGCTGTGTAATGCAATTTTGACCTCCTGATGATGAGCACATGTGCTCGAAACATGTAGAGGCATGAAATAAAACTTATTGTGAAACAAATTTTGTGCATCA
>Ga0123352_10014630_pt1 | contig 12489 bp, 8 predicted proteins | sample TergutLab28metaG_FD_89700 | JGI IMG/M metagenome (GOLD analysis project Ga0123352, IMG submission 89700) | Labiotermes labralis P1 segment gut microbial communities from Petit-Saut dam, French Guiana - Lab288 P1 | ecosystem: Host-associated > Arthropoda: Insects > Digestive system > Gut ... | reverse complement strand
GCCGGTGCTGGGCGTGAATGCCGGACGCTTGGGCTTTCTTGCTGGGCTGGAGCAGCATGAATTGGATTTACTGCCGCGCTTGGCCGCCGGTGAATTTGAACTGGATTATCGCATGCTGCTGCATGTGCAGGTGCAGAAAAATGGCCAGGTTATTCGTGATAGCGTGTGCTTGAATGATGCGGTGTTGGCGCGGCGTTTTCCGCGCATTGCGGAGATAAATGTGACTTGCAACGATGGCCAAACACTGTCATATTTGGGCGATGGCGTGATTTTTGCCACGCCCACGGGTTCCACGGCCTATAATTTTTCGGCGGGCGGTCCTGTGGTGCAGCCGGGCATCGAGAGCATTTTGCTCACGCCCATTTGCAACCATAAGGCACCGGCACGCAGCATCGTATTTGCGGCGGATTCTCAGTTTTGCGTGGAAATTCCGGACGAGGAACTCGCGCTGGGCATTGATGCACAGGCGCCGCAACCGTTGCAACGCGGCAGCTGCATCACCATTTGTCGTCACAGCAGCCGTGCGGCGTTCATTCGCCTGAAACCTGCGAGTTTTCTCGAAATCTTCAACGAAAAAATGGGGGGCAGCCTATGAAAGCCAAACGGCATGCGTTGATTTTGCGCTTGATTGCCGAGCAACAAATTGCCACGCAGGAGCAATTGCTGGCGGCACTGGCACTTGAAGGCATGGTGGTTGCACAAGCCACCGTTTCGCGTGATATTGCGCAGTTGAGATTGCGAAAGAACAGCGCGGGCTATGAAGTTGAGCCAGAGATTTCGCAGGGCAAGGCGGCCAATTTGCGCATGATTTTGCGCAGCTCCATCGAACGAGTGGATGGTGCAGGGCACATGGTTTGCGTGCGTTGTGAAGTTGGCATGGCGCAAAGCGTTTGCGTGGCCATTGATGCCCTAGCGCCGCCGGGTATACTGGGCAGTTTGGCGGGAGAGGACACCATTTTCTTGCTGTGCAAAACCGAGCAAGAAATGCAGAAAATCCAGGAGGAGCTTGGGCAATATGCTACAACACCTAACTATTGACAACATAGCGGTCATCAAGCAAGCAAAACTAGACCTATCCACGGGTTTTGTTGCGCTAACGGGCGAAACCGGCGCAGGCAAGTCCATTGTGATTGATGCCATCAACGCCGTGCTGGGCGTGCGCACCAGCCGTGATCTCATTCGCACCGGCGCGGATATGGCGCGGGTGTCGGCGTTGTTTGGCGATGTTTCGGCGGAAATTACAGCCTTGCTGCGTGAGCTTGACCTGCCCGAGAGTGATGACGGCACTGTGCTGGTTAGCCGCGTGATTTCGCACACAAAAAATAGCTGCCGAGTTAACGATATGCCGGTGACGGTGACTACACTGCGGCAGTTGGGGCAGCTGCTCATTAACGTGCATGGGCAGCATGACAATCAAGCCTTGCTTGATTCTGCGCGGCACGTGCATTTTGTGGATGCAATTGCGGAAAATGAGCTGCTGCGGGCTGAGTATCGTGCGGCATTTGCGCAGCTGCGCACCCTGCAGCGTCAACAAGATGCCTTGCAGATGGATGAAGATGAAAAAGCGCGGCGATTAGACATCCTAGAGCACCAAATTGATGAACTGGAGCAGGCTGGTGTACAACCCGGCGAGCGCGAGGCACTGCGCGAGCGGCAGACAATGATGCGCAACAGCGAGAAAATCGCTGAAAATTTGCAGGCGGCCACAGGTGCACTTTTGGCTGATGAGGCAGGCGCAGTCACATTGGCGTTTGAGGCTATTTCGGCACTGCAGCATGTGATTGAATATCTGCCTGCTGCTGATGTACTGGCCGAACGCTTGCAAAGCGCGGCCTATGAGCTGCAAGAAGGTGCTGCGGATTTACGCAGTTTGCTCGACACGGCAATGTTTGATCCTGCGCAGGCCGATGAGGTGCAGGCGCGGCTGGATGTTTACTATCGACTTTCGCGTAAATATGGCGATACCGAAGCCGAAATGCTAGCTTTTTTGGAGCGTGCACAGGCCGAACAAGCCTCTATCACCCAAAGTGATGCGCGCATTTTGCAGCTGGAGGAAGAAATCGACGCACAATTGCAGCAAACGATTGCCTTGGCCAAGCAGTTGGCTAAATCGCGCCGCGCAGCAGCAGAGCAATTTTCGCAGCGCGTGGCCAACGAATTGGCAGAACTGGACATGCCCGGCATCACGTTCACGGTACAATTCACAAAAATCCCGCTGCGGCCCGAAGGTGGCGAGACTGCCGAGTTTTTGATATCTGCAAACCTTGGCGAGTCACCCAAGCCTCTTGCTAAAGTTGCTTCGGGTGGCGAACTTTCGCGCGTTATGCTGGCAATCAAGGCTGTGCTGGCCGCCAAAGACAGCACGCCAACGCTCATTTTTGATGAAATTGACGCGGGCGTCAGTGGCCGTGCGGCGCAAAAAATCGGGCGAAAACTTCGGCAAGTTGCGCAGGGGCGGCAGGTGATTTGCGTCACGCATTTGGCGCAAATTGCAGCACTGGCCGATTGCCATTTGCACATTAGCAAGCACGTGCAGGCCGACGAAACACAAACGCACATCGCAAAACTGGATCACGAAGGCCGCCGCCGCGAACTTGCGCGTATTATCGGTGGTGAGGTCATTACGCCGGCACAGCTTGAAGCCGCTGAAGATATGCTGGCGCAACGCACATAAACAAAAAACCCACCGTAATGGTGGGTTTTTATTTAAAAACAGGGGGATTAGTCGCACTCAATAACCGCGCCGGAACCAACAGTTCTGCCGCCTTCGCGGATAGCAAAACGCAGGCCTTTTTCGATGGCGATTGGAGTGATGAGTTCAACGTCCATTTCCACGTTGTCGCCGGGCACGCACATTTCAATGCCTTCGGGCAGTGTGATGATGCCGGTTACGTCCGTGGTGCGGAAGTAGAACTGTGGGCGATAGTTATTGAAGAACGGCGTGTGACGGCCACCTTCGTCTTTGGTCAACACGTAAACTTGACCTTTGAATTTTTTCATTGGCGTGATGGAACCGGGGGCTGCCAATACTTGGCCGCGCTCGATTTCTTCGCGCTTAATTCCGCGCAGCAATGCACCGGCGTTGTCGCCTGCTTCGGCGTAGTCCAAGCTCTTGTGGAACATTTCCAGACCAGTAACCACGACTTTGCGTTTTTCGTCGGTCAAGCCCACGATTTCCACTTCGTCGCCGGTTTTCACTTGCCCACGCTCCACACGACCAGTGGCTACGGTGCCGCGGCCGCTGATGGTGAACACATCTTCAACTGCCATCAAGAAGGGCAGGTCAGCTTTACGGTCGGGGGTAGCGATGTAGCTGTCAACAGCATCCATCAGTTCCCAAATTGGTTGTAGCGGTGCAGCATCCAAGTCATCACCGGCATACTCCAAGGCTTTCAAGCCGGAGCCACGGATAACCGGAATGTCGTCGCCGGGGAAACCTTGTTCGCTCAGAGCTTCACGGATTTCCATTTCAACCAAGTCGAGCAGTTCGGGGTCGTCCACTTGGTCACATTTGTTCATGAACACCACGATGTAAGGCACACCAACTTGGCGGGCCAGCAACAAGTGCTCGCGGGTTTGTGCCATGGGGCCGTCGGTGGCGGCGATAACAATAATCGCGCCGTCCATTTGTGCCGCACCGGTAATCATGTTTTTGATGTAGTCGGCGTGGCCAGGGCAGTCAACGTGCGCATAGTGGCGGCTTTCGGTTTCATATTCCACGTGCGATGTGTTGATGGTAATGCCGCGTTCACGCTCTTCGGGCGCTTTGTCGATGCTGGCATAGTCTTTAAAGTCTGCGCCGCCCTTCATGGAAAGGGATTTGGTGATTGCGGCGGTCAGCGTGGTTTTACCATGGTCCACGTGACCAATGGTGCCGATGTTTACGTGGGGTTTAACGCGTTCGAATTTTTGCTTACCCATGGATAGTTTGCCTCCTTAGTCATTATCACTTAAAATTATAACAGATTAGAATGGAAAATGCAAGCGTTTTTGCAAATTATTTTCCAAATGCAAAAACTATTTTTTGTCCTTTTCACTCATAATGCCTTCAGCAATGCTTTTTGGCACTTGAGCGTAATGGCTGGGCTCCATTGAATACTGCCCGCGGCCTTGTGTGGAAGAACGCAGTGTGGTGGCATAGCCAAACATCATGCTCAGCGGCACCTGGGCGTCAATCTGCACAGCACCGTTGCGGTTTTCTGTGTCTAGAATCTGCCCGCGGCGCGAGTTCAGCCCACCGATGACGTCGCCCATGTAGTCATCCGGCACATTCACCGTTACCTTCATGATCGGTTCCATCAGCACGGGATCGGCTTTGCGCATGGCATCTTTGAAGGCCATGGAGCCTGCAATTTTAAACGCCATTTCGCTGGAGTCCACTTCGTGGTACGAGCCGTCGTATAGCGTCACTTTGCAGTCCACCACGTTGTAGCCGGCCAGCGTACCTGCCAGCATGGCGCCCTTGATGCCCGCCTCAACAGCCGGGATATACTCTTTTGGCACCGAGCCGCCTACTATTTCATTGGCGAACTCGTAGCCTTTTTCGGGGTTGGGTTCAATGCGGATTTTAACATGACCATACTGTCCGCGACCGCCGCTTTGGCGTGCATACTTGCAGTCAACGTCGGACAATTTGGTGATGGTTTCGCGGTAGGCCACCTGTGGTTTGCCCACATTGGCTTCCACTTTGAACTCACGCAGCATGCGGTCAACGATGATTTCCAAGTGCAGCTCGCCCATGCCGGCGATGATGGTCTGCCCGGTTTCTTCGTCGGTGTAGCACTTGAATGTGGGATCTTCCTCCGCCAGCTTTTGCAGGGCGATGGACATTTTCTCTTGCCCCAGTTTGGTTTTGGGCTCAATGGCCACACGGATAACTGGTTCGGGGAACTCCATGCTTTCCAAAATCACAGGATTTTGTTGTTCGCACAGGGTGTCGCCAGTGGTGGTTTCCTTCAGGCCAATGGCTGCTGCAATGTCACCAGCGTAAACCACTTCGATGTCTTCGCGGCGGTTTGCGTGCATTTGCAGAATACGGCCGATGCGCTCATTTTTGTGCTTGCTGGCGTTGAACACTGTGCTGCCTGAGCGCACTTTGCCGCTGTATACGCGGAAGAAACAAAGCTTGCCCACAAAGGGGTCGGTGGCGATTTTGAAGGCCAGTGCGCTGAAGGGTTCGTCGTCACAGCTGTGGCGTTCCACTTCTTCGTCCGTTTTGGGGTTAATGCCTTTGATGGCCTCAATATCCGTGGGCGCAGGCATATACTCCACCACGGCATCCAGCAGCTGCTGCACGCCTTTGTTGCGATAGCTGGTGCCGCAAACCACGGGCACCATGCTGTTGGCAATGGTTGCCGCGCGAATGCAGGCTTTGATTTCCTCTACGCACAGCTCTTCGCCGTTGAGGTATTTCTCCATCAGTGTGTCGTTTTGGTCAGCCACGGCTTCCAGCATCTCAATGCGATAGATCTCCGCTTGCTCGGCCATGTCGGCGGGGATTTCTTCCTCGCGCACGTCAAGACCTTTGTCGTCGTAATAAATAATGGCTTTATTTTCTACCAAGTCAATTACGCCGCGGAAGGTATCTTCTACACCAATGGGGAGCTGAATGGGCACGGCATTGCACTTCAGACGATCGCGCAACATACCAAGCACATTGTAGAAATCTGCACCGGTGATGTCCATTTTGTTCACATACACCATGCGGGGAACGTGGTACTTGTCGGCCTGACGCCACACGGTTTCGCTTTGGGGTTCCACGCCACCTTTGGCACACAGCACGGTCACAGAACCGTCCAGCACGCGCAAGCTGCGCTCAACCTCCACCGTAAAGTCAACGTGGCCGGGGGTGTCGATAATATTGATGCGATGATCACGCCAAAAGCAGGTGGTTGCGGCCGAGGTAATGGTAATACCACGTTCTTGCTCTTGTTCCATCCAGTCCATGGTGGCGGCGCCGTCGTGTGTTTCGCCCAGTTTGTGCGATTTGCCTGTGTAGAACAAAATGCGTTCGCTGGTCGTGGTTTTGCCGGCGTCGATGTGTGCCATGATGCCGATGTTGCGTGTCATTTCTAGGGATACTTGTCGGGACATAGTTGCTCCTTAGTTGTTTACCATCTGAAATGTGCAAAAGCTTTGTTCGCTTCAGCCATTTTGTGGGTGTCTTCACGTTTTTTGAACGCTGCGCCGGTTTCGTTGCATGCGTCCATAATTTCGTTTGCTAGGCGTTCTTTCATCGTGCGCTCACTGCGCGCACGTGAGTAGTTGGTGATCCAACGCAGGCCCAAGGTTTGGCGGCGCTCTGGGCGCACATCAATGGGTACTTGGTAGGTGGCACCGCCCACGCGGCGGGCTTTTACTTCAAGCGCAGGCATTACGTTTTCCATCGCTTTTTCGAAAGCCTCAAGGGGTTCTTGACCAGATTTTTCGCGGATAATGTCGAAAGCGTCGTATACAATGCGTTGCGCAACACCTCGTTTACCGTCCAGCATAATGCTGTTAATCAACCGTGTGACTAATTTTGACCCAAAAATGGGATCCGGCAAAACGTCGCGCTTGGCAATTTGGCCTCTTCTTGGCACTTCGCTTCCCTCCTTCATTAAATAATATGAAATCTTAGGTACTGAGCCAGCAAGAGAACCATTATATAGCATGGCAAAAGCCATGGTAAATATTCTCATTACTGGGTTTTTGTAGCAAATGCTACTTCTTTTCGCGTTTTTGGCCGTATTTACTGCGGCCTTGTTTGCGGTTTTGCACGCCTTGGGTGTCCAATGTGCCGCGCACCACGTGGTAGCGCACGCCGGGCAGGTCACGCACACGGCCGCCGCGGATGAGCACAACGCTGTGTTCTTGCAGGTTGTGGCCAACGCCGGGGATGTAGCTGGTGACTTCGATGCCGTTGGACAGACGCACACGGGCGATTTTGCGCAGTGCAGAGTTAGGCTTCTTTGGGGTAGTGGTTTTCACTGCTGTGCACACGCCGCGTTTTTGGGGGCTGTCTTGGTTGGTTTGCACGTTTTTGTGGCTGTTGAGTCCTTTGCGCAGCGCGGGAGTTTTGCTCTTGCGCACGCTGGTTTCGCGGCCGGAACGTACCAACTGATTAAAGGTAGGCATTCTAATTCTATCTCCTTTCATGAAAAATCACGTCGCGATAAAAACGCAACCCTAATAGTATAACACAAGAGGTTGAACTTGTCAACCCCTTTTACGCGCTATTTCTGTAAGAAGCATAACCATATAGTGTCAGCTGATTATCGTCGATACTTGTCGTTTGTGCTTTTTTCGTGGGTGCGTGGGTTAATTCTTTTTTTATTCTAGCCTCTGCCATCATCTCATTAATTCTGATTTGACTTTCGGCACCCATCAGCTCAATTTTATTTTTATTCTCGGCATCCAGCAGATTAATTTTATCTTTGTTGGCTTGCGTTTTTGCTTTAGTTTTTTCTGCAAGCAATGCAGTTTCGGCTTGTATGATAATATTTTTTGCATGCGCAGTAGCATAAATTTTATTGACCGCTGCAAAGCCTTGTTCTTCTGCAACTTGTGCTTGTCCGTTTGCATCTAAAACTGGTTCGCTTTCGATGAGAAGGTTTTCGCCCATTTTGAATGTTCTCTTTTGTTTTAGCCCATGAAGTAAACTTCGTACAAAGATTCCAGCAAAAAATAAGGAAAGCAAAATAATAATGGTTAGTGCATATTGTGATGTTAACACAGATGTTAACACATTTGTAAAAAAAACCCACATGCCGACGTCCTTTCATCATTTTTAGTCCATACACTTTCCTTCAAAAAGCGTTACACAGAAATATTTTACCATATTTGAAAAGATTTGTCAACAGAAATTTCAAAAAAAGGTAAAGCAAAGCTAATCCGCGGTGCGGATTAACTTTGCAATCATAGATTCAGGTGAAAAATATCAAATGAGAAATAAAATTCTATTCGCCTTCAACGGCCGATTCCATGGCATCCATGAACTGCCGCGCGAAGGGGTTGGCGGTGTTCACCACGGTCACGTCGGTGTAGCACTGCATGCCGGTGCCGCTGGGCAAGAGCTTGCCGATGATGACGTTTTCCTTCAGGCCAATGAGTGGGTCGCTTTTGCCTTTGATGGCCGCTTCGGTGAGCACTTTGGTCGTTTCTTGGAACGACGCGGCAGACAAGAAGCTTTCAGTCGCCAAGGAGGCTTTGGTGATACCCATGAGCACGGGCTCAACTTGCGGCAGATAGGCGGCGTCGCCATCGCGTGCGTTGATTTCCTCGCAGGTGTGGCGGAACTGCCGTTTTTCCAGCAAGGTGCCTGGCAGGAATTCCGAGCTGCCGGGTTCCACCACGCGCAGTTTGCGCATCATTTGGCGAATGATGACCTCAATGTGCTTGTCGGCGATGTCTACGCCTTGCCCGCGATAGGTGCGCTGTACTTCTTGGATGAGATAGCTGTGCACGTCATGCACGCCAAGCACAGCGAGAATATCGTGCGGGTTGCGTGCGCCTTCGGTAATGTTTTCGCCGCGACGCACACGGCTGCCGTCAGTCACTTTGATGATTTGGTCATAGGGGATGGGGTAGGCGCGTTCTTCAGGGTTGTCGGCGTCTTCGCTGGTGATGATGACGTTTTTGCTTTTTTTGATTTCGCTGAAGCTCACAATGCCGTCAATTTCGGCGATTTGCGCCAGCAGCTTGGGCTTGCGGGCTTCAAAGAGCTCCTCAACGCGCGGCAGACCCTGGGTGATATCGCTGGTGTCACGCGCGCCGCCGGTGTGGAAGGTACGCATGGTCAGCTGTGTGCCGGGTTCGCCGATGGATTGCGCGGCGATGATGCCCACGGCCTCGCCCACAGTTACCGGTTCGCCGGTGGCCAAGTTCATGCCATAGCATTTGATGCACACGCCGCGTTCGCTTTCGCAGGTTAGCAGCGAGCGAATGGCGATTTCTGCACGCTTGCCTTCGGGCGTGTTTTCACGCACATAGCCAGCAATGGCATCAGCTTGGAATTCGTTGATGATTTCATCTTTGTTGTGCAGCAATTCGCCGCTGGCTTCGTTCACTAGATCGTGCAGCAAATAGCGGCCCAGCAGGCGTTCTTCCATGGGCACAATGCGGCGGCCGTCGGCAAACACGTCGTAAACATCGGCACCGTCGGGACAGCCGCAATCGCTTTCGCGAATAATCACGTCTTGCGACACGTCTACCAAGCGGCGGGTGAGATAACCCGAGTCGGCGGTACGCAACGCAGTATCGGCCAAGCCTTTGCGTGCGCCACGGCTTGCGATAAAGTATTCGAGGATGTTGAGGCCTTCGCGGTAGTTTGAGCGAATGGGCACCTCAATGGTGCGGCCTGCGGTGTTGGCAATCAGCCCGCGCATGCCGGCTAGCTGGCGCAGCTGGCTGTCGTTGCCGCGTGCGCCGGAGCGCATCATCATGTTGATGGGATTGTATTCGTCGAAGTTTTCTTTCAGTGCAGCTGCCACGCGCTGGGTACAAGTCTCCCAAGTGGCGATGGTGCGCTGGCTGCGTTCGTCGTTGGAGAAAAACCCGCGGTTATATTGCCGTTGAATGCTTTGGATTTTCTCTTCGGTTTCGGCCAAAATTCCGGCTTTTTGCGGCGGAATGGTGGCATCTGCCACTGCTACGGTGATGCCGGAGCGCGTGCTGAAGCGGTAGCCCTGGTCTTTGATGTTGTCCAGAATTTTTGCGGCCTCGCTCGTGCCATGCACGCGAATGCAGCGTTCAATGATTTTGCCCAGCTGGTTTTTGTTCACCAAAAAGCTAACTTCAAGCTCAAATTCTTTTTCGGGGTCATTGCGGTCAACGTAGCCCAAATCTTGCGGAATGGGCTCGTTGAAAATCACACGACCCAGCGTGGTCTTAACGGAGCGTGATTTTTTCACGCCATCAATGGTTTTGGTCATGCGAATGAAGATGGGCGCATGCAGACTGATGTCGCCTTCTTCGTAGGCCATGTGGGCTTCTTCAATGCTGCTGAATTGCTTGTTTTCGCCAATGTCGCCAGCGCGCTCCATGGTCATGTAGTACGACCCAAGCACCATGTCCTGCGTGGGCACAGTCACTGGGCGACCATCGGAGGGTTTGAGCAGGTTGTTGGCGGCCAGCATCAGCAAGCGAGCTTCGGCTTGCGCCTCCACGCTCAGCGGCACGTGCACGGCCATTTGGTCGCCGTCAAAGTCGGCGTTAAAGGCGGTACACACCAGGGGATGCAGTTTAATCGCGCGGCCTTCTACCAGCACGGGCTCGAAAGCTTGAATGCCAAGGCGGTGCAGCGTGGGTGCGCGGTTGAGCATAATCGGATGGTCGTCGATGACATATTCCAAGGCGTCCCACACGTCGTTGTGTGAGCGCTCCACCATTTTGCGGGCAGATTTCACGTTGCCTGCGCGTTCGGTTTCCACCAAGCGTTTCATCACGAAAGGCTTAAAGAGCTCCAGAGCCATTTCTTTGGGCAGACCGCATTGGTAGATTTTCAACTCAGGTCCAACCACGATAACCGAACGGCCGGAGTAGTCCACGCGTTTGCCCAGCAAGTTTTGACGGAAGCGCCCTTGCTTGCCTTTGAGCATGTCGCTGAGTGACTTAAATGCGCGGTTGTTTGCGCCTGTAACAGGTCTGCCACGGCGGCCGTTGTCGATCAGCGCATCCACGCTTTCCTGCAACATGCGTTTTTCGTTGCGCACAATGATTTCCGGTGCGCCCAGCTCAAGCAGTTTGTGCAGGCGGTTGTTGCGGTTAATCACACGGCGATATAAGTCATTGAGGTCGCTGGTGGCAAAGCGGCCACCATCCAGCTGCACCATGGGGCGAATTTCCGGCGGAATCACCGGCACCACGTCCAGAATCATCCAGTGTGGGCGGTTGCCGCTTTGGCGGAAGGCCTCCACGCACTCCAGACGCTTGAGCAGCTTGGCGCGTTTTTGTCCGGTGCTGCCCTCAAACTGCACCTTGAGGTCTTCGTAAAGCTCCTCCAAGTCAATGCCTGCAAGCAGCTCTTGAATGGCCTCGGCACCCATGCCTGCCTTGAAGTCGTCTTCATAGCGCATGCGGTATTCTTGATAGGTTTTTTCGTCCATGGTTTGCCCTTTCATCAAGGGCGTGTCGCCGGCGTCGGTAACGATATACATGGCGAAATACAGCACTTTTTCCAAGTTGCGCGGCGAAATATCAAGAATCAGCCCCATGCGAGAGGGGATGCCCTTGAAATACCAAATGTGCGACACCGGTGCGGCTAGTTCAATGTGGCCCATGCGCTCGCGGCGTACTTTGGCTTTGGTTACTTTTACGCTGCAGCGTTCGCAAATTTTGTCTTTGTAGCGCATGCGTTTATACTTGCCGCAGTGGCATTCCCAGTCTTTGGTGGGGCCAAAAATGCGTTCACAAAACAGACCTTCACGCTCAGGTTTAAGTGTGCGGTAGTTGATGGTTTCGGGTTTTTTTACCTCGCCGAATGACCAAGTGCGAATTTGCTCAGGGGACGCCAAGCCGATGCGGATCGACTCAAAGGTGGTGTTGGGTGCGGCTTGCACTTGCAATTGTTCCATGTTTTCTCCCCTTAATGCATTTATTCTTCAGATTTGAACTCGTCATCGAGCTCAGTGGCAAACTCGTCGCCTTCGGCAGTTTCTCCGTCTTCGTCAAGCCCAACGTCAATGTCTTCCAGTTCGTCTTCGTCGATGTCTTCGTCGTCATCCTCGTCTTCGTCGTCCAGTAGTGTTAGGTCTTGCTGCACGGCGGGGCGTTCGGCCATGCCAAAGCCGGGTTCGTCCTCAAAGGTTTGCTTCAGGTCGATTTCTTCGCCTTCTTTGTTCAAAATGCGCACGTCAAGCGCAAGGGATTGCAGCTCTTTCACTAACACTTTGAATGATTCCGGGATAGACGGTTGCGGCACGTTTTTACCTTTAACAATAGCTTCGTAGGTCTTCACACGGCCAACCACGTCGTCGGACTTCACGGTGAGAATTTCTTGCAGCGTATAGGCTGCGCCATAGGCTTCCAGCGCCCACACTTCCATTTCACCAAAGCGTTGGCCGCCGAACTGCGCCTTGCCACCGAGGGGTTGCTGGGTAACGAGGCTGTATGGCCCGGTTGAGCGTGCGTGGATTTTATCGTCAACCAAGTGCAGCAGTTTCAGGAAGTACATGACGCCAACGGTGACTTTGTTGTCAAACGGGCGACCGGTGCGGCCATCAAATAGTTTAACTTTGCCGTCTTGTGCAATGCCGGCTTCATTGAGTGCATCGCGGATATCTTGCTCTTGTGCGCCGTCAAACACGGGGGTCATCAGCATGTGTTTGTTGCCGGTTTTCATGCCAATGGCACGCGCAGCAAAGCCAAGGTGAACCTCAAGCACTTGGCCGATGTTCATGCGGCTGGGCACGCCCAGTGGGTTCAGCACGATATCTAAGGGTGTGCCGTCTTCAAGGAAGGGCATGTCTTCTTGCGGCAAAATGCGCGAAACAACGCCCTTGTTGCCATGGC
>Ga0123352_10014629_pt1 | contig 12489 bp, 6 predicted proteins | sample TergutLab28metaG_FD_89700 | JGI IMG/M metagenome (GOLD analysis project Ga0123352, IMG submission 89700) | Labiotermes labralis P1 segment gut microbial communities from Petit-Saut dam, French Guiana - Lab288 P1 | ecosystem: Host-associated > Arthropoda: Insects > Digestive system > Gut ... | reverse complement strand
ATTGCTGTGTGTACAGTGAAAATCTCCTGATGATGGACAGAGAAACTGGCCGAAACATGTGGAATTTTATTCCAAAAATAAATTTGAGAAATTAGTGCATCTAGTTGGTTTTATTATAAGAATAACCCTGTCTGTTCACATAAATAAACCCCTGTATTAAACAAATGCAAAATATTTTTTGGGTTTTTCCCAGTATATTTAATTGGGGTCATTTTGATGCCTTAAAGATTTCGGCTTAGTAGAGAGTAGGCGAGTGCTACTCTATCACCATTGCTTTTTAACTTTGCTTTAGAGTACGCCATTAGGAGGGTTCAGGTAAACCAGGATGGTTTGAAACTAAATGGTACACATCAGTTTCTGGCTTATGCTGATGATGTTAATATACTGGGAGGAAGCATACCTACTCTAAAGGAAAATGCAGAAACTTTAGTAGCTGCTACTAGTGAGATTGGACTGGAAGTAAGTGCTGATAAAACTAAGTACATGGTCATGTCTCGAGAGCAGAATGCAGGACGAATTCAGAGTGTGAGGATTGATAACAGTAACTGCGAGAGGGTGGAAGAATTTATATATTTGGGTACAACTTTAACAAATCAAAATTCTATTCCGGAAGAAATTAAGAGCAGATTGAGGTTAGGAAATGCTTGCTATCATTCGGTACAGAACCTTTTGTCTTCCAGGTTGCTATCCAAAAATTTAAAGATCAAGATATATAGAACTATAATTTTGCCTGTTGTTTTGTATGGGTGTGAAACTTGGTCGCTGACATTGAGGGGGGAAAGGAAGCTGAGGGTGTTTGAGAACATGGTGTTGAGGAGAATATTTGGACCTAGGAGGGACGAGGTAACGTGGGAATGGAGGAGGTTGCATAAAAAGGAGCTAAATTATTTGTACTCCTCACTCAATATAGTGCGGGTGATAAAATCTAGAAGAATGAGATGGGCTGGGCATGTGGCGCGTATGGGTGAGGAGAGAGGGATGTATAGGGTCGTGGTGGGGAAACCGGAAGGAAAGAGACCGCTGGGGAGACCTAGGCTTATGTGGGTGGATAATATTAGGATGGATCTCCAGGAGGTGGGATGTGGGTATGTGAACTGGATTGGGCTGGCCCAGGATAGAGACCGGTGGCGGACGCTTGTGAGTGCGGTAATGAACCTTCCGGTTCCGTGAAATGCGGGGAATTTCTTGACTAGCTGCAAACAAGTTAGCTTCTCAAGAAGGACTCTGCACCATGGAGTAAGTAATTAAGTGCTACTTCCAGGGCAAGTTTACACACGTACATAATTTGTACATATATATATATATATATATATATATATATATATATATATATATACACAATCTATCAGTAACCACTGACTGCAAGAGAAAACTGTCGATGTCTATATTTTGCTTTTCTTTACAGATCTGATCGCAGTTTAATTGCATCAACCCGAACTCTGCCTTCATTCGATGCTCAGTAGTTCCACAAATTTTCGATCTGAAGACAGCACAAAATATAACCAAGAGTTCCAACACTTTAAACTAATCTCGCATGTCGACTTACATGACAGTGCGAACTGCAGCCTCCGGACCTCATTCTCTGTGACAACGGCCGTCAAACTCACCTGAAACAAAATTCTTTAAATTAACGGGATGCGATACGTATTACTTCATTATATTAAAATCAATATAACACAGAACACAACGACATACGGTTCTGAAGGTAAATAGAAATCAGTATGAAAGTCAAAATATTGTGCTTCCTAGTGTCATTCAATTGAAGTCCTGAGACTTTAAGTTCACCAATGCGGAAATTTAATAAAGAAGATATCTGGGAAAGTTTACAAAATCGGGTACAGAAATGTCAAGAATGTAGACAGAGAGACAGGGACAGACAAGAGGGGAAGGGGGAACACTCTTCTTTAAAAAAAATGAACAATATTTGGATGCCAGCTCTTCCATAACAGGTTTCACAGCAAAAGAGAAATTTCTTTTGTACAATATTTTCTACTATTCAGACAATTTCACATTCGTACGATATAAATATTAGCTCTATATGACTATTTACAGTTTATGTTCGGCCGGCTAACTGTGCGTGTGTTACACAGGACGTAGTCTGAGGCTGACAGACACCTTTACCTTTATTTATTAGACAGCAGCACACACTGCGTCTCCTATAAGACAATTACATGACCACTTACATACTTATAAACCAAACAGGCTACATTAACTGTCAGACAGCGCAACCTGCCGTAAGAATAACACGTAGTGACATGCACTTTTAGATGCGTGTTTCGAATTATGTTTGGTGCACAAGCGATCCTGTCTGAGGTTCCTTGTGATCTGTTCCAATCAATCCAGGCAAATCCAGGGACATCAGACCACCACCTCCTCCTAACAAATAATTTCCCACTAATTATTTGACGTCAGCAGCACATTCGACGTCACGTATGCTGAGATACAGACAACATCGTGAGCACGAACAAATAAAATAAAAGTTCCTTCAATAGACAGCATCGTCATGTATGCGCTTTCATCGGCACCATCGAATTTTCAGTGGCCGTTTATACAAATTTGTATAGTTATATCAGATGATACAGCTTCCGTGTGATTGTTCATGCGTGCGCGTGCGGGTGTGTGTGTATATGTGTGTGTATGTGTATGTGTGTGTGTATGTGTGCGTGTGTGTATGTGTATTTGTATGTGTGTATGTGTGTGTACGTGTGTATGTGTGTATGTGTGTGTGTATGTGTATGTGTGTGTATATGTGTGTATGTGTGTTTATGTGTATTTTTATGTGTGTACGTGTGTATGTGTGTGTATGTGTATGTGTGTGTGTATGTGTGTGTGTATATATGTGTGTGTGTGTGTTTATGTGTATGTGTGTGTACGTGTGTATGTGTATGTGTATATGTGTATGTGTGTATGTGTGTGTATGTGTATATGTGTGTCTATGTGTGTATGTGTATGTATGTGTGTGTACGTGTATGTGTATGTATGTGTGTGTACGTGTATGTGTATGTATGTGTGTGTATGTGTATGTATGTATGTGTGTGTGTGTGTCTGTGTCTGTGTGTGTGTGTGTGTGTGTGTCATTTAGGCCTATACACACAGATGATTATTGGCAATTAACAATAGGATAAAAATTTCATGGCTTTAAATGGCAGTACTAAATATCTGTGCTTGAGGTCTTGGCTTTTCTTGGATTTTATGCCGTCTTGATTGGTAGTTAGTTACCGAAGTTTTGGGATAGCCTTTCGGTCCCATGTTAAGGAGCTAAGCTGAACTGCAAAACCATCAATCAACGCAGCGTAACATCCCAGAAGAAGGAAAGGTCTCATTTGCATCGCGGCGGTACCCTGCAATGGCGCACAATACCCGTGCATCTTCGATATCCGCAGTCCCAAACTTCGCAGAAAACAGTCACTAAGAGCGCATTATCAGTGAAACTGTCATTTCGAAGCGTCCACACAGAGCTACAATGTACAACACTGGGTCACAGAAAGGAACGTCTATATAAAATTTGGCAGAATTATGAAAGGTTACAGTTTTTACTGAAATTTTTTACGACTGGTCGCCAGTAAGCTTCTTGTGCTTCTAACGCGCTGTTACCGCCAAATATTGTAAAAATTATTAAATCAGTATCTGTCAGATGGGCAGAAAAAGGAGTAAGAATGGTGAAACTGGTATTTGTATAGCATTATCTCAAGGGAAGACCCAGAGATAAATGTAGAGATAATAAAACGTAGGAATGTCTCAAAAAATTGGGCGTGAGAATTGATTCAGCTGGCTCGGGATTCTTTAGTGTCGTAACAAAACTCTGGACTCTTCAAAATCAAGTAATCTCCTGACCGACTTAGCAGGAGTAACTGTCAGCTCTTCAAAGCGAAACCTACTCTGTGGACATAGTCACTTCCCAGTTAGTCGCCAGCTGCCGAGACACAGAGTGGGTAATTTGGGCAAAACATATTTATGGCTAGAAAGTTTTAATTACAAAACATATAATTTAAAATGTTTGAAACTTAATCCTTTACTTTAAATTGTAAAAGTAAAATTTTATTCACCCGCAATAAATAGTAAATAAATTAATAGATTCTTAAAAGTGTTCAGGTTTTTATTTTCCGTTAAATTTCTTTGGGATTGATCTAGTCTAATATCACACACTTTCAATTATTTTAAAAATGTCAATATATGCTTCCAGTTTCGTTCTAAAAAAGAAACTGCCCAGCACAGCGGCTGCATGTGAGCCTCCCCAAATTATTAAACAGATTTCTTTTTTCAAATATTGCCACTTGAAAAGCCATTATAACAAAATTATTTGGATAAACTTTGAAGATAAGATGGTATTTTATTAACTGCATAATTTGAATAATACATATGTAGTACAGTTAATAACAGCCTTCCTCCAACTTGGCTTAGGTAATTCCAGTCAACTAGTATTGATATGGATTCCTAGACCTCTTAAAATCTGAAACTTTTCTTCTTCAGAGAAGATACTTATAACTAATACAAGCATTTTGAATTATTGCGTACTTTGGGACAAGTATTGTAAAACTCGTACATACATCTATAATTCTGTAAAATGCGTAGGTCTGTGTTGTAAACGTGTTCTAAGAAAGGAATATACAAGTTTAATTACATTATACTGACACTGTCAGGGTAAGCCTGTGTGTGGGTGCAGAGAGTTAACCAAACCAGATTTATGTGCTACTGACTCAGCAACTCTATTTGACTTGTTTGGCTTCAAACAGAACGTATTTCAATATCCCCATCATCTGATTGAGGAACAACACAAACAGCCATCTGAATTAGCTAACTCCTTGTTGTCCGGTAAAGCCCTACGAGACGACGCACCCTTCCTCTAACTGTATTATCTAAGCGTGATTCGTATATTCTCGGAACATATGTAACAGCAGTAAACGCTACCGTGATTTTGTCATTGTTAAATATAAAGGGATATTTTATTCACATGAATTTTCGGAAGCAACAAAATTTGTTGCCATTATTAACGCTCAGCAAACTTTGTTGCAGGTGGGCTGCTCGAGGAGGAAGTGTGCGGGGATCGTGTGACAGAATGGATATCAGCTGGCCGGCAGAAATCTTACTATTTGAATAAAGGTTGACCAACTAGATGACGCTTGCTTTATTATCTACTGCTCAACATGTTTCAGACGTTAATACGTCCATCTACAGGAGCTTGCGACTATTTGTTGCGTTGTGTAGGCTGACTTGTGGCGTGCTGGTGTTATGTAGCGGGATTGTCTGTTGGTGATGTGGTATCCGAGTGCAGCCTGCACTCGGATACCACATCACCAACTGACAATCCCGCTACATAACACCAGCACGCCACAAGTCAGCCTACACAACGCAACAAATAGTCGCAAGCTCCTGAAGATGGACGTATTAACGTCTGAAACATGCTGAGCAGTAGATAATAAAGCAAGTGTCATCTAGCAATTCTTCTGGGTATTTCCCCGGCGTCTGGTTGTTGTTAAAAGCCGACGTTTCGGAACCCTGTATAGCTTCCATCTTCAACAGGTGTTGAAGATGGAACCGATACAGGTTTCCGAAAAGTCGGCTTTTAACAACAACCAGACGCCGGGGAAATACCCAGAAGAATTGCTATCATCACTACAACACGGCTAAAGCTTGAAACATAGAAGTGTCATCTAGTTGGTCAACCTTTATTCAAATATCAAGATGATGCACGGTCCAATACGCATTAAAAAAAACTTACGTTTGTGGCACGGCGCATTTTAGCCAATCAGCTTCGACCCTGAATTCAGGCGATACCGGCCTGACTTTGAATTTTGGTAACGCGTGACAAATAAAGACAAGAAAACTTTATCCACGCGAATCTTTCGGGAGTATCAAGGCAGCGGATAGGATGTGTGCTCTGATGGAACACCAAGTGACTCGACTAGAATACAACAGGCTGTTTTCTCTAAATTCGATATGACGTATCTCCCCTGTTGTCTCAATCCTCCTCCCCACACCCCCATTATTCCCTGTGATGAAGGAGGATCACTAGCAGGCCAGGTACAGTGCAAACTGCTAGTCACGACTCCATTAGGCACAACCTATATCCAGTTTTCATTGTCACTTTATATTACGACTCAAGTAATCAGTGAAATAAGTTAGTCCTAACGGAAGTGGTAACTTCAATGGTGACACTAATAACACCTTACGGCACTATTGATATAAAATTCAATAAGGTCCGTCTTCTGAAATTCCATCACAAGGACTGTTCTTCATAACCACATAATGTAAATAAGTTCGTCCTCACGGATGAACTGTATCTGTATTATCTAACATTCCAGCTGCTAACAAATTCACAATTTTACTGCCGTGTTGGTTAGTTCAACATGCCACAAAAACAGTTTTTAAATAATTTATGTTAGTTATGTCAGTCTTTCAACTAGATGGTGAAAGGAAACTGCACTGCGTGACTACACACTATAAATTGGTTTACCCAGAAATGACAGGTCTGGGGAAAAGCGCAACAAAAGTACTCCTAACTGTAAGGTTCTACAGACTAAAACAGATACATTCTTACTAAAAGATATATTACTTTTGGATGTGCATAAATTTTGGAATTTAAATCGTATGTATTAAAGTGTAATACGATACGGTTAGGGGACAGTTTCGGTTCCTTTCTTGAGGCTTGCTTCTTCCGAAACAACTGTTTCAACATGATAATCATTTACATTGTAATTAAATCCGGATTAACGTCAAATTAGTAAATACCAAATACTCCAAAAACAGTTTACAAAACATGGTTATACAAATTTCGCCAAGCACCAAGTACACAAAACACCTAACAGGTCTCTGTAACTATTCCCTCTCACTAAACAGTAGCACTGTGCAGACGATCCTGTTAGTCGGAATGTTATAATGACAAATGTTTCTCTCCGCTGTTGTGAAACGTGGTAGGCAGTTGCTATGTTATGTAGACTCCGTATTATCTCCATGCCTTGAATCTGAATACTCGCTGTCGCTTCTATGAGACCCTGTCAGTTGGCTGAGTGTTGCTTCAGTTGTTGTTGCTTTTTAAATACCCTACACGCCATCTGTGATCCCATTCCAGAACTACCACTTGAGTGTGTGGAACAATACATATGTGTGGGTTTGCTTCCAGAATCCAGTATCCTTCCGCGTTATTTGTTAACCTCTTCACTGAGTAGAGGGATCTAAACAGGTGAGAAATCCACACCTGGTTGGCTGATGGTGTTCTCCAAGAACGCCACGGCTCAGATAATCAGTTATCACTATAGTTCCGACTAGCAGGATCGCCCGCATGGGGCTAATCTTTAGTGGGAGGAAATACAAGGAGACTCAAGCCTCCATACATAGGGATTAATAACACTTTTCTTGTTCAGTAAAGTACTGAGGTGTCTTTGTCTAAAGAAGAGCGAATAGAGATCCTTCTCCTGGCCGGATGCCCATGGTGCCCATATAGAGCAAGTTTTGTAAATAAAGATAATATTTTTCCCACGTATGGAGACTCTTGAATCACCCTGTAGTTACAGTGACCTATTAAGTATTTTGTGGTTTTGGTGAAATCTGTACAACCACGTTTACTAAACTATTTTTTGGAATATGCCGTATTCACTAATTTGATGTAAATCCGGGTTTAATTACAGTGTGCATAATTATCATGTGATGACAGTTGATTTGGAAAAAGCAAGCTTGAAGACGGCGACCGATCCCTTGCCCGGAACGTTGTTCATAAGATGGGACGAGTTCAGAAAGTCTATGAATTCAAATGTCATACACCACCATAAAAATCATACAAAAACAGTATTATTTCTGCATGCTACGCTTCGTAAAACGCAAAACTGAAATTAACTCCGAAAGCAGAATCCCAACTTTAAACGTCCTTAATATCACTTCGATTCTCGTAAAACAATTACCCCATCTTCGCTACGTTGACGCTGGGTAATTTGAGCTGGTGTGAACATCGTTAAATAAGTAATATCAGTTTTAACTTTATGTTTCCATTTACTACCGTATCTTATGTGTCATTTCTAAAAGATTCTTCCATTAATAATCTCTACGCATTACCTTCTTCCCCTCCAACCGACAAAGTTGTCAGTCCATCCCAGCCTGCTACATCTAACTTACACACTTTATTAGATATCCTGTACATATTATAAAATTACACCTTATGTCATATTGCGAGTTAACAATATATTTTCCACCTCAAATTCTTTCAAGAACTATTTCAAGTTTTCGTAATTCGTATTCTTCTCGCAAAGTAAAAGGTTATGCGTCACAACCGTGCTTTCTTGCACCATGAACATTCCTGCCCTCTGTGATATTCTGACGTCTAAACTGTTGGACGCACACTGACGCTTCAGAAAGTTCTACTTCTTTCTTCATGAAGCGGATGATACTGGAGGTGGCCGTAACGTCTAAAATGCCGGTGAACTTGTACCAGACCACATGCCATCTCACAACAGGAAACAGAAATTTTCACAGTAAAATCGCACGTATAATACAAATTTATGTGTTGTCACTAACAGAATGCGACGCTTTGCCTCTTCATATTTCACTTACTTTCAATTATTTCTCCCTTATATGAACACGTCTTTAACTGATGACACGCTACAACTGCCAAAAAAGTTAATGGAGTGCCAGCTTCCTGTTGACTTTCGTTTAGCAAATAAACTTTCAGTTTTTATATAAAATCTAAGTAGACGAAATTCAAATTCCAGTAGAAGCAAGAGACTTATCTCCGCAACATCTAGACCGGCCATGGGCCCCGTCCATTCTCCTGTTCAACGGATACAAGGAGATATTTCTCCAGAGGTACAGTGGTCGGAATGTGAAGATGGACACTCACCTGCATTTAATGCTACGGTTAATAACGTGTGGGGTTATACCTCTTCACCACTATGCTGTCATGGCCTTCATATCTCACTCATAACAGTTTTTGAAACGTCTCAAATAATTTTAACTAAGCAAACAGAGTGCAGCAGATACTTTCGCAAGTCCAACTTGCTTCCCTGAGTCTTATGGTTTAATCTGTTTCGCTACATACAAATGGTTAACTGAAGTGTTGGAGATGAAACAAAGGAAGGGAGATTGACGAAAGTGAGTGTCGAGAATAAGACGCAAGAGAACGGGGGACTTCTAGAATGAGCAACAAATGTTCTAAGTACGTAGCGATATTCCGATTAACTGAAGCGTCACAGACCCACACCGAAATGTAAAGCCTTAGTAAAAATACAATGTGGCGTTGGGAGTGAAAATCCTCTCTAAACAATGTGGGAAGTAAAATCGTCATTCAATAAACAATATTTGGAATTCGAGGCGCAGAGGCGGTAGCAAGAAATATAAATCCCAGAAGAGTCTGGTCCTTTTATGCTAATATTGAAATCAATCCCTTTGTGACCTTACATTTCAGGTCACATAGTGCCAGTTAACAATTCGATCATAATTGCAAATGAAGGTTGATTTCTTTAAAGCAGATGTCGACCACAAATGCACAGTGCACTAGTAAATAGCATGTTTTAATTAGGAAGCAATTTAATCAAAATCCCCCCCCATTTTTTATGGTTTGCTGACCGTGCATCTCAGTATAAACCTAGTAATTAACCAACTTGATGCACAATATCTTGTTTTATAATAAGTTTATTAAACGCCTCTACGTGTTTCGAGCACTATGTGCTCATCATCAGGAGGTCAAAATTGTATTATACAGCATCTGGTATCATCACACTTGTAGGTGACCGTCCCGTGCACAGGTTGAGAGAGGAGAGAGAGTCCTCTCTCAACCTGCGCACCGTACGGCCACCTACAGAGTGTGACGATACCAGATGCTGTATATTACACTTTTGATCCCCTGATGATGACCACATAGTGCTCGAAACATGTAGATGCATTTAATAAACTTATTATAAAACAAGATTTTGTGCATCAAGTTGGTTAATTACTAGGAAAATCCCCCTTGTCAATCGAAAATACGTAATCCAACACAAGCACAAAGATGCCAGCCTCTAAGTAGATAGCCTAAATTTATGCATATGAAATGATACTGAACCTTCTGTCAGTAAACGCATATGCCATATATGTGAATGAACTTCCACGGCAGTTAACCTGTTCTATCTGTATCAGGTGCACAATGCATGGTAAACCCCCAATATTGGCCACAGAATGCGTACAACAGATGCTATAGTTATTAAACTGAAGCCGCCGATGTATCACGTAACCTCTAACCCCGGTGAATTACTCAGTTCCAAGCTACAAATTTCCGTCGGACATGAGACACTTTCCTTGCAGACCCAACTCATCAGAAAATAACCAGCTTTCACCGACTGCATAAAACCAGGAATTGTTTTGTCTTCTTAATCTTCTACTTCTCTCTTCTCCCTGTTCCGTCCGCTAATTTCTAATTTTCTCCCATCAACTTCATATACCCCCCTCCCCCAATCTTGTTTTTCTTATTCTCATCTACCTCCCTCCTTTCGCACGCTATATTCCTCTATTTGCCGCTACATACTTCTCATGTAGCCCTCCCGACTTAAATTTGTTAGTAACCAATTTCATGTTTCGTATACATGTAAAATAACCACTGCCACCGGGTAACAACCCAATTGCAGTAAATAAATATTATTATTATTATTTAATCGTATATTCACAACATAAGGTCAGTGCTTTAGGGGACACACAATCAATTTCCCGGTCGACCCCTCAGTCAGGACGGAGACCTTCAGGGTGTGGCCTGTACAGCAGTCAAGATAAAAAGGTGCCTTTTTTCATGTAGACCTATACAGCGCTCAAACTAAAAATGTCGTACCTCGTGTACGTAGGCCTGACAGCACTCACACGGCCAGCTAAACACAGAATGCGAATACAAGCACATGAAAACTCTACGTATTCCTACGTCTATAAACATCGGACAATATACATAAATTCCGACGCCTTTTGAATAACTCTCAGAATTCTGAAATACGTAAAGCAGTTGTTGAATTAAACATTACAAATAAGCTGTTAATTCTGTCCAAAAAGGAAAAGTCAAAATGGGATGTTTTCCCTTTAAAATCCCCGAAGACATAGAAAGATTAGGCTTAGGGCTCCAATCATTTTTAACCGTGACACAAGTCTCACGCCCGGGCCGCTTGATCTGCGTGGGAAAAGCACCTGCTCCCCAATGAATATGAGGCTTGGTTGGCCCCAGAGGCGGTTTGGAGAAGAGAAAAATTTCTTCCCCCTGCTGAAATTCGAACCCCTGATCTTCCAGCCCCTAAACTAGTCTAAGTCGAAGACTAAACAGAAAAAAGGGCGACGCAAATTAAAAATGCGAGTATATGAAACGTAAACGATTAATTGTGAAATTAAAATATGAATATTTACAAACTGTTAAGGTTTGAAAAACATTTGAAGCCAAGTTTTTAGAAGAGATCAAATTAAAGGTTGTATAAACCCGCCAGAGCCTCTATGGACCACAGCACGACGGTGTACAGCTTCTTCGTGCTTCGTCGTACTTTGGCCCTTATTATACCGGAGTATGAAAGCGGTGGTTAATGAGCAGAAGGCTCAGAGCCGGTGTGAAAGGCTGCAGGAAAAAAACCGTCGTGTTCCTGGTTCAGCTAGCCCAGCAAGGTCAAATTACTGCTGTAAGTCTACAGGATAATGTCCTTAAGCTTATAATACTATTAACCTTCAGTGGCGTCACTGTACTTTTAAAAAAAAAAACTGTTTTTGTTAATTTATTGCTACAGTAAAGTTGTGTATCATGTGAAGATTGGCTACTAAGCAACGACATTTGCTTCAGGAACGTACTTTATTAACAAAAACATTTTATCTACAAACTACCCGCTTATAAAGAAACTTCATCGAAAGTTACACACCGTTTCACACGAGCTTATTAGGCGTCGATGAACGCCTGGTCGTTTTTACGCGCTTTCGCAAAATTGCGAAATTAGATTCGCCATGTCTGTCCGCATGGATCAACTCGGCTAACATTGGACGGATTGGCATTAATTCTGAGAGTATTCCTTTTTTTTAGGAAATCTGTCGAGAAAATTCAAGTTTCATTGCAACTGGACAAGAGCAGCGGGTACTTTACGTGAAGGCCAATAACATTTTTGATCATATAATTTTCCAACAAGATGCGACTTATCAGTTTATTACATTTCTGTAGGCAGTTCTACATGTTTCGCGTGTTGATATCCATCATCAGGAGCTCGTACAACTGTAAATACGGTTTCTGGTATCGATTAACTGCAATGAGTATGATATGCTGCTATTAATACTAATGTATAATTTAAAATTCTAGATTGGTCATATTGAAAGTTACTAGCCTTGGCGAATATGTATATAAAACATTGGTGGATGGTTAAAAGCGGTATTTTTAAATTATGTACAACAAAATATAGAAATATATATATATATATATATACAGGGTGTTTCACGACTTTAGGGCATAACTGCAGGAGGTGATTTCCTAGGCCTTTGTGATCAAAAAAGTTCATATAAACATGTGTCCGATTTTGGACGGTT
>Ga0123352_10014628_pt1 | contig 12489 bp, 6 predicted proteins | sample TergutLab28metaG_FD_89700 | JGI IMG/M metagenome (GOLD analysis project Ga0123352, IMG submission 89700) | Labiotermes labralis P1 segment gut microbial communities from Petit-Saut dam, French Guiana - Lab288 P1 | ecosystem: Host-associated > Arthropoda: Insects > Digestive system > Gut ... | reverse complement strand
TGGCGGACGCTTGTGAGTGCGGTAATGAACCTTCGGGTTCCGTGAAATGCGGGGAATTTCTTCACTAGCTGCAAACCAGTTAGCTTCTCAAGAAGGACTCTGCACCATGGAGTAAGTAAGTATGCGTGTATACAGTGTGTACCACGAGCTGTCGTCCGAACGTCAGAAGGTTTGTAACTGCTCTATCTGGAACTGAACAATTTTTCAGTACGTGTCTGATTGTCACCTGTAAAGGAGCTGTTGGCAACAGCTGCAACACGACAGACAATGTGCGTGTTATGTAACATTGAGGCACGTTCTTGCGACAATTTTTGCAGTGGAAAACAATAAGTATTACATATACTGAGTGTTCGTCTGTAGCCTTCCTTATCCAGTATGCCATGCGCATGCGCCATATTGTCATCTGTGGTCTGCCCCGCTGTACAATATTTTTCAACATTATGTCATAAACGGTACGATTTTCGAGAACAAGTTACTGGGCACAAAATTTATATTTTCATTTCCTCTACGCCTTTTGTCTTATTCATTTCTCATTCTAAGAAGAAATGAGTGAAATATGATCAAAAATGTATATTGGTGTTCATGTAAAGTACTCGTTATTCTTGTCAGATTTCAATGAAACTTGAATTTTCTCGATAGTTTCTCTAAAAATACTCAAATGTTAAATTTCATGAAAATCCATCCAAAGGGAGCCGAGTTGTTCCGTGTGGAACGGACGGACTGATGGATAGACATGACGAAACTAATAGTCACTTTTCGCAACTTTGTGAAAGCGGCTAAAGAGCGTAAAAAAGTCATCAACTGAACGAAACAATTGAACATCGCCTTGCAAGTGCCCGAGTGACGTACGACGTTCGCTAACTAAAAGCAGGCAGAATATTTGTGTGAAGTTATACACTGTGGGGTTTTTTCTAAACACATCGCACACGCACTTTGCCAAACGGTGATAGGGCATTTCCAGTGGCTAGAGGGTGAGACACCAGTGTCTCGGAGAACTCTGCTTCCTCCATCTTCTGGACAAGAAATATCCTCCGAAATGTTCACAAATATCTACCAAACTACACGGCGTCACATCCCAAAATACTTGTATTCAGAACAGTCGTTTGTTTTTAGTTATGTGCTAAAAGTATTAAGTTACCAGTAGTGGGGATTAAAAATTAATCAAAATCCGCTCACATAATTACCAAAATAAACGACGGCAATTTGAAACAAATCAGATCTTAAGGGAAAAAACCCTCCATTATATTTGTATAAGTGATATGACAGGAGCAACGCAGTACAAAAAGAGTATATAGGATTGTTGACATAGAGTGGGCCATGCATGGTCTAGTGGCTATAATCTCTGGAGGCTATATCTTTGACATTGTTGACATTACCATCCAGAAAGGCTTATATGAAGATTCGTTTAGCTAAAGGATGGAAAAAAAAAAAAAAAAAGAGATTTCCCCCCACTAAATAAGCATATAGTTCAGCAAAGAGAATTGGCATCTACAGTACCGAGCACGTGGTGGGAAGCTCTGGTGGTGAATAATTCAAACACCCGCATCTACGGAAGGAGACGGGGAACGACAATGCGAACGGTGGGAGGGGGGGAACAGAAAATATCCCCGGGATATGAACACGGGCTTAGTTATGCGGAAAGGGGCTACATGAATCAAGAGCGACTGTGGGAGGGGGTGATAATATTATATACACACACATGCTACAACAAACTACATTAGTACATATGTATATAGCGGCGTTCGGGAGAAAAAGGGATTTACTGCAGACAGAGCTCGCTGATAGCTGTTGAAACACTGCTTAATCCTTGACACCGCAGTGGTAAATGTACATGCCATGTGCTTCGACATTCAAATTCTCGACATTTTACCCACAAAGTGTAGTCTGTTTGTGTGTTCCGTATGGGTCACTGTGACTAATTCTCCAAACAGCATTAAACAGTCTGTATTCGTAATGGAGGTGCAGTGTGTTTACTGTGAGTTATGAACAGGCTTCAAAATGTTAATGATGCTGTGTCAGTAAAATTGACGCAGGTTTATTACAAATTCCGGGATAGTGTAGTCAGTATTGCGAGCCGCTACGGGCTGGACGGACGGGGATCGATTCCAGTGGAGGGCGGGATATTACGAATCTCTCCATACCGGCACTGGAGCCCACCCAGTCTCCTGTACAATGGGTACCGGGTTTCTTTCCCGGGGGTAAAGCGGCCCTGGCGGTGGCGTTGTGCACCCACCCGCATCTAGCGCCGAGGTTAAAAACGAGCTGAGCTATACTTCTACTCCCCCTCTGGCCCTTCATGACCTGTTCTAGCGTGAACTCTACCTTTACCTTGACCTTTATTACGAATTAGGTGTTATAAGGATTGGGGTAAACAGTCGTGGCCTGCTTTATATCCCTGGATCGATGTATTAGCAGTGCTGGTATGCAATTTTGGAATCTGTGGTGTGAAAACCCAGCTGGAGGGGAGGTGGGCACCAGTAGTTTGACAATATCTTCGTATGTGCCTCCTTTTGACATTCGGGTTGCAATTGTGGAATTAGCTACGGTTTTAGTCATTCGTTGTATTGGGGGGTCCCGGGTTCATATCCCAACACGGGCACAGAATACACTGATTCATATTTGAAGTTTTACCTCACTCACTTTTGGCATGTTCTGGTAATATTATACCATAAAATGGGACTATCCTCGAGTTTTGAGGTTCTCACAGCGGTGACTCTAAAGATTATTGTCTTTCGGTATTTGACGCCGTGTACCTCACCAAGGATCCTGCCGCCATCTTCGTTAGGTAGAAGACTACACGGTGTCATATCCCAAAAGACAATGTCCTTCAGAACTATAACCTTATCCTTCCCAATTCGTCATTCATAGCCACCCTACAATTGACTCTATAGTGCAAATAACGCAGCAATTAATCGCAGCAAGTGTGACACTTGTGCCACTGTTGTGCTGAGGCTCGTTGCACTCAGCAACGCGGGTTCCCTGTATCTGATTTCGCTTCATTTCATATGCAGAGGGTTTGCACAGCGTTTGATGCATTTCTCATTCATAGACATGAAGAAGTGTGTTTCAATTCCGGTGTAATGAAAAGCGCCATATTGCTCGGTATTTAAATTCGTCGTGACGTGTGTGTGTGTGTGTGTGTGTGTGTGTGCGTGTGTGACTGAGTTACCTCACGGTAACACCTTGTCCCTACCACTCTGTTCGCGGAGGAAGTCCGACGTACCAAAATAACCTCTCACAACACTCTTTTAGTAGTGAATTTAACAATACCGTATCAACTTAAGAAGTCAGAAATGTAATGTATTAGTAAGTAACGTTATTACGTCATAAATAGCAATGGCAATTGAAAATGTTATGTGGCTTAGAGATACGTAAGCAAATAAATTTACGTAGTAATACGTGAACAAATAAATATTCAACTAACTAGCGTATTGATTAATAAGTAACTACGTGCTGGATGACAGAGCAATTTTAAGGAAACTCGAGTTTCTTTATGTTGTTCACAACATTCCACAATGAGGTAAATACATAAGTGAATTAACAAATGTAAATAGATGTACATATTAAAATGTAATACAAAATGCGCAAACACGTCAGTAGAAATAAGCGATGAAAAGACAACTAAGCAACAAACAAAGAAGGAAATTATACATTTATTAACATACGAATTGAAAAAGCGATTAATTAAACAAACTTGTCGGAAAATAAATAGTAACCACTTAAGCTTGTATAACAGGTTTTGTATTTCATTTTAATATCACACGCACCTGCGTTTTATATAAATTAATTTACAACACGTATTAGGCTACTAAAATTTTTTTTACAACGGCGCAACAGTCCCCCAGAGGGCTCCTCATTGTCGAGGTTTCATGATCACACTCAGACACTCCTGACTCGGGAGAACTCCTCTGAACGAGTGATCAGCCCGACCCAGAGACCTCTACCTGACAACACACGACACTCATAACAGACACCCATGCCTCCGACGGGATTCGAACCCACAATCCCAACACGCAATCGGCCGCAGACCCACGCTTTAGACCGCGCGGTCACCGAGACCGGCACAAGAAATTTATTTAACAAAATTAAACAAATAAATGTACATCAAAGGTATTTAACGTGCAGTCGGTGACCACAGTGCAGCTGTGTCCAGATAGCTCGTACCTGAACTTTCTCACCGACCAACAGAACTCCGCATAGCAACAGCGTCACAACACAGACCGCTGTCAAAGGGTCAACATTCCAACTAACAAGAAGACACCCGGAGTACATATCGATATCGATTCTCACAAGGAGAGTAGGGCTACCGGCAGAGTCTAAGCGTGAGGACGGAAGGAGCAGATCATTAGGTTGGCAGGGTGGCGTCGGCAGGGATTGGGTAGAAGACGTTCAGCCATCATCACACATGAACATTAACGCTGTACAAAAAAACAGACTTTTTTTGTCTCCCCTAAAGAAAAATAGGCTTTTCTACTCAATTTATATGTGTTCAGAGTCTCGATCTGGGGTTACAAATTTTGTACCGCTCTTCACTTGCAAGGGAAAGTATCAAAACTTAACCTAATACCGCCAGCCCGATGCGTGATGGTTTTAACACCAATCAAGGCACACTTGCCGCGAAGACATTATCAAATGACAAAGACGTTTTGGCAAGAATGACGTATGCTTTACTTTGGGATGCAACAGTCGATATGGTGTAGATAACGGAGCTGCCTTGGTAAGTCCTTCAACTCACCCCTACAGAATTGCATTCTGTAACCACAAAATGAATACAAGGCTTTCTTAAAAACAGTGGAAGAACAACGTAAACGCTCCTAAATAGCTTTTGATGTTTTGCTGACCGTGCATCTCAGTTTAATCTTAGTAATTAACCAACTTAATATACAAATTCTTGTTTTATAATTAGTTTATTATAAAACAAGAATTTGTATATTCAGTTGAGTAATTACTAAGATTATATTGACTGCCTTAATATCCCAAAAACCCCACGTATACCGAGTCATCAAACGTTAGATAGAATGTTTGACTGAGATATCTCACAAATTCCCAGATAATCTGTACAAAATTTAACATCTGCGTCGCAGAAATGACGTGATAACTTACCGCTATGACTGACTACTTTGTGATACATCCATTCAGTTGCTTCTTGTTTAACGACCCTGTCAATCGCCGAGATCAAGAGGCGTCGGAGAGGAATGAATAGGTAAGGAGCAGTGGTGGGAAAGGTCTGACGGGGAAAAGCCGAGACACCCGGAGAAAACCCTGTTGCAGTACCGTTTTGTACACCACAAATCTCACATTGACTAGCCCAGTACCAAACACGGGCCTCCTAGGTAATCGACTGCTGTTGAAGTGCAAGGTAATGCTGCTTTATATATAAAAAGAAGGAAGTAAACATTTAGTACGCTAGGCTGAAGCATAACATTAGTAAAGTGAAGAAACTCCACAATAAAGTCGCTCATCTAAATTCAGTACGCATCAACACGTTTCCCACGTGCGGTTTCCATATGGAATACTCACTTTAAATTTATGTAGCACACAGAATTTTGGTAACGCGGCTACTTTTTAACATTCTTGAACCACACTGACGACGGAGACAGCAGCCTTCTCCGAAACGTCTGTGATCGTTTACCATTTGACACGGCATACCTTTCCAGGATACTTGAGTCTTTATCAGCACCTTATCTGATAGCTGCAGTTAACATAAGGTAGAGATGGGTGTTTGTTAAACGACGTGTTATTTGCATATGAGTACTACGTCCCTTTAGTGAGTAAAGTTCAAACTGTAACAGGCCATGAAAGTCCAGGAGGGGAAGTAGCGGTATAGTTGTACTCTTTCTTTAATCTCGGCGCTGTAAGGGGTTGGTCAACGCCACACCTCGGCCGCTTTACCCACGGGAAAGACCAAGTACCCATTGCATAGGAGGCTGGGTGGGCCCCGGGGCCGGTCTGGACGGGTGCGGAATGTCTCGCCCCCAACCCGAGACTGGATCCTCGGACCGTCCAGCCCGTAGCCAGTCGCTATATCAGCTGAGCTATCCCGACTCACGTCCCTTTAGGGGGCGGAAATATGAACTGCAGAACATTCCTTTGACTTCTGTTTTATGGTTTATGTGTTCTTATTTGTACATATGAAGTTATATGAAAGTAGATTTAGTTCTGTAGCCATTCAAGTATACTGTAATTAACCTCAGTTTGCTCCGGGAGTTATGGCTTGATGTGCAACCAGAAGAAGTCTGAACCACAAGGGAAGATCAGGGGATGATAGAAAGGAACAGACCTTTCTCTTATAACTTTGAAGTGTTCTTTTATCTCTTTTATTTAGCTTTACTTTCTGCTTTGCTTTTCCTTGGGGATAAACAACTGTAGTGAAATTGATACAAATTCAAATACTGGAAACAAACAAAGTCGACGTTGGTAAGGACTATGAAAATAGAGCCAATAGTAGAGCAGAGGAAATGAATTTACCGACAGACCGATAAAACAGTTGACAAACTAAAATAACAGTGAAGCTAACGGATGACAAATACGAGCCAACAGTAACGCACATTATGGCATGGCAGGTTAGTGTACATGATTTCATATTATGTATCAAAAATTCTAAGCGCCAGAAGGGTGATTTTAAGCAAGTGCCATTACTGAGGACCCACAAATATCAGGCGCCATAGTACAAAATTTAGTCTCCCGCAATTTGGGCACCCCTGCATTAGCATTCCCTATTCGTCAGGGGGTACTGTGTTCCAGCCTCGATCCCAAGACACATTATCTGAAACCAGTATGACTCCCTACGAAGAAATACTGGTGGTGTTGTTCTTTAGAATATACTGTCGTCTCAGATATTCTGACAGCTTACTGCGGTCTTCCTCAGTTCCTCCTGGCAAACTGCAGAATGTTATTTCAGACTGGGTCACGATCGTTCCTCCACAACTTAAACAGCTCGTTCCTTTATCATTCTAACACTCGACACTATATAATATTGGATAGATAAGCATCGTTAAAAAAACATCAAAATATTTAACATTATATTTTATATTTTTAATAATATATGTCAAGTGCCGATCCCGGTAGCAGGCTGTCTAAGGCGTGGGTCTTTTGCCGCTCGCTTGCTGGGATTGTGGGTTCGAATCCCGCAGAGAGCACGGATATCTCTCTATTATGAGTGTCGTGTGTTGTCAGGTAGAGGTCTCTGCGTCGGGCTGATCACTAGTCCAGAGGAGTGTGATCGTAAAGCCTTGATAATGAGGAGACCATGGTCCACTAAGGGCCGTTGCACCATGGAAGAATAAATACACACACACACACGCACACACACACACAGAGCTGGCTCAGGATAGCGACAGGTGGCGGGCACTTGTGAATGCGGTAATGAACCTTCGGGTTCCATAAAATGTGGGGAATTTCTTGACTAGCTGAGAACCAGTTAGCTTCTCAAGAAGGACTCTGCTCCATGGAGTAAGTAATTACGTAATATACACGTATTTGTATATAACGCACAGCACTGACTGGTATATAGGCCTACGATGCTGCAAGCATGTAACCTACTCAGCTGGAAGTCATTAGATAAATCCCAAACAGACTCTTCGTTAAGCATTCGGTAATTTCTCAGCTATTGGTAGATACTCTAACATCCTGTAACTGATACACAGTCCTTAAATAACCCCAGAAAATTGATCAATAGAGGAGAAGGGCGAAATGTGCAGTCGGGACTCAAACCCGCATTTCCGACAGACACCCACTGTAACGACTGATGAACTGATGCGCCCTCGTGGCAGGCAACTGTCCATTTGTCCGACAGTGTATTGTACCGACGTGTGTAGCGTCTAGACAGCTAGCAACACACAGGCACCAGCGACTGCGAAAGCAGTACAGTACTTGCCATTACACGTCATGTCTTCTTATTATGTGACAATTTCTACATGTGAGACTGGCCGTCTTTTTACAAGTCAGCGCGTGTCTAGTCAGCAGAAGATGCGGGTTCGCATCTCGCTTATGTGGGACTACGTGTATATCTTGGGTGAAGAACGGCTTAAGTCAAACATAATTACGAATGAAACAATTTGTCTTGAAATAACTTTAAACCAACAAATGTCTTTATTTGTAACCTGCCAGTAACTTTCACTTCATAAGGCCTGGGATTTTAACAGTTTAAAAGAAAAAAATAATTTAGGAATGCACGCACAGGGAAACAATTCTGCTAACTTCCACTCATTCTTATTCACAGATCTTAAGATTAGGAAAACTGCTGGTGGTAGATGACTTTAAAATGATCTGATGAGCTCGAAAAATGTAGACAACAACCCAAAATCAAGTAAAGACTTTCTAAAATAAAATAGGTGCCTTAAAGGGGGTTTAAAATCCACTTTAGTCCGTGTATTGTACACACAACAATACGTGACAATTTAAAAGGTTAGCGTGTTGTCGTAATTTAAATATTTTTGGGTTTTAACGTTATTAATGTCCGTGCTTTAGTAAACAATGCCTACAATAAAACCAACAGATGCACTTGTTGGCTGTGTAAATTATTTTTGAGTTCTTTACACAGCGCAGGAATTGCAGAGTTATCATCCTTGTCTAGCCCACACAAAAATTTCGTAATGAACTCAACAAATTAAATGGAAATGAATTTCATGTCTTTAGAGGCAATGACAGCGGTGCACTTCCGAATGTGCTACAAATATGTCAGCCAGAAGGGGGACTGTCTGTCGCCCCCTAGAGAGATCGAGTAACACGCATTTCATTTCGAGTGAATCCCCAATTGAAATTGACTGTGCTAAATCCGCTACCACACAAATCATCAGGGTGTTTCTGCGACGTGGCAACATTCAAATCCCCTTGCTTCAAACAGTGAACACTTTAAATCCATTGATCATTACAGAAATCACGGTTTAACACTAAAAAATCTCTATATGTGTGTGTCCACAAAGTGTATTTACTTTTTTCACACATTTGTCACAACACTCAATCATTAATTCCCCACACAGCATTAAACAACTGCTGCATACTATCAGATATATATACAGGGTGTACACAAAATAATTGCGCGGTTTCAAAAGTTAACAAGAAATTTATTTCTCACCTCACACGGGCACAACGTACACTATCAGCTGCAGCAACTGTCCAAGTTTCTCATACGCTACCAGCAGTTCGCTTCTCATGGTTACTGCGGGGCCAGTTGCCACGATGGCCTCAAGCAGGAAAAGGCTTTCTGTGTGCTCCGTTTTGAGGTGTCCATATCTGTGATTACAGTGCACGAAACTCACCTGGCAGGTGCGTCTTTTCTAAACCGTGCACGAAACTCACGCTGCACTGTACACTGTACACCCTGTATATATAGAGCGTTTATTATTTTTTTAATTTTTATCCCTTTTATATTCCGATTTTCTATTAAGGCTGCGTACCTCCAAACAATGGTTGGCGAACCGGTAGTGGTACGAGTACCATAGTTTAATAAACCATGCCTTAATATGTAATACACGAGGAGAACCACATGGAACGTTTAATTTTCAAATTCTCACGCAAGCACGCGCACGCACACGGACGCACGGACGCACTCACGCATGCACAACAGTTTCACTACGACTGTGAAGAATGCGTTATTACTAGCCGTTATTCAAATAGGGATGTCATCGGGCTGCCTCTCAGACGTCGGTACAGCCAGGGCGACCCGCTGAAATAACTAACAAACGAAGTAGCTACTTTGACTATTACGTCTGCGTTTTGTTTAGACACATAGCCGGAATAACGGGCTAAGGATTTAGGAAAAATACTATTTGGTGACGATTACAAGTGTGCTGGCAGATAGCTACAAATGTTTCGCAGCAAACCGCTGCTTCCATCTTCAGAGTATGAGGCCGTCAGTATCTCAAGTTCCGCAAGTACGAATCAGGCTACAAAGTTACTCACTGTGTAATTTTCTCCATCCTCTCTTCACTCCCCGTCTTACGTAACGCCCAAGCTAGCCACTAGGACACACTGACACTCGACCGGACCATTATAACATGTCCCGGGGGACGGACAGAGAATTCTGCTTACCGGGGCGAACCCACCCTTCCCCAGTGATTATGTGTCGCTCTGGGGAGGACCTGACGCTCAATAATACATCAATCGAACTGATTCTCGCGTTCGGGGTCCCTCAGGGATTCGAGCTTAGGCACGTTCTGCTACCTAGACCGGGGTTCGATGCCTGGCGGCGGGTTTTGTTAATTCGATTCCATATCTCATAGAGAGAATTACGTAATTACGATTGGCGGTGTTGAAATGGACTGCAGAGCAGCTCTTACCCTGTGTGTTATGTAGTGGTGGTGTTGGTGGTGGTAGTAGTAGTAGTAGCAGCAGCAGCAGCAGCAGCAGCAGTAGTAGCAGTAGTAGCAGCAGCAGCAGCAGTAGTAGCAGCAACAGCAGCAGTAGTAGTAGTAACAGCAGCAGCAGCAGCAGCAGCAGTAGTAGCAGCAACAGCAGCAGTAGTAGTAGTAACAGCATCAGTAGTAGTAGTAGTAGATGTTGCCCATTTTATTGTATCCCTGCTCATCGAAAATTTATCGCGTAGGAAGACTGAATCCGCTGTGCTGTAAACAAGGTAAGTTGTACTGCAGGAGAAAGCGGACACGAAATTCGTGATAAAGACGTTCAGAGACGCGATAAAATGAACATCCTATTAGTAAGCCATCCCTGTATTGTCCTGGACAAACAGTTAGGGCTCCTAGAGGGTGAGATTCTCAGAAGTTCTAGACAATCGGTACATGAAGATGGCAAGGTTGTCAGCCCTACGCACCGGCCGCTTTCACCCCCCCCCCAGGAGTACCCTTGGTACTCATTTCTGTTAGAATCTGAGTCGACCCCAGGATCGTGGTGCGGTCGGAAAGATTACGTCAATGACCCCTTCGGAAATCGAACCTGCGACTTTCCGGCTTGTAGCGAGGTGCCTCAAACAACTGCGCCACCGGGTGTCCTGAAATTATTAATACTGGCAATAAAAATCACTTTAACTTATTCCATAAGCAGTCGATCCTTTTAAGGACGTTCGGAGATTAAGCACTAATTTTTGTTTAAAATAAGTATTTCCATCGCTTACTACGTCTTTCAGTATCACATTTTCTATGAAATTTTACGGACCAATATACCGTCTACCAATTTAACCGTAATGTTTACGCCATCAGTGTCCAGTTCGCAGTCTATCCCTCTAAAGTTGCTTCCAGAAGGCGCACGTAACACCACTTCGAAGAAACCTATTGCTTCCATGCTCAGGGTATAAAACTACAAAACTTAACATCGCAGAGAGTAATAATCTGATCAACGATGTAAGCAACCAACAAGATGCAACAATTTTGGTTTATTGATCTATTTGAATCTACTCTACATGTTTCGGGCGACAAACTCGCCCATCTTCAGGAGCACTTTTGGCTGTATTTACAGCTTTGGTACAATGCACCGATATTGCTGCCGACCGGTACATTGTACCAAAGCTGTATATACAGTCAAAAGTGCTCCTGAAGATGGGCGAGTTTGTCGCCCGAAACATGTAGAGCAGATTCAAACAGATCAATAAAAGATCAATAAAAGAAAATCGTTGCAATTTGTTGGTTGCTTACATCGTTGTTATAATGATGCACGGTCTCACAAACGTCAAATTGATAATCTGATATACATTGCCACGAGAACCTTCGGTATTTTTCGTACACAGCCACTCAAAGCACAGTGGTAATTATATGTACCAAATGCTGTAACAAAGAAACTCTTCATTTCCCCGCAGAATGCATTTGATGTTGCATGTGATGCCTTCAATTAGCGCACATTATAGTTTCCCATTGCTGCTTCTGAGTGTGTACTGCATTGTTTCACGTCCGTTCGTTTCACGCCTCTTTCCTTTAACGCCACGCGAAAATTTATAACACTTCTTCATTTACGCCCTCTGGTTTTCGGTTTAAAGCCCTTTGGCTGGTTTCCTTACACCTAATTGTCTTTTTTCTCTCGTGGGAATGTATTCAATTTACGCCCACTTTTTCACGAACACAACTAGGACGTAAAAAAAGGCCTTGGTGTACATATACATATACATGTACATATTAATAATTTCGACGAATGTCAGCTTTCAGAAGGACGAGCGGGAACATTCTAGAAACCTTCACAGCGGTACGATTTTCGTTTCCTCCATTTAATAAATGTAGTTTTTCTCACAGCACTCCCCTTCTTATTCTCCTCTTTCTTCTTCTTCTCATTGTCTGGTCGGTGTTCTAAGGGTTACCTTTCTTTTATCATTCTTTATCGTACACGAATTTTTACTAGCAAAATAGAAAACGTTTATGATGTAACACAAAGATACAATAAAAATCTAATAAGGGAGCTTGCACAGCTACAGCTGTACACGACATACAGCTTGCACAGCTACAGCTGTACACGATATACAGCTTGCACAGCTACAGCTGTACACGACATACAGCTTGCACAGCTACAGCTGTACACGATATACAGCTTGCACAGCTACAGCTGTAC
>Ga0123352_10014627_pt1 | contig 12490 bp, 7 predicted proteins | sample TergutLab28metaG_FD_89700 | JGI IMG/M metagenome (GOLD analysis project Ga0123352, IMG submission 89700) | Labiotermes labralis P1 segment gut microbial communities from Petit-Saut dam, French Guiana - Lab288 P1 | ecosystem: Host-associated > Arthropoda: Insects > Digestive system > Gut ... | reverse complement strand
TTTTTTTCTCTTCAAAATGCAGTTTGTTTCATAATTCTAACGTATTTGGTTCCTGTATTATTCACATTTTATATACAGGGTGTGCTAAAATTAAAAAAATAATTACGGCGCCAAAAGGTTAAAGACGTACAAGACGTACACAGGGTCACAACCATGAATATCCTACACTGAATAGTAACCGGAATTTAAAACAAGTAATTCTCATTTACGTATTTGTAAAGAAAAAGGACAAACATGTGCCTTCTTCATATGGAGTAGGAAACATATGCAAAGGCTGATGATGTCAGAGATTTCATAGTTTACCAAAACAGAAACATGTGACTAAGCAACACACCTTTTTGTCATGGCACTGGTGGTGCGTGATGTTCTCTTTGCAGATGCAGCTTCTTTGTCCTTACTGTGGGCAGCAACAATGGTACTGCTCACTTTGGCTGCCTTTAGAGGGGACAGGATTGTTTGTGGTACCTGCTGCTGCTGTCCACTGTGGAATGGCTGCGACTTGGCTCGTGTATGTGGTCTGCCATCTTCCAAGCTGAAATACAACAACATTTCAATTAAAATCAAAATCAAATAAGAAAAATGCTGTAAGAGAGAATATTTGCCTGAGACAAGAAGAAGTAATATGACTATGAATAAATAAATTTAATACAAATATATGCTGATACTGGTGGCTGTGTAGTCTAAGGTTTTAGTCTGTGGCTGCTTGATTGCTGGGATTGTGGGTTTGAATTCCACAGAGCATATGTTCATCTTATGTGTTAGTTGTTTGTTGCACATGTAGCAGCCTGTGTGATGGGCTGATCACTCACTCAGAGGAGTCCTACTGTGTGTGTGCACATGTGTGTGATTGTATGTGAACTAGAAACCTCAACAATGAGGTAGCCTAGGCCTCATCTGGGTTGATGTGTCATAGAAAAAATAAAAATACATAAATCTGTTGTTATGAGGCTTGCACCCATAAATTTCTGTTGAATCATTCCAAAGTTCAACACATCTGGAAAGTGACAATATGAAAGTTACTTACTGTACGGCACCAGTTGTTACTGATCTTGGATGTCTCCTCAGTGCCTTGATCTGGTTCAACTTGTCACCCTGTGTCATTACAGCATTATTTCTTTTGGAATCCTCACCATTTTGGTTCGCGGCATCCTACAAGTATAACAGTTATGAAGAAGTGAGAAAACTCATGTGGAATTGTTTGTAGAAATTATTAGCTAACACAAAATTGGTTTGATAGGCCAACTCTGCTTTGGATGTTCTGTTTGGTCCAATGAAACTTTAATGTTTTTCAGAATTAATGCAACTGTATGTATGATTTCCAGCATTTTTAAGCACTAAGTAAATTCAATAATTCATTTTCAGAGCATTCTAAATCATTTGGGCTGGTAAAGAGTTACATGTATTGGGGGGGGGTTCCAGGAAACGTTCTGAGCTACGCAGATACATCTGGCCTCTTTCCTTGTACATCATTTGACAGTGGAACACACACTACTGCTCCTAAAATTTCCCTCATTAGGTTAGATTTATATAATCCACAGATAACAATTTCTGTGTCAATGTCCTCCACGTAGGAGCTTAAACAGTTCAGTGTTTAAATCTATTATATCCCACAGCACATTACCCAACTGGAGGTCCATACAGTAATTTATGTCAAACTGCAAATTCAAATTAACACTTTGCACTTGCATTTTTACATATATATGGCGATTCTCAAAATGAATGAGGCAATTACATTCAGTGAAACTGAAATGACATAACTTGATAGATGTAAAAAAGAAAAATGGCAAGCTTTCAGTCACATACAGCAGAACCTAAATAAGAAATAAATCCTACAAAGTGTTGTAACAAATTTACAATTTGCTTCCTGTTAACAACCATTTTGTGACTTGTGTAGGTTTTGAGATTTTGAAATGGTCCATGCACAATCAGAGGTTGCTCTGCACTATCATGAATGGGGCAGTTACCAGATCTTGAGAACTTACAACTTCAAAACACTGAAACCTGTGTGTAAAAATAATGAGAATGAAGTCTGACAGTTTCATAAAACTGACACAGGTGACAAATCAGGAAGGTCATAATATACAAAGGCGCAGTTATAGAAGAAAGAGAGGAAAGCACTTACTAGAGCAACATTCCACAGACACCATGATTAAAAACTACAAACTGACAATTTATTAAATTACATTCTACACAGTCCTCACCTCTATTAACTCCAGTTTTCTTCTGGAACTTCTTTCATTCTTATTTTCATCTTCCTGGTCATCCAGTTTCATTGTGTCCACTTTCTGAAGTATCCTGGATACACTGTCAGGCACTGCTGAGTCCTTTTTCACTATCTTGCCGTTCTGTGTGTTTAATTCTAAACTGAGACTTTTCTTGTTCTTGATGCTGTAAATGCCATATAAATGTTTTGGATATGTGTTTGTGTTCCTGTTCCTTAGTGATCGATGCACATCACCTCGAAGCCACATGTTAGACTGTTTCCTGCAAATTAAGGCATTTAAAGTACAAACTGTTTCAGTTACTGTGACAACTCAAGTACAGTATGGCAGGAAACAAAGATACTGACCCTGTACTCCTTATTTAGTGCTACTGTGTTTTTTTTTTGGACATGAGAACAAAGAGATAGAAACTTTCTACATCCTGGCCACTACCACTCATAACCCATAACCTCTACTGAGCTCCAATTACCTTATGACCACATTACTTATGCATGTATGTATGTACACATGTGTTTCAGTGTCATTAACTGTTGTGAGGGATGGATGAAAGGTTGAAAAGTAATCAGTAGAGCACATATACACAAAGAAACTGTGACATGTTTCCTTTATTTATAGAAGAAGCAGAGGAGGTTAAAATTTAGCATAAGAGTTCTGAGTCTCCCTCCATAATTTTAGTACATTAAATCCACCATTTGAGACTGTAAAAAACAAAATATAATGGTAGAAAACTCACCAGTTGCAGAAATATTCCACACAATGGATCAAGGAATTATGTTATTGCCAAAGCAAAATGTCAAATACATCATCTAAGCATAAGAGAGCAATCACTGAGGATTTTATCTTACTCTTCAAGCCACTGTTGTTGATGACCGATAATTGAACCTGGGCGACACATTCGGATCCACGCAATGGTCTCGTGAGCTGAGAAATGGTAATGCTTCATGATGTAGCAGCCAATCAAGGATCCTGTTCTGCCTAGACCAGCTGCAAAACATAAATTATTGATTGTAATATATGATCAGAGCTCATAATTTTAATAAAACTTTGACTTAGCAAAACCTCACAATGAAGTTTCTGTACTCAAAAATTGCTAACATACAACCAGAGAAAACTTTAAATTATTCAAGCACTCTCTGTCCTTGTAACTTTTTATGTCTTACCCAGTGGCATACAGAAAAGTTTATGAGAAGGAAAGAAATAAAGTTAGGAAATGCTCTCACAATATGAATGGTAGATCATTCTCGTACAACCAAAAAATTTACAGCCCTAAAATCTCAGACTATATACAAGCGATTTTAGAAATAAAAACACAAAATAAGCAAGCAATAACAGTAGTAAAGAACCTAACAACATGACAATGATAAGTCTCATCCTGCGTAGTACAGGATTATTATTTTATCTGACAAGTACTGGTTGTCACTTCCTGCAGGCTTGTTTATCATATTAACATAGCATACTCAGACAATTGCCCATGTGTGGTGGTGTGGTAGTATGAAGTAATAAATGGCAGTTGTCAGATAAAATACAGACCCTGCAGTACCTGGGCTCACCTTTACAATGTACTGCAATGGCACCTGGAGCACTTTCTGCAATGTCAAGAAACTGTTTCACGATGGGATCACTTGGAGTGCTACCATCAATGAAAAACAAATCACGATGATCAAAGCCAGCCTCCATAAATCTATTTGCATCATATATCTTTTTATTAAGCCGAATTATGGTTGTAACATCATTCCTCCTGAAGTAGGCAAAATATGATTCTGGTGCATGGAGTGGGTAACCTGAAAGCAACACATTTATCATTATCAGAAGTAAGACAATTATGTGTCAATTGAACTCATGGAAAGCCTACAACCATTTGGTCTAGAATCTTTTGTATTTCTGTTTGCTATCCAAAAATATACAGACTAAAATATACAGAATAATTTTGCCCCTTGTTTTATATGGGTGTTAAACATGGTCTCTCCAACTGAAGGAAGACCACAGATTAAGGGAGTTTGAGAAGAGTGCTCAGGAAGATACTTGGGCCCACAGGGAAGGACAGTGGACTGTAGAAAACTGATAATCAAGGAGCTTGATGATTAGTACTCCTCAACAGATATTACTTGGGTGAACAAATAAAGAATAACATGGGAAGGGCGTGTGACACATACAGGGGTGAGGAGAGGTGCAAACAGGATTTTGGTGGCGAAATTTGAGGGAAAAAGACTACTGGCAAGACCCTGGCATAGATGGGAAGGCGTTCACTGGATTGGTGTGGCTCAGGATAGAGACAAGTACAGCTCCTGTGAACATGGTGATGAGCACTTGGGTTCCATAAAAAATGGTGAGTTTATTGACATTTGCTTAACCTGTACACTGAATCCAAAACATGCCTTGCATATTCCTTCCATTAAGCAAGTTTTATTAAGTTTTTCTTATTCTGAGTATGAAACTTCCACCTTCACCTGGAATTGCACCGTGCTTCAACAATTCACAAATCCCTTAACCACATTCTCTGAGAGAAACATAGCATAAAAGAATGTGAAAGTCCCAGCAACACGGACATATACGTACCATTTTCAATTTTGCTCTTTGAATGAGGACCACAGAAAGCAAGAAACTTTTGTGGCACAATCCAATTCAGATCACCATTCTCAACTCTCTGAAGCAAAGAAAATAAAGGGACTTATAAGATGTAGTACTCTGATTACAGACAACACAAAGTACATAGAGGATGGAGACTACCATACGCCTCAGTACTTAATTTGCTGATTGTCATATATTTGTGTGTCTTAGTGATAGCAGGAAGTTGGGTACAATGTCAATATCAAAATATTCAAATTAAGATTATTGAATAATTTCAGGTGTATGCCACAACAAATAATTATAGGACAGCCAAGAGAAGTCATTAGCATCTGGACTTTTTCATGACTTACCAATATGATGCCAAGGAGATTGAAGGCATGTTTTAAAACATCACACAATAAATAATTGCCCCATGACCCTGAAAGGGTTATGATAGGGTAACAGCCTTCCAATATCCTTGCTCTTAACAAAAAGTAGGCTGGAACAAATACCTCACATGGGATGGTTTCATACACATCTACAGTCCAGATATAACAAGGTCTGTGTGTGATTTTAGGCCTCTGCTACAGTGTAAATGAGATATTCACTCTTCTGGGATGTTATGCAGTACAGATCTCATAACAAGGTCTGTTACTGGACTGCAGACTAGACATCGGGGATCTGATTTCCAAAAAGGGCACTGAAATTTACTTTCCAGTAACTAAATTCAGAAGCACTCCTGGGTCCCACTTTTGTAAAGTGGGCAACAGACTGGATTTTCAGGTTCTTTGGAAAGTTATGATGTGTCAATGGATAAGTAGTTCCTGATGTTGCAAAGGATGACAAGTCCAGACTGTACTTGTTCTGGAGTACAAAAATAATGCTGAAAGACACATACTTTGTTTCATACTTCATAAATCTTTACATCCTACAGTACTAATGTAATACTGCAAAATGTGTATATTACACATCCAGACTAGCAAGTAGTCTTTGCAAATTTGTGGAGCCTTGGAAGTGATTTTACATCCCGCTTAACAACTTGGCTACACTAAATTCTGTTGCTCCTTCTGTGAGAGAAATAGTGATGTAGCACACTGTAATTACTGAAAGAAACAATAGTTACTTTGATAAGCTTTGATTCCAGGGCAAAAGAAAACAAAACCATCAACCAGCCACTGCTTAATCCAGAAAAAGGTGTATTTCTAACCACTACATATAAAACTCTATTTAATGAAATGTTTTGAAGATTATGAATAAAACAGCAGTGAGTTTTGTCTACTTGCAACACATATTTCCAACAATAAACATGGTCAAAATCAAAGAAGCAGTATTTGTGGGTATCCACATTAGAGACATCGTAGAAGACAGCTCACTTGATGACACTCTAAGTGAAGCTGAAGGGGCAGCTTGGACAGAATTTACAGCAGTGACAACAAATGTCTATGAAAACTTCAAGGCAAAAAATTATGAGTAACTTTTTCAAAAACTTCTCTACACTGACATCCATGAACAACAAAATGTCACTAAAAATTAATTTTTTGGGACATGCATCCTGACTTCTCAAAACAAACTTGGGTACCAATAAGGATGATGATGGAGAATGCTTTCATGCATGAAAGAGAAACAATACTAGGGCAAATGGAGTCGCAGAATGTTGGCTGACTACTGGGGAACATTGTACAAGACATAACAAATAAGAATATGTCAACAGTAACAACATTCTAGGTGACTTCAAAATTAAAGTTCTACTTTCATATAGCTAATACATCTTTAAGTTATTAAAAATCCATTTATAATTATGGTAGGGATATCTAGGTGCACAACAAGCTGAGAAACTTTGACACTGACAGGTCGAGATTACTGAATCAAACACTGAAAATTATCCATGCAACATATGTAAATCCTCTCACCTCAAAGTATTCATATTCATCCACATCAAAATCTTCAAAGTTGAAGAAACCCAGGTTCAGAGCTTTATGAACAGCATTGAGGCAGTCCATTAATGTGATATGATAAACAGACATCCCAAAGGATGCATCTCTGAAATAGGAAGAAATTCAAGAATTAAAGCAAACATCTCCTGGAAGTTAATAAAAAATTCAAGAGTACTTGCAAATTTTAGTGTAAAGGTAGTACAACATGACAAATATTCATACTGACTGTTTACATTAGAGTAGTTATGGTCAAGCAGTAGCAAGAAATGACATTGACAGAAGGCACAAAGACTTTCAGCTACTAAGATGGTTTTCACAAATATTACCCAGCATTTACTGTATCATAAATTTTTGAATTACGTCTGTGCTTCTGCATGACAGATGTTCTGTTTCTAAATGGGTCAGGGCAAGATGACAAAAGTCTGACTGATTTAACAATGAAGAAGGTTAAATGAAAGTTTCCTCCACTTCTGAAACACTCTGAGCACCCTAAGATGAACACGATTTTCTCTCAGCCCAGTCATATCCATATGAATCTGCTGTCCTTGGTAAGCTGCCAAAGGACGAGTAGCGCAGATAAGGTCCCTGAGACCCTATGGTGCAGGGGTCCACAAACATCTGTAATACTAAAGTATGTTGTGGGTCCTTGCAGACAGAATTCCACTCTTCTGACAGAAGACGAGTTCTGAGAGATCTGGAATTACTTCTAATAACATCTAAGAGGTGGGGAGGGACTCGAGGTATCTGCGCAACTTTACAGGAAATACAAGGTCTGAACAGAGGCTGTGCTAACTTAAGCCTCCCACCTTTCCTGATTATAATTAGTATTAAAAAAGCATCTTCTCACTGACACTTTTCCTAAATACAACACTGGTTATGTTCTATGTTCCTTCTCCTATGGATACGGTTTTAAATCTTTTGTCAATAAGTTGTGGAAATTGTTACACATACTACTAGCAGGAAAACAGCTGTTCTCCTGTCATTTCACTACTTTCGTGGAAGAGGAGAGGCCAATACAAGTTTGTAATCCAACCAGCTTTTTATAAGAAAATATTGTGTGTGACAAAATCTGCCACAAAACTGACAACATAAACACTAGTATGAGATGACAAACAATACTATTTCTAGTTTTAACACATCGTCTGTATCTAGGTGAGCAATGTAAAAGTCAAACTGGTTAAAGAAGGGACAGATGCTCTTGTTTCTTGATGGGTCAAGGCTGTTAAGGTTGAAGCAGATTATGTACAAAAATTACACGTGCAATACAACCATCTAGTTTCCCCATGAGTATATTCAAAGAATTATGTATAATACATTAATGGCAATAAAAAATGATGTTGCAACACTTTTTCAGCAACCTTAGCATTTTCATAAAAGTGAAGACTGTGAAATGAAAGTGTGTTACAGATGGGTAATTACTGTAATTACTTCACCAATACATACCTGAAAGGGACAAAGGGTGGATTTGTACCCCCAACCAAGGGCCGGTAGGCTTCTTCTGGAGTTTTCTTGAGATAAATTATCTGTAAATTAAAGTTAAAACATGAGTAATGAATTATAATGGAATGGTGCTGACTAGTGAATAAAACACTTCTGGTGCTAATATACTGTATCAATCGGGAAAAGAAAAAGAAACACGAATAAGAGTTGAACTTCTCACTACTATAATTTTATGTGCAGCAAGTCAATACTGCTATCTTCTATGCATTAGCCAATCATGGCAGTTGAAACCTTCCACACAGTGCTGTAAAGATAAACTGCATGAAAGGAAGTCAGAATCTCTAAAACATATTACATCCAGACATACAGCTATAAGATGAGTGCCCAGGCTATAGTTTTATGTTAGAAACTCTTCCGGCTCCAGCATTGTGCTCATAACTTCATTCCAAAAGTTGTAATAAAATGTGATAAGCATAGATATAATACAATCAGTTTATCTGACAAAATGCTGTGTACACTCCGCACAAAGAATATCGTAAAGGCCAGGTTATCTTTTCAGTGGCATAGAATCAAATCCTGATGTAGCACCACCCACATGCAGTACCATAATAGTCTGCAAATAGAAATTCCCTATTATATGGTATTTCAATTTACCAACAACCTTGATATACCATAACACAAACTGTGGTGAATAGCCGCGCTAAACCTGGGTTTGACCGTATTTATATTTATCAGAGGATGGGTGCAGAAGTGGATATACGAGGATACTTCAAAAAGTTGCCGCACCTATTTTGTTTCTAAAGTACCGGTAAGTGGTAGGCCACTGAGACTAGGCAGCATTGTGCACTGTGTTCTGGTTGTCTGACCTTGATTATAGCCGATCCCCTCCCTCAGTGTGTGATAAGCTATTCAGTGGTAAACATGTCCGCGCGTTTTTCATTTTGCACCAAAGAAGGGCAGAACACTGTCATAATTTTTTTTTGTAAGCAGCATGCGTTAAAGGTGCTGAAATTCAAATACGTTTACACGTCGGAGTGGATAGCAATGTTAAAAAATGGTCAGAAAAATGTAATGGATGCCGAGCGCTCGGGACGGCCGTCAACATCAACCAATGATGAGAAGCAGGAAGAAGCTAAAGCCATTATTCTCGCTGACGGCGGAGCAACAACAGAAGAAATCGCATTACAACTAGGAGTCAGTCAGGTACGGCCTCTTATTTAGTGCACGACTTACTTGTGTTCCTCAAAGTTTCCGCAGGGAGGGTGTCCAAACATCTGACAGCAGAGCATAAACACAACCGCCAGCTCATCTGCTCCAGTCTTTTGAAGCTGTACAGCTATGAAGGGGATTAACATCTTGAATTGCATCATCACTGGGGATGAAGCCTGAATTCAACATTACGAACCAGAAACCAAACGGCAGAGAATGTTAGGACGGGGTGGGTACGTCAAAACACAGCCGTCTTTAATCCTATTTATTAGGCTGACGACATGTTTCGGCCACTGTGGGCCATCTTCAGGTCACAAAAATATATAAATATATAATGAGGAGAAAATATACAGTAAAGAACATTAGTTTTTGTGCCAATTCTGAGCTTTCAACGAGATCTATATTGAAACTAATAATATAGTCGTCAGGTAAAGTGGATAGAGAACTTACAACATGTATATATACTTTATAATGAGGACGCCCTAGCCCATTGGGGGGCTGTTGCGCCAAAACAAATAAACATATATACTTTATTCTCTATCCACTTTACCTGTTCAATATATTATTAGATTCAATATAGATAATCGCTAGACAACGAGATCTCGTTGATAGCTCAGAATTGGCACAACTAATGTTCTTTACTGTATATTTTCTCCTCATTATATATTTTTGTGACCTGAAGATGGCCCACAGTGGCCGAAACGTGTCGTCAGCCTAATAAATAGGATACAAAGACAGCTGTGTTTTGACGTACCCACTCCCTCCTAATTTGTATAAAACACAACGGGGACGAAGCATCTAAGGCAGAGCATGCAATGGAAGAACACGCCATCTCCTTCTTCCAAAAAATTCACGTCGCAGCCCTTGCCGGAAAGCTACTGTTGGCAGTGTTCTGAGACTCCCAAGGGCCTAACCTTGAACATTATACGGAGGGAGGAACCACGGTAAAAAGTGTAATTACTTCGAAATGCTAAGAAATAAACTGAGGTCGGCTATTTGCACAAACCAAACAGGATGTTTGTCACAAGGTGTTGTTCGGTTACACGACAAGGCACGCTCCCATACGGGACACCTCACCATCAACAACACTCAAAAACTGAATTGGGAAGTTCTGGAGCACCCTGCCCACAGCCCAGACTTGGCCCCTTCCGATTTCCATCCGTTTGGTCTTCAAATTGCAGATGACGACGAGGTGAAAGAAGCTGTGCATGAGCGACTTCGTAACCAACGAAAACCCCCCCCCCTTTTTTTTAGTGGCATTAAAAAGCCTAGTGATCGGTGGGCTATGTGTATCGAAAAGAAAGGCCATTACGTTGAAAATTAATGTTCTAATGTCTGTAACACACAGATTTAAAAAAAAAAATAAAGCGCGGAAACTTTTTGAATTATCCTCGTATAATAACGGAATAGGATGATAAACACATGATGGCAGAAGATAATTTTCTCTACAGCCGCTGAGCTTGAGAGATGAGCAATGAAGGTTTCAGAGTATGCATCCATGCACGAATGTCTGTAATGTCCACCTTCCATCCATCCCACACAAACCGATTTGTTTTTGAGGGTGTTATTTAATCACAATGTCAATTGCTACTATCATATAGCATTGGTGATAGACGAATGAATGAGTGTGCAGCATTGCTGAAATGATGCTGACCAGAAGAAAACTGAACTACTTGGATAAAAAGGTATGTCAAAGCCACTCTGGCCACCACAAACAGCACATGGACTGCCCTGGGGATGAACCCGAGTCTCTATGGTGAGAGGCCTTGGCTGCATGAGCCATGGTACTGCCCCAGAACATACAACGAAAATGAAACGGAAAAATTATTTGTTTTCTTCTCTCTATCTGACCACCTCACCTTGACACGTTACAGGATAAAAGCAGCACATATTTTGAATTTAATTGCTTTGCCCAGGTTATATCCATATTTGTTTTTAGACACGTGGGGAGGAGGCCAGCACTGATATGCCAGTCATGGTGTTAGCGTCACTTCTTCGAATATATCGCATTCACACAAATACTAATTTAAACTTCGCAGTTACATTCCATAATTAGTGCTTGAAACGTTAATTATATGTGCTGTCCTGTACTGGCAAAGCTACAAATCAATAGGAGCATGTTTTTCTGACTTTTTCCTGGACTACTCTTCACAGGTTCCATGTTAGGATGTGACTGCAGACAGGCAACATATACTTCACAAGCACTTTATATTTTTTAAAGCAATCGCTCAGACAATACGAGACCCTTACAAGGTTGTTTCTAAAATTTCACATTGTATTAATTTGGGCATGGAGTGAATGAGTGACTGGACGAAGGTCAAGCGAGATCGACGTTCATCTCAACATGATTTCCAAGATTTGGGAAGAGGCGTTAGTGGACTGTTTAAATTTACAATCACCTCGAAACTGAAAACAATTATGAAATCAGCTCAGATTTCAGGGCGACGACGACGACGAAAGAAAAGAAGAAGGAGGGACAGCCCAGTACACTGAAGACTATTGTTTTCTGGGACGTTATGCAGTGTAATTTGGTAGATAGGTACAAACGTTTCGGAGTGATCTGCTGCCTCGAACTCCAGCATAGAAGAGACTTCTCTCATACCTCGCTATGCTATATAGCTCCAAAACGCTGGTCCCTATTCACAATTTACATGGTGTCATATTCCATAAAAACAGCCACCTCTCATAGTAACCGCCTTGTAGATATCAAACCTCACACAGCATGGTACTAGTTATGAAGTAACCAGCAGGGGTCAGAGATTCTTAAACATCAGAATTTCACGTGTATAGTTAACAGTCGTTAAGTCTGGTCCTTGTGAGAGGGAGGGGGCGGCACAAAGTGTAGACAAAGATGTGAACCACTTCGAGAAGTGGGCCGTAAGGGGGCTGGGTAAAACCTGTAAGTGAAGCACCGAAACTCGACGCAGTATTACTGTACATTTTTCAAGGTTCCCCTCCACCACCCCATCCCGAACATCGCGTGATTCCTGGCATCCTGCAACGGAGAGTTTAAATCACTGATACGCACAGAAGTATTCAGCCAACAGACTGACCCCCCCCCCCCCCCCCCCCCCCCCCACCAAAACACCATCACATCTTATTTAATGTTATTATCAAAAATATTAAAAAAAAAAAACA
>Ga0123352_10014626_pt1 | contig 12490 bp, 10 predicted proteins | sample TergutLab28metaG_FD_89700 | JGI IMG/M metagenome (GOLD analysis project Ga0123352, IMG submission 89700) | Labiotermes labralis P1 segment gut microbial communities from Petit-Saut dam, French Guiana - Lab288 P1 | ecosystem: Host-associated > Arthropoda: Insects > Digestive system > Gut ... | reverse complement strand
TAAAACCAACTTACATCCACCAACAGCTAACTTAACAAAGTTTCAAAAGGGAGTGTACTACTCGGCAATTAAAATTTTTAACAACCTTCCTCACGAAATCAAAGACTTAGCCAATGATATATTACCGTTTCGGAATGCTCTAAAGAGGTTTTTACTTGCAAATTCCTTTTATAATAGTAAGGAATATTTTAATTATCGGAGACGTTCCATTGAAATTTAAATGAACAATTAGTTTCAAGTACTTTATTTATAGCTAAGATTCTTCCAACTCTATGTATATCATATTAGTATGTAAGTGACAATGTCTATATCCATAGGATTGTATCCTAATTTGGATTTATAGAAAGCAAATAAATTACAATTACAATCCTATACTGATCATTTTCGCGAAAATTAAACAAACATCTAACTGCCCCAATTTTGGTAACCACTCATTAAACACCAGCAGAAACAGGGAATGGAAAACAACATGCATACATTTCGCGCAAGCGCCTTAGCGCACACAACTAAAACGGTAGACGCGTCCCTCTAGCGACGACACATGTACTACACCCTTGACGTTTTTCCTGCTGCTCACTTCCGTGGTTCGTATGATTTGAACGTGCCATTACTGTCGGTAATCCGTGAGAAGCAACGAATTACGTGCTGCTGAGTGGCTTTGATCCAGGAGGTGAAACCTGTCCCTGTGAAAGATGCTAAGGGAATATGTCAGACAATAAGTAAGAAGTGGATGTGTATATAATATGCTTCTTTCTTCTGTGTTGACGTAGAGTAAATCTTTATTTGAGCTAACAAGTTTTGGAACAGACCAAAGCGTTAGCAAGTTATATAACAAATTTGAAAATGATAATAATAGTGCTGCTGTATGTTGGTACATGTTGGCACTAACTTGGTTAGGGGTGTCTTACTTTGATGACAACTGATTCTCGCACTATTTGGGTGTTTTTATGACGTTTGTATGATGGATTCGTTTGCCAACAGTGATGATACACTTCTAGAAGGGGATTTAGGAGACGATGTTGACTATGATTTAGGGAATGAAGATGAGGATGCATTACTAGCCGATGATTATGATGTACAGGTGAGTGTCACCTCCAAAGATACTTAATATACAGTTTTGATATGCTTAGACATGTGTATAAAGAGGTGGAAGGGTTAGTATAAGCGACGATGTACACGATGTGTATTCTGTGTTATAGGGTTCAAGTCATCGCACAGTTTTTCTAGAAGGACAAGAGGTGTTGGGTAGCCAAGATGGATATCAGTAAGTACACCTTACTAGTAGTGTGTAGGCATGTGGCAAGAGAGTAACAGTTTTACTGATTATGACACCCAACTATTCTGGTGCAGTTTTACCGTCACTGTGTTCGTTTTGTTTTTTGAAAGCTGTAGGAGGTGCATTGGAGGAAAAGAGGACTTCCCATACTACACACAGCAAAGTAAATTGTGATCATGTGGTATTATGGGTGATCTATGGTGTTGTTGTGCTAGGGGTATGATGTATCTTCTGAAGCTTGGCCTACTGTTATATTAGCCTCATCTTTATGTGGTGCCACGTATTTATTCAAATAGGTTTCATACCACCGTAGCCACCACATTTGGTGTAGAGGGACTGTTACAGTTCAGATGGGAAGTCTGTTGCTATTGCATCTTCAAATAGGCTGGCTGACTTTAGCAGCCGTTGATGATAGTTGAGTATAAAGTGCTGGTGAAATTTTAATTGGCAGGGGAAAACTGAAGTGCTTGAAGAAAATTCAGCCTTATGTTCCAATGCTGCTTTGTTCACAACATGTTCCTTATGTCTGTCCTATAATTGAACCCAGACTTGTGTTGTGAGAAGCCAGCGATTGACCCTTTGGTGTGTACCATCAAATATATCCATTGTGCATTGTAATGCTCAAAATGCTGGATGTTAGGTTAAGGTCACCACACTTAATGGCCTTTCTGATGCTGAACTCATTTAAATTCCAGTCTTCTGCAAATCCTATCAGGCATTTAATTCCAGTGCCAAGGGGTTAAGGGTTTTAGCTGTGACATACCATTCTAGGTTAAATTAGTTTAGGTTTATGTCTGAAGGTTTGTATGTGATATCTGTGGGAAACCTAGCAAACTTTCCCATGAGATTGCTGAAATTTTATGTAATTAACATGCATATGATGTGTCCATGTGCTGTTGCATGTTTTTGATGGTAGTAAAATCAATAAGAGTGTTGTAAAGATGACATTTTGAGGTGTACATGATGACATCAATTTCCTGTCCATTATTAAATTTCTTGCACATGTAGCTCTTCAAATTTTCTTAGGTTTCCAATTTTTTAACTCTTAAGAGACTGATCGCCAAAAATTGGTATCTGCAGATTCAAATGCTGCAAATATTTTATCCTCTTGAGCTGTTTTTTTTAATAACATTGAAAAACTCGGTTCCAATCTCACATAAAATGTGGTCTTCATTATGAAAGCTGGTTGGTTAATGTTGTTTAGGGAAATAATTATTGTTTATTCTGAGAATCATAAAAAGCTCACATATAATCTATGTGGTTCAGATGTGGAGTTTTTAAAAGCAGATTGTAAATATTGTAGCCACTGTGCTTTTAAAATGCTTAAGAGGGTACCTGGACTGTATTATGAAGTTACAACACAGTATGTCATGCATTCAAATTGTCTTCCATTTCACAACTTTCAACAGCAGGGAACCAGAAGAACCATTCGATGATGTGTTGGATTTGGGCGTCACAGAAGGAGATGATTTGGACTCGGAGCTTCAGGAGTCGCAAGAGCCAGAGAAGCTGAGGCACATGAAGGATCCAAATTTGTTACACCGTACAGAACACCAGAAGCATGGTGAGGGCAACACTTATCTCAAGATCTGAGACTGTGGTGAATGTTGGCAACACTGGTGTACTGATGTGACTCAAGTTCTAATTCTATAAATGTATACTGAAAGTTCAGTCCCCTGGTATTGCCAGCAGATGAACATGTAAATTTTACTGTAATGACTATGAAGCCGGAAACATTTGATACTTTTGTGGCTAAAGCCTTCAGTCTCTTCAACTGTTCTCTCCATCTTGTCTTGGCTGTGGTTTAGGAGTCCATTTACATTATGAGGTGGTTCTTCTTCTTCCCTTTTGCTGCAGTGATGAAGAGGAGGATGGCTGGAAGAGATGCATCCTGGTATTCCCCACATTCTCTCCAAACATAGTGTTTCAGTAGTTGGAACTCCTGTTTCTTGTTTAGAACATCCAAAGTTGAAATCGTAGCCTAAAGACTGGCTGTTCAGCTGAAGATTATTAATAGTTTTCCTTGGTCTCGCCTGTCAAATGCCAGGCTATTACTTCACATAGTACTAAGACCCCATCCTTCTGTGTCTGTTCCAATTCAGTAGTACTATTATCATGCTGTATTACACTTTATAATCTGAGATACTGAGAGTATATATGTCCCCTCAAATTCAAAATAATTTAGCCATGCAGGAAGTCATCTACAAGAAAGCCTGTGCTGCTTGCAGTGAGTCCATTTACTTTATGTTATTGAATCTTTCTCTTTGCAGCAGACCTGACAGACACACCCCATGTCTCGCTGGAGACAAGTTATGTGGCAGGAGAAGGTTTAGCAGTGAATCAAGATGTGGCTGGGGTTGAATCTGAAGAAGAGGAAGATGACACAGAGGAGTCAAGAGGAGATCGCTTCAAGACTGAGCGGACCACTGTGGTGTCCCTCAAGGCTCCCAACAAGTCATACGGGAACATTCCAGATTCACTGGGTATGTTTTGTTGAGGGCTTTTAGCTGTTAAGTGTGGAGAAGGTCATATTGATGCTGAGCAGGTTGATACGGTTGTGTGATACCTGGGCTGAGTCTTGAAATCCTGCCCTGTTTTTGTATTAGTTTATGAAGGAACCATTCGGCCCTTCATGAGCAACATTTTTTAATTACGTTTTAAAATTAAAGATTATTACTCTCTAACACACCTCTCAGTACACTAACATTAGTGTGTTTTAAATATACTGCCAGTAACAGACTATATGCTAGGGACATCTGGTATAAATTTTCTTAAGGGATGCATGGTGTAGAAGAAAAGTGCATTCATAGTTGTAGTGGGGAAACGTGAAGGTGAGACGTTACTTTGAAGACTTAGACACAGTGGACTGTTAATATTGAAATGGATGTTAAAAAAAAAATAGGATAGGATTGTGTGGGCTGGATTCATCTTGGTCCTGATACAGGTAGTTGGTGGGCTGTTTTGAACATAATGAGTCCTATGGTTCCAGAAAATGCAGGGAACATCTTGAGCAGCAGAGGATGTACTAGTTTCTCAAGAAAGGCTCATTCATGGGGTTCATTATTCTATCATTTGATGCTGTGTATGAGGGTGAATGAAAAGAATTTACAAGTCCTATTATTTGAGATGCCAACTTGTAGAAATTTTAACTGCTGTTGATATGTATGACAGAGAGCCCTAGTGTTCATGTTAATGTGATATGAAGCATATGCGCAGAAGGAGCACGGCTGTGGCAGTCCAACACCATGATCCACTTTGGAAAACTGGTCTCACTTTGAAGTTTGAGGAGTTAGATGTTTGTTGGGCACAAAAAGTGTACGTGGCTGTTGTTTATTGACAGCTTGTGGAAGTGCATGGCAGAGATGTGATGTCAGGCAACATATTGCCAAATGGTGCCACATGTAGCATCCAGTACGGACAATGTGATGGATGACTGTCCAGTTGGATGACAAAAGGTCTTCATTGTTAAATAAACCTTGCATCCATCAAGGATCTTACTTACATGGAGAGACATATAACTTTGCAGTGTATGGCATATGGCCTTAGTTTATTTTATGGCGCTGCACAGTATATTGTGGTGGATGTGTTACGGTAGTGTAAGATCTGTGCCAGTTGGATGCCTCATACATTAATAGGCTACAGCAAAGTGGCAAATATGATGGCCTGTCTTCGTTTCCTGTAACATTTTGCAATAGAGGGAAGCAACTGTTTCTATTGTGTTGTTACTGGTATTGATACATAGATTCACTGACACCAGATAGCAACCAACCATGAAATGGAAACATCCTGGCTCATCTAGGAAGAAGACATTTAAAGTGACATCATCCACTGTCAAAGTGCTGGCCATCATATTATGGGACTTGTTGCATGTATTTCTGCTAGACATCCTGCAACATGGATGTACAGTTAATGCCAGTAGGCACTGCATCACGTTGAAAAGCTTGCAAGAGGCCATCAGGAGAAGACATCCTGGTCTTCTTAGCGATGATGTGATTCTCATCTGTGGTGGTTCCGTACTTCATATGGTGCAGCAGACACTGAACTTGCTGCAAAAGCTCAATTGGGATTCTGGACTCTCTGTATATAGTCTTTATTTGGCACCCAGCAATTTTCATTGGTTTCCTGCCTTGAAGGAGAATGTCTCAGAACGTTGTTTTGTCTGCATTGAAGACATCAAACATGCTACCATCGTGTGGCTGATGGAACAGATACATACAATTCTATTTGTCCAGGATAGATAAACTTACCACAAACACACACTGTGACATGTGCATAAACTGTGAAAGGGGCTGTGTTGAATAATAGCATACCAATGACACCTTCATTGTTTATCATCAGTTTACGCTTTTAAAATCTTTCCTTCAATTTATGCGTCCTGTAAACTTACTTTCTAATCCACCTTCATAAACTGAACAATTATAAGCATCATTAAAGAAATCAGGAATGAAGACATTGAAGTCTACCCATGATATTTCATTATGATGATGATGTATTCAGTTTATTATTTTCCTGTGTGTGCTGTATGTCCATAAATTCTTATTGATTTAGTTGCTAAGTCATGGCTTAAAATTGAAAACGATCTCATTGTGCCATTTCCTCTAGTCCTTTGACACTGGTGTGGTCTGAGATCCATTGCACTCTTCAGCAATAGATCCTTGAACTCCTCCAGCCTGTGACATTTGTGGTTTTTTTTTTAGTGGATGTTAAAAAGTACAGTTATGCCATTTGTTTTGGTAGATGGAGGCCAGCAGGTTTCTTCAAAATGCTGGTAATTTTCAGCCAAGCTGTGTAGTGGCACATCACAGAAGACTGGAATGTTAACTGTCATGTTATGTTCTCTGTGTTCTTTGCTCGCAATAAGGTACCATGTTACACATTGTGGTTTTCAGTATTTGAATCTTTGAAATTCCATTTTGAAACAGGTAGTAAAATAAAATTTTTGAAAGAAATGGTAATATATAATAGCTATGTTTATTCTGCATGTTGCTTGCATCATGAGTAATATGATTCCTAAATGTTGGATATTTTGAAAGGATTTATTTGCTATTCGAATATTATGATTTTTTTTTCTCATTTAAAAACTAGTGTTATTGTGTTAACTGTAATTCTTTATTGAAATGAGGAAATATTTTATTGTAAAGCATCTGATTTGACAGTTGGCCAAAATTTCAAATTATTAAATGTTTGGTGCCAAAAGATTTGTGTGTGTGTGTGTGTAAATATAAAATGCCATACTTCGTATAAATGTATCTACTCTTCTGCACCCGCAACCAGTCTTCTGCAGATCAGTACAGACATTTAATTACAGCACCAAAGGGTTAAGTATGTAGTCTTAATTGGTGAGCTGTAACCATATTTTGTGTTTCAGACAAAGTGTGCGTAGATGACACTAAGCAGATGGTCAGAAGGGATGGTGTTTGGAGAGGGGGACGCAGAGGTAGGGGAGTAGTGATTGGTTATGGTGCTGTTGGCGGTACACGACCACACTTTGCACCAGCAGCTGGGAACATTAACATCCATCCACAGCAGCAGCAGGGTTTTGGGGGACCTCATTTTGGAGTGGATAATTTTGTACGTCCACCTAGTCATCCAGGTACTAGAGGAGGCATTCACAGTCGATCCCAGTTGAGTCAGCAACAGTCACCACACAAGATTCTGATCAACCCGCACTTCAGAGGAGCCGTGCAGCCACATCCTGAAGGCAAGACATGCTATTTTAACCTTTATCCGGCAAACGCACCCTATCCTTTTAAATCGGCATCCTACAAACGCACCAAATGGGTGTGCTGCGGCCATTTAAATGCCCCGCACAGTCATGTACAGGCTTAGAATTATAGCCCCACACGTTATCTCCACATTATATAATGTTTTGTGGTCAGATTCGCGCTCCGGTCAATTTACCTAATTATGTACATATGCACATCATGAATAGCAGCTTCTAAGTACCCTGTAATCTTCGGAACCTTGTCTGTTTGTTTTTATGCTAAGCAACGGACTCACTTCTAAGAGATGTTTAGCAGTAGATTGCATTTCGTTAGTCCAGCGCTTTTGGCCACACGCATTTCAGTGTGAGCCTCATTCACTCTGCCAAGTGTTGCTGTTACAGGAAGTCTCTTCCTGAAGGCGTGCTTCTTATAAGAATTTTCTTTCTGTGTATCCCACTGTACGTCACTTGGCGACCTAATTTACTGGCCGTGATACTGTACTCAAAACACAGACACACTTTAGTTCGACGTTCGCAGGATATATTACTGTTAAAAGGGACTAAGTACGAACTGTATGTCTATGATAAACTGCCAATGCCAAACTTTATGTAATGCCTGTGTTACATTTCAGTTCAGTTTCTGCCCTATTCGAGAAGGATGGTTTGAAATCTAAGATAAACAGGGTGCTTAAGTTTGCCAGTACAAATAAATATACATAATTACTGGCAGTTCAATGAGATAATGTTTTTCCCCGAAAGCTTCATTCGCAAACTCCGCTGGCTTACAATTCCAACTGCAGTGTGATATATAGAAATAAACAGACTGATCTGTAAATATTAGAGTGATAAACCAGCTGAAATAATATGGCATTTCAATGCGTTACCCATTGTTCCAACTTCATAATAATTAGCCAGACTGAATATTAATTTCTGAGTCAGCACTATGCAATGTCTGTGCGTAAGAGAGCCAGGTTCCTGTCCCCAGACCGGATATCTGAAATGGTTTTTGACAGCGAAAGTGAAGAAGCAAGGGCATCGAGCGACTGCATCATTTATTTAGGCAATGGAATTGTATGCATTTTTAGACAACCACTGAAATATCTCTGGTTTAGTTACTCTTTCCTTGACAAAATAAGAAAATATGATGTAGAGACTATCGCTTCCTCCTTGCGAAAGATATACTGGAAATTATGATGCAAGTGCAACAGCACTCAACAAAATTTGGTCAGTCTCAGTTCGTGACAGCGACACAGCTGAAATGTTGCGTGTGAACTGCGAGTGGTGTGAAGAAAAAAGTTGTTAGTGAAGTTTTGAGAAATTATGGTGTGTGTGTGACATGAGATGGTGTTTCTGACATTACCAGGCAAAAGCTTAACTCCAAAAATCTTCACGCTGAAATTTCCTGTGCATACGTCAGGCCCGAAACAGAAACGTAAGTAAAATAAATTGAGAATTACAAAAGTTTTAAATTAACTTCCTGCGTGTAGGCACTAAACATTTCTACTGAATCAGTGGCGTACCTAGGAATTTTGTTCGGGGGGGTTCAACAAATTCAGTTGAGGACAGAGGACAGAGAGAATGGGGATCTGTGGGCGGTAGCCCATTAGTCAGGGATTCTGGAGGCAGCTGTAATTTGGTACAAGAAATTTCATTTCATATAGTAAAATTTTCTTAATTTTTGGTACTTTAGGAATATTTATGATGACAATCAATATATTTGTCATTCCTAATGTAAAACAGTTATGAACCTAGGGAGTATTAGAATTTTACTGCCTTTTTCCATACATCTTGGGGTGTTCGCGTCCCACATTCAGCAACTTTTAACAGTTTTCACAATCAGATTCACTTTGGCACGATTTTGGAGGGCCTTCCGAATTTCGGAGGGGGGGGTTTGAACACCCCAACACCTCCCTTGGTACGCCACTGTACTGAAACTTTTCTTGAACTGAAATATCTCTGATTTATTTGCAACAGTGCAGATTATTTAATTGTTTCATCACATTCAGTTCATAATTTATAAACGTTTATAGGCAACCATGCGCAACTATTTAAAGGGCTGTATAATATAAACACCGTACCGGGGGCACGAAGACTAAATTAAATGCCGTACGATAAAGGGTAATATTTTTCTCTCATCAAGTGTTTTCACTTTGCAAGTAATCCCCTCCTCCCCATTTCTTTGTATTCCTTGTTTCTTCCAGTCTGTCAGCCCCATAATTTTGTATTGTCCAAAAAATACTGGGTGAACAGTAGATGAGTCTCTTCAACCTGTGAAACACATTGTTTTAGTATCAATGAACATACTGTCAAACCCTGATATAGCACCACTGTCCGCTTAAATTGTGGTGTTATATCATTGGTGGTGGTAAAACAAAATGCAAAGCATGAGCATGTTTCATAATTACCATTGTGGACAGGTTACTGCTATTATATGTTTTAAAAACGTAATGTTACTTTTGTTATTCCCTCCCCATATATGATCATTCTGGGAATACTGAAGGTCAGAACCAGGAATTCTTAATGACTGACATGATAAAATGACACTTTGAGGAATGCTGCATCTATTATAATTATAAATTGTTTATGTGGGTGATTTTTTTGTACCAGAAGAAATGAATAATGATTGCAGGAAAACCATGTATGCAGGAACAATGGTAGAGTTTTCACCATACTGTATAACAGGGAATTTTGGTTCACAGACTTTCAAGAGCACTAAGTGGGGGTGGCAAAGTGTGAAGTTCATTGTTTTGGGCATAGGTTTGCCTGTGTCATTTACCTGACTTGTGCTGTCCATTTCAGATCTCTCTTTACACAGGTCCCCAGCGCTTCTGAAGTCGCAGAAGATTGTGATCTGTAACAAAATCTTTCAAAAATACACTTGAAGTTCAGACCTTCTTGCAACATCTCTATGATACACTTCAGTTAGTAAAGAAGTCCGTAGATGTTGTACTTCGTGACATAGTATGCACACTTTGTTAAGACATTCTTTACCCTTAAAATGTCGTATGGTTTCCTAGTACAGACATAAATGTAATTTCACTTATGCCCAAAAGGAAAGTATGGCCTGCCTTGCACCACTTGTTACAAAACTTACAAGTGCTCAACAGCAGTATGTGCAGATCTAATTACTGATTTTTGTACATATGACATAATAAATGTGGTAGGTATCAGTTGGAATTTATTTAAATCCCTAAATAAAGTGTAGTAATACACTACTTAATGCTCAGGATATGTTCCTAGAATGTGGAGCACTAACAGAGGTCATTTTAATGTTATGTAAATGGGGCTGGGTGAAAACACAGATACAGATATAACCTAATCAATATTTATTGAGAAATTTTATATGAAATGTCCTGCCCCTAATTCTGCACCACATGAGGGACTGGACTGTGGGTCTTCCGCGAGCCTCAGCTTCTTCGTGATGTAGGGTTCAAAAGTCATCTTTTCTTGAGTTATCTCAGTAAAAGGATATTATTTCAAGAACACCTTGCCTTGTCCTAGAGCTTCATTCATGAGGGAGGTTACCTGTGAATTGGTCCATGGTTTGCATGATTGCGGTGATGCCTGTTCAGAAGAATTTTGTAGAAATTTATCGCATTGGTCCCACTTGTGTGCATTTTTTTATAATTGTTCTGACTGTGGGTGTTGCCATAAGAACCCACAGCAACGAGATGCTGCGAGCTTCCAACCAACCTGACACTTGCAGTCTCATATCCAAACAAATCCTTTTCCTTTGCATCTTAGATGCATTAACATCACTTGCAGGCTTTTTTTTTTATTTGGTGGAGGAGCACTAGAAAAATACATATTGCGAAACAGTGTACTTTACACAGCAGCTGTACATGTGCATACCACATGAAAGACACTAATTGAGTAAATGAATTTTAGGACTTATGCAGTAATTGCCACTGTCAAGAATTGTCAGTCATTGGCTCAAGTGCACTATAATGAAAGAGTGGCAAATGGTGCAGCATTAATTAGGGTATTATTTTATCGCTCACAGCGTGTCACTGTTAGCAAAACTCATAACCACTCAATGAATTTTTGTGGATGTTTCCCGTATTGAATATTATGCAAATTTACTAGACTATTGTTCCATTTAATTCTGCATGAAATTTTTTGTTTTCACTATCAAAAAACATTTTGAGTCTTATCTTCTGTAGTTTTGACACATTCTTGCATACAACAAGAATTTTTAAAACTGCAACTGATAGATGAATTTCCTGTTTTTGCTGGAACTACCCCATAAGTACTGATTCTTCCTACACGTGTTTTGCTGTTCTCACCTTTCTTTGGCTCAGTTCCGCACTTAGAGTTCTGTGTCTCATACTTTAAATTGACACAGAAATTCAAAGTTCTTATGTGATTTTCTTCTGTAGGAACATTTTGAGTAGCATTCACCATGTTCATAACATCCAGCTTTCCTTTAACTTGGAGCAGTTTCCATTCTATGCCAGTTTTGAAGATCATATGTTCAGTAATGACTCTACAGGTTGAAGACTACACATAAGCAATCAATTGAACATAAGAAGTATGTAAATTTTGCACACACAATACTTCTAATTACTGAAATTAAAGTAGACACAGTTACAGCAACAAAATGCTCCATTAAAGCCCTGCTGATTCATGTTGTATATAACACACAAGCCAGGACTTTGCATTGTGATGTCTGAAATGCACATGTGGAAATTGATGGCTGCACAGTTGAATTGTGACATTGTTTCCTGCTACACATTTCCATGGATTAAGGTTGAGTTACCTGTACATATGGTCTGTGGTGGAAATGACTGTGGAGAGTAATCTTCATGAACTAAAAGTATTATTTCATCACTGTATATTGGTAATAAATTGAAGAAGTGGGATATTGCTTAAGATTTTGATGTGAAAATATATTAAGTGGGTGAAAAATTTATGTTTCTTAAGTGGGAAATCCTTGTAGATGCAAACATATTAAAAAGGCAATGTATGTGTTAAATGTATGGGAAAATTGTTTTCCTACATTATCCCAATATCTTACTCTGAAAAACTCCATGAATGGAATCATCTTAAGCAAGTTTCACTGTACATTTCACTAGATGAATCATTTGTACTGACTTTAGGTGATTACTGGGCTTAAGTAGTGTAGTTTGGATGCTGGGTACTTACGCTACAGCCTTGGATGTGTTCATAGAGTCATCAGTGTGGGTTCTGTGGGTTTGAACAGGGCAGGAGTGTACATTTGTCAGCAATTTGTTTTCCACTGCTGCTCATTTCTTTATTCATCATATTGCCAACCTTAACTGTGCAATATGCCTGACTATCCAGTTTTTCATACCAGTCCTTACCTCTGATGATGTGGCCTGGGGGTGGACTCGGTGAGGAGTTTCGGTTATGAATACATTGAGAAATGTTTAAAAAAATAACCAACACGATGACACTTGTGGACTATCCTTTATTTTCAGGGGTAGTCGTCATTCATTCTCTACATGTTTCGAGCTTTCGGGAAGCTCATCATCAGGAGTTCATTTTTC
>Ga0123352_10014624_pt1 | contig 12492 bp, 8 predicted proteins | sample TergutLab28metaG_FD_89700 | JGI IMG/M metagenome (GOLD analysis project Ga0123352, IMG submission 89700) | Labiotermes labralis P1 segment gut microbial communities from Petit-Saut dam, French Guiana - Lab288 P1 | ecosystem: Host-associated > Arthropoda: Insects > Digestive system > Gut ... | reverse complement strand
ATATAATATAATATAATATAATATAATATAATATAATATAATATAATATAATATAATATAATATAATATAATATAATATAATATGTTATATTATATTATATATTATCTTCGTTAATTACGTTTAGAAACTTGTATGTTGACACGCTGCAGCTTTTCCTATGCACCAAAAATCTGATTTTGTCTTCGAACCCCCATGGGTCTTGCCTCTGTGTGAAATGTAGCGAGATCCGTGCAAGGGGTAACTCAAAGAAAAAATTACAGTCAATGAACATACAACTTTCTCACCATATCAATTACGGGTTTTCCTTAATTTGTATTAAAATCGCCGCAAAAATACTATTTTTCTGTTGCCTTAATATATTATAATTTCTAAAAGTATGTATGTATGTCCCTTTAATCGCAAATCAAGAAACCAATAAACTGACAACTAGCTGTATGTATATTGTAATAAAATACGAATTACATTTGTAATCTATTCTATTTTAGTAAATTTTAAATTTTAGAGGTAAATTTCCCTGAAGATGGCGTAAATAACGCCGAAACACGTAGCATAAGTGTAAGAACACAGTAACTCCCCAACTTAAGTAATATCGACTTTACGTGAAGTTCAAGTTTACGTAAATTTTTGCCGGACGTTACAAACTTAAAAAAAAATCGAGGAAATGAACTTTGAATCCCGTATTTATTATATTACTTTAGGGAGGTTTCCACTCTTTTTATAGGCCCCTTAGGGTGAGTAGAAGTATAGTTATACTATTTCTAGGACCTCACCTCACTAGATGGGGATGGGGGGTTCGACCCCACGACTCGATCGCCTCTACCCCCAGGAAAGACCCGGCACCCATTTTACAGGAGACTGGGTGGGTCCCAGGGCCGGTCTGGACGGGCGGAAAATCTCTTCCCCACCGGGATTCGATCCCGGACCGTCCAGTCCGTAGTCAGTGGCTACACCGACTGAGCTACCGGGCCCGTTATTATATTATATTACGTTATGTTATGTTGTGTTACGTTACGTTACGTTAAATTATATTATATTATATTATATTATATTATTTTGTTTTGTTATTTTATGTTATGTTATATTATTTTATATTATATTATGTTATTTTGTGTTATGTTATGTTATATTATGTTATGTTCTATTATATTATATTATATTATATTATATTATATTATATTATATTATATTACATTTTGCACTTCCTATTGTAAATTTCAAAGCGCATTTTTGCAATTTTTTCTGCTCGTCAGATAAAAAAATTGAAATTAATTTAACTGAATTTATAGAAATTCCGACGTACTTAAAATTCGACACGCGTGAAGTTCCGCGGAAGGCAACTCTTAGGAGAGTCGGGGAGTGGCTGGTGTACGTTTATGTGTTAAATGTACGTTCGTTAGTGTTATGAATGAATATTGAGAAAAGATGTGCAGAATATACAGTGTTAAAATAATTGTACTCTTTAGTTTTGAACTATGACCCCGCACATGGTCACCAACTACTCTGACCCTGAAGACGAAGACGGCTCACCAGTGTTCAGACTCTGTATGTGCGAACAGCAGTTTCATGAAACTGTTGGTAAACACCACGATTTGATAACCTTCAAGTAATATGAAGAAGGCGTCTCTATCGGCACGGAATATTGCATTTATCTGCTGATAAGAATGTTATACCAGCTGGGTGTAGCTTCAAAGTTTGCAGAGTTTTTTCCTCTGCTTTCCTATTTGTACAAGTAGAGATAATTTTATGATGTTCTGCCTGTGCGTTTTGCAAGCAAGTTGATACGATATTATGCAATTACGCATTACTCCATATTTGTGCTTATTAATTAAAAAAAACTACAATAACACAGAAGTGACTCCGAAAAACACGAGTACAAACCTTAGGTCACTACGGCTTTTATGAATATACAATGATGTGTCAGTCAACATGTTTCGATTCTTATAGAATCATCTTCAGGTCCTTCTAAGTTACAGATCCTTATTTAGCAATGTTTAAAATACGCTGTGGGATCCCAGACGCTTACATTCTTGATATAACTATGTATAAAATGCATGTGTCGTTATGTTTTTATATAACCGGAACACTTTATTTCCAAAATTTTAACCGGTACATATAAAGGAGGGGACCGCGGTGGCACAGTGGTTAAGGTGCTGTACTACAAATCGGAAGGTCGCTGGCTCGACCCCAGCTGGTATCATTGGAATTTTTCATTGACATAAGATCCTGCCGATCGCAATATGGCCTGTAACAGAAATGAGTACCAAGAGTATTTCCTGGGGGTAAAGGCGGCCGGTGCGTAAGACTGACAACCTTACCACCATCCTGTGCCGTTGTCACGAAATCTGGGAACCTTAACTTCCTGCAACCCTCTGGGCCTGTCCAGGCCTGTAACGGGACTGATTTACCTTTATTTCTTTTCTGTACTCATTTCTGTTAGAGGCTGAGTCGACCCCAGTGCTATAGTGCGATCGGAAGGATTTTATTTCAATGAAAAATCCACTGGCACCAGCTTGGATCGAGCCAGTGACCTTCCGATTTGTAGCACAACACCTTAACCACTGTGCCACCGCGGTCCCCCATATGTGGTATGTACCGGTTAAAATTTTAGAAATAAAGTATCCTGACTGTACAATAATAACATAACGACACATGCATTTTATACATAGTTATATCAAGAATGTAAGCGTTTGGGATCCCACAGCGCATTTTAAACACTGATAAGTAAGGATCTGTATCTTAGAAGGGCCTGAATATGACTCCATAAGAGTCGAAACATGTTGCCCTAAATAATAAAATAATATTAACATTTTTTGTGTTTGTCTGATACATTATATATTCATATATGTGTTAAACATTTCGGGATTGCAAACACTAGAAAAACCCAACTCAGCGTACTGGGAAGTGTAACGTTATATACTGATTTGTACTTCTCACCCAATATTGTTTGGGTGATCAAATCGAGAAGAATGTGATGTGTGGGGCATGTAGTATGTATAGAAGAGACGAGAGGTGTATACAGGGTTTTGGCGGGGAAACCTGAGCGAAGGAGACTACTTGGAAGATCCAGGAATAGGTGGGAGGATAACATTAAGGTGGATGACCTCCTGCATCTATCTGTAGTATACATGCCTTTGTGTATGTTAGCCTGTGTACTGTTTTGTGCTACGAATAAGTCGTATTTGGTGCACTTGAATGTATATATATATATATATATACACACACACACAAATGCAACAACATGTGTGAGTGTGTGTGTGTGTGTGTGTGTGTTCACATACGGGGGAGAGGAGACGTGTATACAGGGTTTTGGTGGGGAAACCTGAGGGAAAGTGACCACTTGGAAGACCCAGGCGTAGATTGGAGGATAATATTAGGTTGGATGTTTAGAAGTGGGATGTGAGGGAATGGACTGGATCAAGCTGGCTCAGGGCAGGGACAGGTGGCGGACACTTGTGAATGCGGTAATGAACCTTCGGGTTCCATAAAATCTGGGGATTTCTTGACTAGCTGTGAAGCGGTTAGCTTCTCAAGAAGACTCTGCTTCATGGAGTGAGTGTGTAAGTAAGTAAGTAAGTTAATAAGTAAGTAAGTAAATAAACATAATATGCTGCGGCAGGAACTATCATGTTGAAAGGGTAATGCATATAAACCAAGCGGGCAACTATTACAAAATTTGGACTGCATGCGGGCGACATGAATTTCAGTACACAATATGAACTTTGTGTAAGTAAACACCAATTGAAATGTGATGGCACACGGTGACGCACGGGAGGGGAAGTGAAGGGGAAACCAGCGAATGCAGTGGGTAGCCAGTACCCTTCACACTACCTCGGAACATGGTGTATCCAGCATTACTACCGCTGATGCGCACACCTCGGCTGGCCAGTAGTCGACTGAACTGACGCCCACCGCCGATTTAAATGGACTCGTCCGTTTCGCCGAAAGACGAAATCTGGTTTCTGCGCGTGTGCCATCACATTTCAACTGGCCTCTATCGTACGTTTAATTACACACCTGTGTGTCACTTTTACCTTTGCACTTGCTTATAAGTCATGTGCAATAAAAATATATTACCATTAACAGGTAAATTGGCAAAAAAAAGATCAGTTCACAACCCAAGCCAGGGTGTTCATATTTTTACCACAACTCTACAAAATTAGACAGTAATAATAATAATAATAATAATAATAATTAATAAACAGCTTATAAGTCTGAAGTTTCTTTGGCGTTCTGTCTTGCCTTTGTTAAGGAAAGCTTCATGAATCCGTTTTGTCGTGTCAAATGTCTCCGCGGGCAACCAAACGCCATGTCGCAGGCAAACTTTTACCCGACAGCTATAGGTTGACCGGACCAGATATAAACAATAATGTCTGAAGGATAAATAATATATATTGTAGTAAAAATGACAAAAAAGGATGTTTGGTAACAGAGATTCATAAAAATTATAGAAATCCATTTGCTTTCCGTTTTGAATTCTGAAACAATTAATTTCTTTTCAGAAAGTTTACCACCATTAGGCTGCTATAATAAGGAAAGACGGAAATGTGTATTATACCTGCCACTCTGATATTACTGCAGTATGTCTGTAATGAAACACCATTTCATAATTATTTTAATTTATAATATGTAGGAATTTATGTTTTGTATGGGTGTGAAACTTGGTCGATGACATTTCAGGAGGAAAGGAAGCTGAGGGTGTTTGAGAACATGGTGTTGAGGAGAATATTTGGACCTAGGAGGGACGAGGTAATGGGGGAATGGAGGAGACTGCATAACGAGGAGCTAAATGATATGTACTCCTCACCCAATATTGTGTGGGTGATAAAATCGAGAAGAATGAGATGGGCTGGGCATGTGGCGCGTTTGGGTGAGGAGAGGGGGGTGTATAGGGTCTTGGTGGGGAAATCGGAGAGAAGGAGACCACTGGGGAGACCTTGACGTAGATGGGTGGATAATATTAGGATGGCCCTCCAGGAGGTGGGATGTGGGTATATGGACTGGATTGGGTTGGCCCAGGATAGAGACAGGTGGCGGACGCTTGTGAGTGCGGTAATGGTTCTGTGAAATGCGGGGAATTTCTTAACTGGCTGCAAACCAGTTAGCTTCTCAAGAAGGACTCTGCACCATGGAGTAAATAAGTAAGTAAGCTATTTATGTAAAATGGACTATTCACCGCAATAACAGATTTTTCTAGGTTTAAACCTCATGCAGGGATATTGTGACATGCGGTGTGTGTCAAATTACAGAGACTTGATTGGTTTAGAGCAATGTTTCTCAAACTTTGTGAGACCGGGGCCCGGTAAATTCTTTTTTCATAAGATGAGGTCCCAGTCCCAACAGATTTACTCGTAAATACCTTTCCATTTTTTTTAAGTTCATACATTAAACTAACATAAGTATTAATAATTAATTATGGCATAATCATAAAGAGTATTAGTACAATTATGTATGCGGTGTGGAATGTTGACAAAAATAAAATATATTTAAATTAGTTATCAATTAATGGACTAATAAAATCTTGTAGCATATTGTAGTTTCCTCAGGCCAACATTTGGGGCTGAGCTTTTCGACACATTCACGAATATTTTTCTCCTCAGAATATTTCCACTATAAAACATTTATTCTTGAAAATTGCTTATAAACCTAAAATGACAAATTCCAGGAGAACCTCTCGCGGCCCGGTATAATTGATGCCAGGGCCCGGTACCGGGCAGCGGCCTGGCGGTTAAGAAACACCGGTTTAGAGACCTTCACTGGAGAAATGGCGAGTAGAGCCTGGTGACAAGTGATTTTTAAGCTGATCTTCATTGACCCTATCAAATTGCGGTTACAGTTACTCCTTAAATATTAGTTCAGAAATTATTTTATGATATGGTTATGAAGTTAAAAATCTAGTAGCTTGACGTGCACCTTCCTATTAAAACCTAAAATATCCAAATAATTATGACTTTCCTTGTGTTAATGTCAAGTGGGCTGTTAATTTTGCTAAAAAAAACTGGATATTGTTACCACTTTTGACACGAATGATCGCATAAAGTGATAAACGTAAATAATTATAATATAGCAAATTACTTTATGCAAGACTATGTTTTAAATTTAGTTTTAATTTTTAAACAATTATGAATCAAAGAATTTAGCTACTAGAAAAAAAGGTAAAGTGCACCCTTGCACAGGCACTGAGGCTCTGTGTACAGGCCGTACGGCCCATAGGGGGAATAGAGGTACAGCACTACTCTTTCTTGACCACGGCACTGGAAGGGGGTGAGGGGTCAGCGTCACGCCCCGGCCGCACTTTACCCCCGGGAAAGACCCTGTACCCATTGTACAGAAGGCTGAGTGGGCCCCAGGACCGTTCTGGATAGGTGAGGAAAATCTCGCCCCCACCGGGATTCGATCCCCGGACCGTCCAGCCCGTAGCCAGTCGCTATACTGACTGAGCTACCTGGCCCACACTTTAGCTAATACCCTAACATAAATACAGAGTATATACAGCATATTCACTGTATGACAGTGCAGTGTGTAGGTTATAATGAGATACATTGAAGTGTCCACTTTTTATAGCGGTTTGATGAAGTCACACAAGTGCCGAAACATGTAAACTTTTGTAATCTCAAAAATGAGACTTGCAGCAAAGGGAAAATAGGTGGATTATTGTAACAGTAAGGAAAGAATCGACATGACGTGCTACGTTTAAAATTAAATAGGCAAAATGTCTGTAATGTAATATAATCAAAAGTGTTCGCTGCTACATATGTTTAGTTTTGAATTCATTACAGGAGTTTTGTAAAGGAAATGGAATTTCCTCCCTATAAAAGTATTAATGTGACTGCGCTTGAAATTAAGTGGAAACGTTACATAAGACAACACCAACAAAATATACAATACAATACTATCTAATTTTACTTTTAAAACACTGGAACTTCAATAGCTTTTTAGGTTTGACGTTCACAGGGCCGTGCATCGTAATATATTTCTATAGTAAAACCAACCGGATGCACCAATGTCTAAAATTTATTTTATTTTGGAATAACTCCCAATGACTCTAATTTATTTCATTTTGCAATAATTCCAATGTCTCAAATTTATTTTGTCTTGAAATAACTCCCAATATCTCAAATTCATTTTATCTTGAAATAACTCCCAATGTATCAAATTTATTTCATTTTGGAATAATTCCAATGTCTTAAATTTATTTTATTTTGGAATAACTCAATGTCTCAAATTTATTTTGTCTTGAAATAACTCCCAATGTATCAAATTTATTTTATCTTGGATTAATTCCAATGTCTGAAATTTATTTCATTTAGGAATAACTCCAATGTCTCAAATTTATTTCATTTTGGAATAAACCAATGTCTCAAATTCATTTTATCTTGAAATAACTCCTAATGTCTCAAATTTATTTTATCTTGGATTAATTCCAATGTCTCAAATTTATTTCATTTTGGAATAACTCAACGTCTCAAATTTATTTTATTTTGGAATAACGTATTCCAAAAAATAAAATAAATTTGAGACATTGGTGCATCTGGTTGGTTTTACTATAGAAATTTTTACTACGTATTGCACTATTGTGTAGATTTCTTTAAAGGAATCCAATCCGTGCATTTTTAGATCAGTATACTCAGTTTATTACACCAAACACATTCACAATATCAGTTATACACAAATACTAAAGACGTATCTCCGACATACTTCAGTACAGGTATACCAACCGCAGAGATCCAAAAATGCAATTTTCAAAACTAACTGCTAATGATATCTGTAGTCGGTTTTAAAACTGACATTTTTTTTTTTTGCTGTCTGAAAATGGTACACTTGTACTGAAATATGTCGGAGATACGTCTATAATATTTGTGTATAGATAATACTGTGTATTTTGGTTGGTTGAATAAACTAAGCATACTGTACACTTTGTGTTGTCTTACACAATTATCAACTAAGGCACGGACATGAATCACATAAAAAAGTGAAAACTTAACTGCTCACTTAACCTCCTCATAGACATGCTCCTCAAGATCCCCATTTTTACGATCTGTAGCTAAGCTTTGTTCTAGAATTACCGAACACAAACATGAACCACTTTCTGGATGTCCTTGATCACACAATCCATGCAGCGTGGTGACGTCACGACATAAGTAATGGAGATCTTTCGTCGGCAGTTTATGCTTCTCAAGACTACTCAAACTAATATAGCGAAAGTGTTTGTAATTTTTATCAGCCTTATTGTTCGTCTCTGGAGTGTTAATGCCTAAACGAACGTTAAAGTATTCTGTGGCTGGCACCGAACCACCGAGATCCTGCTGTTTGCAGACCCTGAGAATTACGATAGCCACCGAACCCGCCACTATAATCACTAAAAGAACAAACACAACTCCGAGTACAATCCACATGGAGGAGATGGTAGCTGAAATGTTTGTTAAAAGAACTCTTGGAGTCTGGCTGAGGGTGTTCGGTATTTCGGTCGTAGGAGTGCTTAAAGATTGCACCAAACGTTCATTTCCTTTAGATGCATTAAGTGCTGAAGTTGGGCTGTGCTGAATTACATACGATTTCTCCAAAAGTTCATTTTCATTAGATACATTAAGTGCTGAAGTCGGGCTGTGCTGATCTGAATACAAGGAACTCATCACGGTTTCTGATGTGGAAAACACAGCAGAAGTGGTGTTGTCTTCTGATGTACTCACCGAGGTAGGCAATTCAGAAGTAACAGCGTAGGTTGATCCGATGTCAGAATCACAAATCCCGGTATCCGGTGGGCCAGTAAGGGACACATCATCACAAGAAAGTTGTTCTAATCCACTGGACGTCCCGCATGGAACTTCGTCCAATTTCACTACACTATTAGTGCACGACGTAGCAAACATCTTCACCTGACAGTTACAGTCTAATGGGTTGTTCGACAGATCCAACTCGATGACATGAGAACAGAGATTCATTTGATGTGACATAAATTTCAGCATGTTATTTTTCAAATCTAGAAATGTCAGTCGTTGGTTGTTACGAAAAGTGTCCCACATTAGACACTGTATCCCGTTGCCTTCCAACACAAGTTTTGTCAAGTTTGGTAGTCCGCTGAACAGAGGGTATTTCAACACGTACCAGCTACCGTCTCTCGCTGGGTTACAGAACGCAGCATCCAGCACATTGATATAGTCGGAGTACAGTATGGTGCCGTTCAGCACAAGGGCGTTGTGACTTACAATCAAGCGAAAGAATGATTTCATATTAACAAACGCTTCTGGGTGAATGTACCCGAGTCTGTTGAAGCTCACATCTAATGCCGCTAGATTACGAAAGTGCTGAAACGTGTTCTGATGTAACTCCTGGATGTCATTGTTGTCCAGATACAAATACTGCAGATTTCCCAAGGCCGTAAATGCGTCTGGTTGTATGTCGCTGATGTTATAGTAGCCCATATGCACTCCTTCTAAACATTTTTTACATGGTAAAGCCTCGAATGCATTATTCGGAATTACGCACGTAGTGGAGCAGTCTATGTACGTTCTTTGCCCACCTAAGAGGGATTCACACTTTTCTTCGCCGTTTGTCAGGGACAGGCCGTTACACTGGCATATATAAGTCACCGAACATGGTTTAGCAACACTGAAGAACATTGTTGTCAAAATAACCACAAACAGTCCAAACACATTGTTAGTATCCAACATACTGAACATAGTCACGACACAATCCACAGGAACAAGGAACAAAACTTCGAAACGTATGTGCTTCTGAAATGTATGTCTGCCAGATGCTGAAAATATTGATATAATAAAAACCACTTTATTAGTATCGAAAAGATGCGTAATGCTCGAAGCATGGAGATTTCGAGACTGTACTGTAGCTGTTAACGAAAATCCCTACACGAATAACGACGCCCTTCATGTATGTTCCCAGGTTGCATTTTATGTCCTTATCTCTTGGGTAAACAGTTACCAATATTTGACATCTGACGCAAATCTGAGCAAACTTCCTCGGTCGCCTTTGACAGTGCGCTTTGAAGAACGAACGTAATACAAAATGGGTGCGCAGCGACAGAGTACCGACTGGAGACTTCGTTTGGAATAAATCATCATCTTCATCATGTTCATGGAGAGTTAGGCGTGTTTCCTGTTCCTTGGTCCTCAAGATGAAGTTGATCCCTCCATCTCTTCCTCGGTCGTCCTGTGTTCCTTCGTCCTTTTGGTTTATATTGTAGTGCTTGTTTTGGTATTCTATTTGTGTCAATACTCTGTACATGTTGTAGCCACTTTTCCTGGTAGTTTCATTTTAATTAGGCCTAACTGTGTAGAGGAGCCCAGCGAGTTTTTAAATACTATTAACTATAGGCTTTTTTTTGTAATTTCGAGACAGTTCATCCCCGTCGTGCTTTTTATCAATTAGAATTACGATAAATCCTGAGAAAACACAATAAATTTACTTCTGTTTTCAAATATGTTTTGGGCTAAAAGACTGTCACAAGGTTGGGCAAAAGCCTCAGAATTGTTATTATTATGTGGATGTATATAACATGTGTAGAATAGCCTTACTTACTTATATATAAACAGTATACATCAAAAACATTTATTGTATGAGGCTACATGTTTCGACCCTTTATAGGGTCATCACCAGGCCTTCTTTGGAATCAAGTCAGTGAACGTTGGGATCCCAACTTACTTACTTACTACATGGTGAAGAGTCCTTCTGAGAAGCTAACTGGTTTGCAGCTAGTCAAGAAATTCCCCGCATTTCACGGAAACCGAAGGTTCATTACCGCACTCACAAGCGTTCGCCAACTGTCTCTATCCTGGGCCAGCCCAATCCAGTCCATATACCCACATCCAACCTCCTGGAGATCCGTCCTAATATTATACACCCATCTACGCCTAGGTTTCCCCAGCGGTCTCTTTCCCTCCGGTTTCCCCAGCAAGACCTTGTACACCCCTCTCTCCTCACCACAACTATGCTTACAAACAGCAGAAACATAACATATCTAATAATTCAATTACATAAAATAAATGTGATTTTTTAAAATTTAGTAGGTAAAACATAGGCTGAGTGTTTTACGTCTTAAAGTTTAACAATCATATCTATTTTATGTAATTCAATTGTTAGATATGTTATGTTTCTGCTGTTTGTAAACATAGTTGGTATCCCAACATGTATGCAGCATTAACTGACTTGATTCCAAAGACGGCCTGATGATGACCCTACAAAGGGTCGAAACATATAGCCTCCATACAATAAATGATGTGTTTCACGTAAACTGCTTTATCTTTAATATTTAAAATCGTAACAAATCGGGATGAATTCAATCAACTTACTTACTTACTTACGCCATGCAGCACAGTCCTTCATGAGAAGCTAACTGGTTTGCAGCTAGTCAAGAAATTCCCCGCATTTCACGGAACCCGAAGGTTCATTACCGCATTCACAAGTACCCGCCACCTGTCCCTATCCTGAAGCAGCTCAATCCAGTCCATACCCCCACACCCCACTTCCTGAAGATCCATCTTAATACTACCCTCCTATCCACGCCTGGGTCTACCAAGTGATCTCTTTCCCCCAGGTTTCCCCACCAAAACCCTGTATACGCCTCTCCCCTCTCCCATACGCACTACATGCCTCACCCATCTCGTTCTTCTCGATTGTAGAATAGCCTTGGCAAAGATAACATTGGACAACAAAATATAACTTTTTTTTCGGCCCACGAACTTCAATAGGTGAACTTAGCAGTACTTTTAATGCTGAATTCAGATATGTATACAGAATTTTTTTATTAGGCAGAGTTTCAAAGATATAGAGGGCTGTATTTGTGCAAAATGCTACAGTACGTACTAATGAAACAGGCAGAAACTTACCTCTAAAATGTAGAGGCGTATGACTTTCTTCGGTAAATGGCTTCAGGTACATCCCTCTTCAGTGTCCAGCAACAGTCTGCCAACATACTTGAGGTCGACTTGCCTTGGTACCGCTTTTCCATAGCCAAAATGTCTTGGTGAAATCTTTCACCGTGTTCGTCACTGACTTCGCCGAGATTTTCTGGGGAAAAAATCCAAGTGGGACTCCAAAAAGTGGATTTTCAGACTCACATTGCATCCTATAGCTTTGTACGAAGTCAACAGGTCCTGCACAAAATCCTGATAGCTCGTTGCTTTGAAATTTCCCAAGAAGTCCTTGCAAATCGTCTTAAAAGACAACCATCCATTTCTTTCAGTCTCATTCAGGTCTTCCTCGAACTGTTTGTCTTGCGTCAGTTCCCTGATCTGGGGTCCTATAAATATACCTTCCTTGATTTTTGTGTCACTCGTATTTGGGAACTTATTTCTCAAATATTCGAATCCACGGCCGGTTTTATCCATACTTTTCACAAAGTTTTTCATGAGGCCCAGCTTTATGTGCAAAGGGGGCAGAAAAATTTTCTCCGGAAGAACAAGAGGAGGATTGACGACATTTTTCTCCCGTGGAGTCAGTGATGCTCGTTTAGGCCACAGTTTATTAACATAGTGATT
>Ga0123352_10014622_pt1 | contig 12492 bp, 6 predicted proteins | sample TergutLab28metaG_FD_89700 | JGI IMG/M metagenome (GOLD analysis project Ga0123352, IMG submission 89700) | Labiotermes labralis P1 segment gut microbial communities from Petit-Saut dam, French Guiana - Lab288 P1 | ecosystem: Host-associated > Arthropoda: Insects > Digestive system > Gut ... | reverse complement strand
CTCCTACTTACAGGATACAGAAATATAGTTTCTTCCTGCTAGTCCCCATTTTGCGCTCCTACTTACAGGATACAGAAATATAGTTTCTTCCTGCTAGTCCCCATTTTGCGCTCCTACTTACAGAAATACAGAAATACAGTTTCTTCCTGCTAGTCCCCATTCCTGTACAATAACCAACAATAGGCAGAAAAATATAGCGCCCTTACGGGCAGAATTACCCAACCTCCCATAACATCCCATAACATCCCATAACATCCTCCTCGTAAGCTTAAACTAGATAGGCCTATTTGAGCGGACTCATCTTCCGTCTCCTTGCACCGGTATGAAATATAGATTTATCGCTCCAAGATAAAATTACAGATTTTGTATGACTGTGAACAGCCTATTCCATGAATGGTAAGCTAAACTCCCAATAGTATTCTTTCCAGTTCATTAGGTTCGCTTTTCCGACCCGTTTATTAACGTTATTTGAAGCGAACGAACAAAAAAAGAATAGACTAAACTTGAAAAATTAATATTTCAACAGAGTAAAAACTCAAAATATTGATAAAAATGTAACTTGCAACACTGTATATGGGATACATGGCAGAGTTCATTAATAGACTCGTGTAAAACTGACTTCGTATTCAGTTAATATAGCCACAATTTCACACTCATTGTACCAATGCTTCGGTCGTTACCGCAATCAAACCGAAATCTAAAGAAAAAAAAAATTTCACATGACAGCCATTATCTCATTCCATTTGAGCACAAAATTACCTTACCGATGCTCCATATTTTTAAAGATGCATCACAACAAATTAGTTCAAAATCCTATCGTTAGATGCGCGAGTGTTGCTCCCACGTAGAAATTCAAATATTCTCATGATTTTGGTCTTTAGTCACAAGGTGTTACCAAATTTTACAACCTCAAGAAGCGACTTAAAAAAGTATTATTTTACACATATGCTGATTGTTTTCTTTAAATAGAAAAGGTAATGATATTTTCATCCGAGTAACGTCAACATGAATATCAGCTGTATTATTTGCAGTTGTATCAAACAATTTAAAATTCAAAAACATTTATCAAATTTTCGGTTAGAATTTTTCTGTCCATTCAGATGCCAGATTATGTAAGCGAGTGAGTAAGTGAATGAGTGACTCAGTGAGTGCGTGAGTGTCCATTACTTAAAGAAGCTGTCAATTGTTAACAGTATATAGCATCAGGGATAGTTGAGTGAACGAGTGAGTGGATAAATAAAATAAATGAGTATGCAGCACTTTTGGAGTGGCAATGACAGGGAAAAGCAAATAACGTGGACGAAGAAGTCCCAGTGCCAGTTTTCCCTACAAATATTCCACGTGGACTTACCCAGAACTGAACCGTGTTTCCCCATCTACCAAAATCTCGAAATATGGCACGCCACAGATATATCAAAATTCTTTTCGCAGACATAATTTCGTCACATTAACCAATTATACATCACTGTTCCTTTTTATCTTATTTTATTTTCCAGTATATAAAAATCTCCTTTATTAAAAAGCAAGTTTAAGTGCACAAACATTAGTATTTTTGAGTCACGACGTTCTAAATCTTACAAAAATAAGCATGGTTAAAACTTGTACTTTTGAGACACGAAATACGGGTACATTTATTTTCTAGATTGCGGATGAAGGAAAGACACTAGCTTCGAGTCGCACACGAAAGTACCGTATATAGAAAACGTAGGACTCTCGCACGTTTCAGAAAGTGGGTACTCATGTGTGACTGCCAGTGTCTGCTATAAATCTCAATTATACGGAGTGCTCTCAAGGAACGTTATTCAATTAGCGAAATGAACTGAACAATAAATATGCACATCGTGCCTTCTACATCAGTATTGTCTCCGAAGTTTTGTAATTTACACTAAGCGCCTTCTCTTGTTTGACGAAATGAGAAACATTCTTCACTTTTTGGTTGTTTACACAGGCATCAAAATTCAGTTTTTATGCATGATTCGGTGAGGAACTGGGCTTAATTTTTTATTGAATTTTATATTAACCTTTTGACGACTAATGTCAACTATAGTGGTCTACCACACCGCTAACCTCTAAAGTTGCATTTTATATATTTATTCAACAAATATATGTACTGAGTATTTTAAACATGGTATATATTCTCCGCTTTTTTCTCTTCAAAATGCAGTTTGTTTCATAATTCTAACCTATTTGGTTCCTGTGTTATTCACATTTTATATACAGGGTATGCTAAAATTAAAAAAAATATTTCCGGCGCCAAAAGGTTAAGTAGGTTATTTGCTGATGTTTTCCAAACGCTGAAGTTACAGCGTCCAATGAAATTGGAAGATAATTACGAACAGTTACTAATTATTTTAAACGGGCGGCTAACGTTCTATTCTAAAGTACTAGCATAGAATTAAAGTCGACTGACTAATATGACAATGCAACTGGGCACCCCTGATGTTCGAATTTCAGCTGTTTTTTTGGCACTCTCCAAGTTACTGTGGTTCTCCTTAATCCATGCATGATATAGTAATATGAAAGCATTACCCCTTACGTCACCAGCAAGCACAAAATACAGCTGTTAGTCTATTTGAATTATGGTGGTATTATTCTTAATAGACCTCTACTGGTGATGTGTGTGTGCAGCTGATATATCCAATTAACTATCCAATGCTATGGTATTAGAAACAGGTGATTAATCACCGCCCACACGACATTGCGACCGAGCGAGTTGGTGTCGTGCAAAGTACAGTTTGAAATTGTAAGATACACGTTCGCAACTCGGCAGCTTTCATGACATCTCTGAGAAATTTCCTACATCTCTTTCAGGAGAATTCCGGGAACTTCCGTCATAACCGGTTCCTTCCAAATCCTCTGTGTACTTACCATTAAGAATAAAATAGCCATATAATGGTACGCTATACAATGATACAACATCGTTACACAACGTAATACGCGATATATCTCATCATAAATAAATTAAATCTAATTACTTTATCAAAACCAATTCCCTTGACATACATTTTAATAACAAAAAAAAATCAGTGACCTAAACAAAAGTTTGGGGCCCCACGCAACTGCATATTCGCCCACCCCCACCCCCACCACCCCCATGATTATTAATGAAGTTACTCCCAGATTTCATAACTTGGATCCAGAATCCTACCTTCTGTCAGAAGGAATGAATCAGTTCCGAAATAACACAACAAATCTTGGTATTCTGTACTGTCGTCGATGCCTGTAACCCAAAGGGCACCCAGCGCTGCAGGTCTGCAGGGGCCTTATCTACGCCAATGCATCCAATCTAATATCAATGTAGACTAAATTCTGAAGAGCCACGTCTTTTCTAAAAGCTCTGAACTGCCCTTCAGAAGTAAGACTCATGCCGTCAAATACTGAACACAATTCGCACGCTGGTGGAAGCAGATTCCATATGACAGCTATTATGAAACTAAATTTGTAATGCCAGAAAGACGCCGCGAAGGGAAAATTTATGTCGGAACATTTGGCGTCTTCATCTTTTAAACGTTGTGATTCTGTGTCAGCGATCGATGTTCTGTATAAACACATCCGCCATAAACGGATGCTCGTGGCCTAGCAGAGGCCGCCACTAGCGAAGTGAGATTATCTTTCGCCCAGGTGCAATTTATCATTTTCAGCTATACCTGTGAGACGAATATTTCACAGGCATTTTTGTTACTTAATAATATGGATCAACACTATGGCACTAACTTCAGTCTATATGAATAGAGGTAATTTTCATTTATATACGACATGATACGTTGGTTATGAGAGAAGACTATTTGAGGGTTTCCCAAATGACACGAGTCTTTAACGAAGGAGAATGAAATGCTGACTTAACTGGGACGGAAATTAAACTGTCCGTGGAAGTCTCTGTGGCCGATCATTTACATCTTGATTTATCTTGTCATTACAGGTCCCTTTAAATTATACCTGCCATTTTGCACAATGGATGACTCAATTCGGTTCTCACAGATTGAACAAAAATATTTCTGTGGTTTGCATTTCGCAGTTGGCGTCTTCAACATTTCATACTCAAGTAACTCCCAAACATTTGTGATTTCACGCGGAGATAATGCAGCCGCAGTCTGAGATTCGCTTTCTGAAATGATACACCCAAATGCGAGTTCTTCGTTTGTTAGTTTCATTTAAACATAAAATTACCGACCCTAAATTTAAGCCACATATTTTCTTTGTCAGTAAAGGTAAAGGTAAAGTTCACCCTGGAACAGGCCACGAAGGCCCAGAGGGGGAGTAGAGGTATAACTCTACTCTTCCTTTAACCTCGGCGCTAGATGAGGTGGGTGGTCAACGTCATACCTCGGCCGCTTTACCCTCGGAAAACAGATCCGGTACCCATTGTATAGGAGGCTGGGTGGGCCACAGGGCCGGTGTGGACGGGTGGGGAAATTCTCGCCCCAACCAGATTCGATCCCCGGACCGTCCAGGCCGCAGCGAGTCGCAATACCGACTGAACTATACCGGCCTTTCTTCGTCAGTAGCATACGTTAACAAAATATTAAAAACATTATCATGGAAAAAAGAAGTTCGACTTCTAAAGCAAAACTAGATTTCACAACATTCACAATACCTTCCCTCCCTTAGCAGATCCCTCTCTGTAATTTTTGCTGAAGTGTTAACAAATTCTTCCATTTTTGCACAAGGCTTGGAAGTCCCACAGCAGTCAAATGTTCACTTCATACCGTAGTAATTTGATATCACACGCTCTTTTCCATTGGTCTCTCATTTCTTGTGTCCAGGTAATTTTGTCTCGTTGTTTAGTCTTTTGTTTTAACATTGTTAGGTCCGTTAAAGATAAACTTCATCTTCGAGGAGTCCATCACGAAAAGAAATAATGTTAGTGACATTGGTGTATAGCAGTTTGGCCTCTCAAACGTGTAATATTGTTTTCTTAAGAATGATTTACTGCTGCTGCCCTAAAATGTTAAGACCAGAGATGCAAGTTCCACTGAGAAACACACAAAAAGACATAAAAGTTGATAAGTTATTATATCAATAACACCCGAAGAGCCTCGGTCGTAATAAGAGCGAGCCAACAAAGTTTTACTGCAACTGTATCTGATGCTGCTATTACTACTGTGGCACTCCAAAGGAAAATATGCTACAAGGTTTCTACAACACGACGTTCTCGACACCGTCTCTGAGTTTGTCTTCTGGTAAAGGAAAGAAATGACGAAGAATCCTACTCAGCTAGGCTCACTGAAGAAAGCTAATCTTAAAAAGTCCGTTCTTCAACGCCGTTATTTGTTTACTGCCCAGTTAACAGCCCCCTGGCAAATTATATATACAGGACAAGAACAAGGTGGCGACAACGACAACAGCAACAGCAGCAGCAGCAATAACAACAATAACAACAACAACAATAACAACATATATGAGCAAATTCAAAACAAAGAGAGAGAGACATTAAAAATATATATTACAATCAATTCAATGCACTTCAAATTTAAAACTAAACAAAGAAGATTATGCATGGTTGTAATAAGTACTACGTAAACCAATAAAAATGTATTAATAAACAGTGTGGTAATATAGTAACAAGAACTGTGAATGGCGGAAACACAAATCGTTCTCTAAATATGTCGACAATACAAATAATATTCATATTAATAATAATTACGACATTAATATAAGTGACATGATTTAACCAACAGTCGTGGAAAATATATACAGCAACATGGAGTGAAGGAAGCAAATAATAATAATAATAATGTAATCTGGGAATCTTAACTACCTGGAACCCTCTGGGCACCTCGGCACCCAGCCTCCTGTATAATGGGTACCGGGTCTTTCCCGGGGGTAAAGTGAGGCCGGGGCGTGCTGCTGACATTCACCCCTTTCTAGTGCCGCGGTCATGGAAGAGTAGAGCTATACCTCTACCCACCCTCTGGGCCAAACCGGGACTGTAACAGGATCACTTTACCTTAATAATAATAATAAAAATAATAATAATAATAATAATAATAATAAGGCAAATTTCACCCCATAACAGGCCACGAAGGTCCAAAGGGAATGTAAAGTTGTAGTTCTACTCTTACGCTAACCCCGGCGCTAAAAGGGGTGGGCCATCTACGTCACGCACTGGCCGCTGTCCCCCGGGGAAAGACCCGGTTCCCATTGAATACGAAGCTGGGTCGGAACCAGGGCCTGCTTGGACGGGTGCGGAAAATCCACCGGGATTCGATTCCCGTAAGTTTCAGCCATTAGCGAGTCGCTATACCGACTACACTATCGCGACCAATAATAATAATATTAATAATAATAATAATAATAAAATTAGCTAGACTCTGTGGCTTAATTATCATAATTAATAACCAGCAAGAAATATCGATTTCTTTCTTGCACATACCAACATCTTTGCAGACGGCATTAGCAACTGATGCGCCTCCAGCAGTAGAGTTGCGAATTTGGAAACCACCAATAAACGAATTAAAAGCTCTGAGGAATCGAGTAGGCAGTTGAAGGCAAAATGCAATACTGCCATCATTAATATTCAGAACCAAAATGTGTCTGCTATTGTTTTATTGCATGTGGCCACCCTTTGTATTTCTGTGCTGAGGCAAAAGGTAAACCCGAGGAGGGCATGTTTAATTAACTGGGTTGTGTTTGCTTTGTGGCGATTCCGGTAGCAATCACGCACGGCAGCTGCAGGACGTCCCTCCAGTCCCCACTAAATTTAGTACCAATTTTTGTTCCAGCAATGTAACTCAGACCTTACAGCAGTTAGAATTCTTGCAGTGGGCCTGAAGCTTTTTATTAAGAAATTAATGTCAATGCCCATAATTAGCAGCTGGTTACAAAAACTCATACTCTTTCAAAACACATTTTAATCGACAGTAAAAAAAGTATACTTCTATCAACACTTCTTTAAAAGCACACAAAAAGGTAAATTTGTCCCTGAACAAGAAATAAAGGCACACACAGGGACCGGAAGTATACTTCTACTCATTCTTAACCCCAACACTAAATGGAAGTGACTAGTCAGCATAGAGGACCAGCCACTTTATCCCGGAATGTCAACACTTCTCCCGGTCCCCACCGAATAGCGGGCCGGGTGAGTCCCAGGGCTAGTGTGCACCTTTTGGAGAATATACGGGATGCGAACCCTGGATCGTCCAGCCCGTAGCCTACTGCTTTAAAAATACGTAGGATATACTATGGTCACCGGTTCAAGCGAAAAGAGTACGATACTTCCTTAATGTCAAACATATCAGCAATTTGATTTCGTTCATTGAATGCTCCCAACTTGCTCTTTCAGCCACCACAACCGCGAACGATGGGCCATTGGTCACGTCACTTAAGTGTTAGGATTGAAATTATCGATAAACAGCTGACTTTACGAAAACCCTTTTCGAATATGGACAGTTTCGGCAGATCTTTTCATGCTGGTTTATAAGTGTAAGCATAACATTTCTGAATGGAAGGTCCACAATCAAAGAAAAGACAAATCAGAAAGCGGAGCTTCGTAACCACATTAATTCACATCGGACGTCCGAGGAACACATCAGTGCCCCTGGCATATGAAATGTGTAATTGCTCTGGGTGCGTACTCACGTAATGCATGCGAAACCTCAGGCTGTCTTACCTGCAATAAAAAATAATAAATCTTAACTAAAGAAAACACACAAGTATGTCAATTTATGCACGATCACAGCATCCAGCAAAACTGCACAGTTTTGTTAAGCATTCTATATCAGTTACTACAGGCTCACAGACGTTTCGAAAGTTTCTTCTTCTCTAGTCCTCACGTCATTGAGTGTCGCTAATAAATTTAACATTCATAGGTCCGTGCATCTCTAATATATTCGCAGAGTACAACCAAGAAGTTGCAACGTTTCACAGTTTGTTTATTTCTGTAAGATGCTCTACATGTTTCAGACGGCTTTTCCGTCCATCATCAGGTGCTCAAAACTGCACATACAGCGTCAGGTATTGGTCTGATAAATACCTGACGCTGTATGTGCAGTTTTGAGCTCCTGATGATGGACGGAAAAGCCGTCTGAAACATGTAGAGCATCTTACAGAAATAAACAAACTGTGAAACTTTGCATCTTGTTGGTTGTACTCTGCGAATGTCGCTAATACTCAGTTTTTCTTATTTTCGGGATGAGAAGCAACTGATCAATTAGGGAGCCGGTGACTTCGAAAACTGACACTAAGAGCAAGTTGTCGCCCCTGGCTCACTTAAACAATTCCTGAGAATGAGAAGCAGAGACTGGGCACCAAAATTGTGCCTTATAATCTACGCCATAATTGTCTGTAGTCTGCAGTACCACTTGATATTCTTCAAGGCAGCTCAGCATCAAAGACCGTCTCGTTTCTTTCGTAACTCCAAACCACACAGCCTTTGGCGCATACAGAAATAGTTTTTAGAATAATTGCAACAACAAAAAAATTCCATTGACTCGTAATTCAACAACACTTCTAACTTTAGAGACGCTTCGAAGGATCGTTAATTGCGAGCGCTTAGTACAAGGCGATCCATACATTCTCCCAGCAGTGTTGGGAGAGACATGAAAGCTACGTACAATCTAAAAAAATAGTTTGCATCCCGCTGTATATCCGAATAAGTACCTATGGAATACAAGTACAAGAGACTGCTGGCATAAAACTTCTCTACAACTCTTTTTCAGAGTGATGCTTGATATTTCAAGACACCTTTAAACGTTAAGGTTTTAAACAGCGTAAGATTCGCGGCTATAACTTTGGTTTATGTGTCATTACTCCCACAAAGTTTCCAGTTCTGAATTCATTGTTACGTCACATAAGTTTAAGTTAATGTCATCAGCAAGTACAAGGACAAATACAAAAACAAACTACAAGCAACATAACATAATCACTATTAAATAATATCCGCTTTAGTCATAAAATATTGCAAGGACTTCTGTAGCATTATGTCTCTGCATTCCGTAGTTTTAAGAAGCTCAGTTCTCGTACAAAATGCCTTCATTTATTATCAAAGTTAAGAACGAATGGAATTACATTCCTGTTCCCCATGTACCGTCATGGCCTTCACGGGGAAATTGTTACCTTTTACTTTAACTTAAACTAACAATAAAAAAAAATATGACAAGTGACCGAGTCTTTAAGTTAATTATGACTATTTGATGCAGAGCGAAACCTAGAACTATGCAAAGAAAAATTCGGTTCTATTTTGCAGTTTTTAATTAATTAATTTATTTATTTATTCTTGTGTCTTACGAAGCTGTGGATGGAAGAACACGGAAAAAGGCAGGCTCCATCTCTTCTTCCCAGCACTCACGTTTTCAAATATCATGTAAAAATACATTATGAGGAGATCGTAGGCGATCCAACGACTCGCTAAGCGCTGTACGATTCGGTGTTCGAACCCCGGGGGTGGGAGACAAGAGGTTTCCTCTTCTACACTCTAATTCAGCCCGGTCCTGGTGCCCACTCAGCCTCCCGTCAAATGAGTACCGGGGTTCTTTAACAGCCGTAAAGCAGCAGAGGCGTGGCGTTGACCACCCACCACATCTATCGCTGAGGTTCAGACTGGGTAGAGCTAAGCATTTATTGCCCTTCCGTGCCTCCATGTCGTTTTATAGGGAGACAATTAACCTTGCGTTACTCACCCAAGTAATCCAGAATTCAGATTCTTCGTAACGTGGACGTGCAGTGGATCCGGTATGCACTGGATTGACAGTACACAACTCAGTTTACGGACCCCAATGAGCGCATCGCCTAGCAACGCAAATGCAATAGCTCTTTGGCAGTTTCTACACTAAACGTCTGTTTACCAATCAGTGTTGCCCCATCATTTGCGGACGACAGGGGACAGATTTCTGGCGGAGACAGAAATATGTTCAGGGCACTATACAAGCTGCATTACGATGTTTAAAAAATTTTTAAGCCTCTACAACCTAACACTAGGCAATTACATGGTTGACACAAGGGTGCATGTAATTGTGTGACGAGTTCTTACTTTCAGTGGAAAAGTGCTTTATTAATTTGTTGGTTTTATTTCCTGAGTTTTAACATTTATTCAGGTAGATAAAACGTCGCCTTGTCAAAAAAAAATATGCCAACTTCACTGGCTGGAATTCCATCACCGACAGTGTTTCACACTCAACTTTCTAAATTGCAAGAAGAGAACAAAGAAAATCTACCGATTTAATTATTACCGGTGTGTTTAATCATTTTCATTTCCATCTTGAAGTCATAAGTTAAGAACTCTGCGGCATTCACCTAGTTTTTTTCCTCTATATTTTCAGTTGTTGAATCAATTTTATGCGCTGTCTTATAAACAGCTAAGAAGTAAGCGCAGATAAGCGAGGCTGTGTGACGCGAAATTTTATCAGAATTATTTCAATGGTTTCGGCTTTGCCTTACATTACAAAAAGTACATTGTTTGAATTACTCTGAAATCCGTAATGGACATAAACCGTGTGCTTTGCCTTAACCTGCAGTTTTTGTTTCGAGCAACGCTTAACGAATTAAGCTAAGGATGCGCATTGAAATGAGTGCAGGTCTTCAAGTCAACAGTCAGCTGTTGCTCGATTTTATAAAACTGGCATAGCCGATGTAGTTCGGTGAAAAAGGGGGGCTCGAGTTGTTATATGTGAAGAGATCGATAGGCAGGCAGACAGACAGACAGGCAGACATACAGTCGAGACGAGCCTAATGTACGCGTTCTGGCTAATTTTATTGTAAAGACGCCAAAAATTGAGGCATTTTGTGGCATTAAACCTAAGAACTATCGCCGCACTCAACGTTCGCCAATTAACGTAAGCACGAAGAGTCTTCGATCTTCAGATTCCTAAGCGGTGCAGGGACAGACGCTAACTATCGGCGCCGCGGTGCCCTCTGTCTCATAGCTTGACCTGAATGCGATATGCCACAAAGAACTGAGAGAAAGAGCAATGTTGAATCAAAGCTGTTTAGTCGCTTAGAGGGAACCAGACACTAAACACGCCGTTCTTTGTCAAATACTGTTTTTCCAGGTGTGTGTACTTACGTTCGTGCGTGCGTGCGTGTGTGTGTTACCTGAAGCGACATTCGGACCACCAGATGAGAAACATTACCACATCGAACCATCACACATTTCTAAATCATACAGCAACTATCTTCATTTTATTTACTTCATTATTTCTACACATCTACGAGTTCCAAAAACTTCAGGGCATTTTTTGACTAGCTGCTGAAATACTAGCTTCTCAAGATGGACTGTGCACCACATACCATTATAGCTACATGCGTAAAGCGAACAGACTTTGAAACGTAAGCCTAAAAGTATGTCTAACAGCCTCATAAAAACAGAATAAGGAAACAAACTGTAAAAAAATTGTCACTCCAGTTGCAGCGTTACAAGAGTAGGCGACACGTAAAGCACAGCAAAATGTGCAGTAGGAATGTAAACTAAGCACAGACCTAGAAGCAGAAAGGCATTTGGTCATGACTCGATGATGACACGACAGCGAATTGTATTTTAAAAAATAATGTTTTTAGAAGATTTTTTCGTCTTCGTCGTCTTTGAAGCTGATCATGATGATGACGACTATGACTATGGTTATGATCTTGATTATACGGATGATGGAAATTTGTCGTGGTGGTGATGATGATGATGGTGATGATGTTAATAATTACGATTATGTTTATGTGTTTATATTGTTGTGTTTATTTTATGTCAGTTTTAATTTGCTGCTAAGGTGAATAACAGCAACTGGTAATCCCGAACACTAACTATTTCAATCTTGAATTCAATGACGTTTCTTGTAATATTACGCTCCACAGTAATTCGGTCCTCTGTATTTCCTACACTTGAATTTTTCGGAATAGAGTGCCCCATTTTATAGAAGTGTTAAATGAACAAATGCTGCCCGTGAAAAGCAGATTCTTGTACGCTTCATTTTTCAAAATAATTCATTCTATTTAAGAAGGAGAAATACAAAAACAAAGGTAAACCCCATTCGAATAATTTATTTAAAACTCGCAGATTTCAACTTGGCATATTTCTGTTTTTACAATAAAAAATTACAAAACAAAAATTACCAGCGACTCAAGTAATCAGCCGCATAAGCCGCATGTATCGTTTGGCTTCAGTGAAGTCCATCGTGCCTGGCAGCACCTACGAGAGTATTGAACAGCATCCTGTAGACAGGCCAACCATTACTGAATGGGACATGTGCATGAATGTCCGCTTCCATAACAATTTTCGAATCGGACAAAAGCTTTCGACTAACAGCTAAGTAAACTACGGACAAATGGACAGAAAACCTGTGACGTTTCCAGAAACAGTTTCAAGTCTACAACCTGTGAAACACAATTTACTAGAGACAAACAACTTGTATATTTTACTATTTTAATGCTTCATATACTGATATTTTAAAATCAAGCAGGATTATGTAACACTATATCATTATGTAACACTATATCATTATGTAACACTATATCATTATGTAACACTATATCATTATGTAACACTATATCATTATGTAACACTATATCATT
>Ga0123352_10014620_pt1 | contig 12492 bp, 8 predicted proteins | sample TergutLab28metaG_FD_89700 | JGI IMG/M metagenome (GOLD analysis project Ga0123352, IMG submission 89700) | Labiotermes labralis P1 segment gut microbial communities from Petit-Saut dam, French Guiana - Lab288 P1 | ecosystem: Host-associated > Arthropoda: Insects > Digestive system > Gut ... | reverse complement strand
CGGGTAGGCAAGAATGTGTCTGACAGGTTCCCTATTAGGAATGGTTTGAAACAAGGAGATGCTCTATCACCAATGCTTTTTAACTTTGCTTTAGAGTATGCCATTAGGAGGGTTCAGGTAAACCAGGATGGCTTGAAACTAAATGGTACACACCAGCTTCTGGCTTATGCCGATGATGTTAATATACTGGGAGGAAGCATACTCACTCTAAAGGAAAATGCAGAAGCTTTAGTAGCTGTTACTAGGGAGATTGGACTGGAAGTAAGTGCTGATAAAACTAAGTACATGGTCATGTCTCAGGATGAGAATGCAGGATGAATTCACAGTGTGAGTGTGTAGTATGATATTTCTCAAGCATATGAATGGAAAAATAAATATTTAGACAGTCATGTCATTGCAGCTTTTTTAAAAAAGAAACAATAGGAGATCTGCACATAAAAGCATTGATGGTAACAGTAAAATTGATGCTATTTGGTGTACCACTGAAAATGTATGTTTAATTTATTTTCCAATTGAATATAAAACAGGAAGGAGTGCTGCTTTCACAGGAAACAACAATATATGGATTACACATAAAATTTATGATCAGTCAACACAAAACTTATGTTCAAGAAGAATAAAGGTTACATGTCTCAGCTAAAGCCAGTTAGCCATCATCAGGCCTAATTACATGAATATAAACAAGGTTTTATTTTACAACTCTATTTCAAACCTAATCTGGGTAAGGATTGACCCAGGATTGAATCTACACCTCGACAGTGAGAAGCCAGTGACTGTCCATCAGAGCCATGGCGCAATCCTTGAATTCTTGTTACATACTTTGCTGCACTGTAACATGTTGTAACTACCTAGGTGCAGACAGCTATTGACAGGTGTGGAGACTCTGAATACAGCATTATATGCAAGTTCACTGGAGATCATGAACCAAGTGAAATAAGCAACAGATGTGCAATACACAATGTATCCAGCCAGTACATCCTGAACAAGACATTCAGAAAGAACATGAAATAGTCATATCATTCTGCATGTTTCCCATGTTTGTAAAGGAAACAGTAGAGTTATATATGTTTGGTAGCACAGGTTTGCAGTATCCAACAGTCATCTCACATTATTTTATTTCTATTTTGACATTATATTTAAAAACAATTGAGGTTTGTGACAAGTTATTACTACCAAAGATAAAAGATTTTCTCAGTCTCAGATTTTACTGCTGGACTGGAAAAGAGCAGAGGGCCTGGTCTATAAAAGCTGAAGGGAAAAAAGGAAATATCGCCCTTTTAACCCATTCTGTGTCAGAAAAACATCTGACAGTTACAAAATTAATGTTGGGTGCTGCATCCAGTGGCAGTAGTAGTAGTAGTGGTAGTGGTGGTGGTGGTGGTAGTAGTAGTACTGGGTGATTACAGAATACCATTTACTGGTTTAGCCCACTTGAGTGTAAAATTTTCACAGCTCTCTGCAGTTTTCATTGTGTGGATTAAGCCACCTGGCATGGGTTTTATAGCTACAGTATTTGATAAATCTTAATGTAATCAGTGATTCTCTTGAAAGGGTAGTGGTTCTCTTTAAAATGTTTCTAAATCTCATAATTTTGCTAGAAACTTCTAATCCTTAAATGATCCATTTATATTCATATTGATCATTCACATAAATTGTTTGTAGAGGAAATGCTTAAAATAAAATATGAATGTACTTATACAAGCATTAAAAGAAGTGTTTACATCATCGTATAAAAAATATCTTCCCATGATTTATGTAGCAAGTACTTATTTCTTCTAAACTCTGTCCTTTGAATTGTTTTTTCTCACTATAACCAGTCCTGTTTTTGGATTATCTACTCTTATGTGCAATATTTGTGCTAAATGATCTAAATAGCCCAAATCTAAAATTTCTGTTTAGTTGTCAAAATTTAAATTATTTGTTATCATAATATCAATTAATGAACTTGTATTATTTGTAATCCTGGATGGTGACTATTTATCAGATTATGCATCAAAAATCAGTTTTGTAGTTCCTGGAGTTTTGCTCTGTCTTGTGAAAAATCAATGTTCCAGTCACCGCATGAAACTAGTTGTTTGCCTTTGGACTGCATTTTGCAAATTACTGATTCCAGCTTATCCAAACACTCATAAAAGTCTCCATCAGGTTATCTATATATACCAACAAAAAGAAATTTAAAATCAAAAAATTCTACTATAATCATTTCAAAAACTTTTTCACTTCCTAACTCTTCCTCCCCCCCTCCTTTTTTTTTGGGCGCTGCGGCCCAACGCGGGTCATGGCCTCCTCATTCTTGAGGTTTCCAGGTCACACACAATGACGTGTCACAGTTGGTAGGACTCCTCTGGACGAGTGATCAGCTCATCGCAGGGACCTCTACCTGACAACACACAACACTCACAACAGACAAATATCCATGCCCCCGGTGGGATTCGAACCCACTATCTCGGTAGGCGAGCGGCTGCAGACCTACGCCTTAGACCGCGCGGCTACTGGGACCGGCAGTTCATTCTTTAGTTTGCCAATATTTTTGCACAATAATACATGATCTTCAGTGATTACTGTTAAAATCCACTAAAATTGCTCACTAGTTTAAAATAATAAATATATACAACTCTCATTTGATTTTCCATTAATCAATGTTCTGTAAAGCATAAAACATCTAAATTTATTAATTTGAGTTTAACAAAATGGATAATTAAAGTAGTTTATTGCTTAGATTCTGAACATTATGGTGCAAGATTTTGAATACATAAGAATTAAAATCCTTTCTTTTGCCTACCTTATCATCCACATTAATCATTTCCGTTTGAATCTGTGAGATGCTAATCTTGATGTCATACACACCCTGCATCATCGTCCTGATCGCCAATGATTAAAATCAATTTTCTGTGCTCTGTATTGTATATATTAAATCACATGCTTTTTTACTCTGACGCATTTTGGCATCCACTGATGCCATCTTCAGGGAGGTTCACCAGGCATATCCTGGAATAATACCAGAAAATGGGCCATGCCTCTTTTCTTCCATGTCATTTCTCAATCATCATTAACAAGTTATTGTCCAAATTATGGACAGCACTCTTACAAATTGTGCACAAAATAAATTTAAACATGTTTAGCCATTTATAGTCTATTACTATCTACCCTTTAAGTGTAATGCAATTAATGAAAGTGAACATGTCATATCATTCTTTGACACTTCAACAGAAAACATACGTCATGGTGTAAAATACAGAATGAGCAAAAAGCCATTTAACCCATTTCCTGAAATATGTTCTATTTGTTTAAGAAAGAACATTAAAATCATAAACAACCACCATGTTACATTACGTATTGGACATATCCACCACTCTGAGGAATGTGTGCGTATACTCTTTTTCTTGTATTTGTTGACAATTTTCTAATTACAAATGACTCACAATCTTATTATTGGCGTATGTGACACATTTAGTGCAACATTTCGATATATCTGAAATGCTTATTATATTTCCATGTTGGGTTAATTCTGTGTACTGTAAATTCTTTATGCCTTGTTTTTCCACATCCTATTTTCACCTTCGCTAAGTTTTGGATCTGTGGACTGTATATGTATGTATGTACAGACTTCAGTCACTGTGCTAAGTTGAATATTCAACATTTCCTGTTAGAAATACATTATTCATAAAACATGCAAATTTGTAATTCAGATATGTACTGAATTGAAAGGTCAGCAGTATTGTCATGAGACATGCCACAGGTCAGTGAAATTACAATATCAATGATTGAGACGTAACCGTAATGTTTTCTGAATTATGTTTTGTTTCAGTGTACATGAATAGTCGGGGTGCACAAATCCTGGGCACCAGATTGCCACGTTCACTAAATTTTGTACATTGGCCCCAGATATTGGTGAGACCTGTGTATGGGGCTTGCTCCATTGTTCAGCCATCTAGAATTTTGAATTGGTTACTAGATTTTCGGAAAATCTGTGCACCCCTGATGTGTAGCATGCCATATTGATATCCCCTACGATGACTCCTCACCATCCCCATAGAACTGGAGATAACCCTCACATCTTTTACTGACATTTTGTTATATACGTAGTCCACTGGGCTGCCATTGTTAATGGAATTTGTACAGAGGAAATCATTCTGATCTTTAGCAGTACATATTATTTTAAAAAAGTATTTAAAATTTGACACAAGAAATGTCTGAATTAGCAGTGTGGCTGAAAATCAGCTGTGATAGTAGGGCTGTGTATACTTATGCAACAGTCTGTTGGGTTATCACACCATGTAGGATGCTGAGTTCGTTCAGACATTTCGGAGGAAAGTGTTGCTTCCATCTTCAAGGTGAGTGAAATAGGTTTGGGTGGAGGCTGGAGGAGGAAATGTGATTGTGATCACAGTCTCTGCCACCTGTGCATCTGCATCCCATACAACTGACACATACCCTCCTTCCATTGACTGCACCAAACACCAGAACATAATTTAGTCACTCTGATGGTGAAGGCAGTAGGTTCCTCTGAAGCAATGGAACAAACTTATAATCCCTCATGCAGTAATAAGCCAGAATACTATAATTTGAGCAACAGAAGCAATGAAAGTGTAAATATTTGTGTGCTGGGTGTAAAGAACAGTTCATGTAACAAACAGTGTAACAATAACTTTACTCTCTTACATGGCATAGTGATAATGCATGCATCACCGGTTTAAACTATTTTTTCATGTCATGTTGCTATCTGTGAATGTGGCTATTCCAGATCCTACTTTGTGTTCACCCTCGCTGCCGCCTGTGTATACATCTATGGTGTGTTTACAGTATTCTTGTCCTTCTGTAATTTTGACAGAGTTCGCTGGATGTGTCCAGTATTTTGCTTCCATTTCCAGATCGATCAGGTTACCATAACCTTTTATGCATTCATAGTGCTTGACTGTGTCCTTTATTTTTATGTTAATAGGAGTTAATCCTGCTATTACACATAGTGGTTCGTTTGACACTGTGCAGTAGGCCTTTGGTATTCTAATATTAATTAGCCTTTGTATTCTAATTAACTTAGTTTTATAACTTGTATTATCCAAAACACTTCCACACTGGGGCTCCTTATAAAATTAGTGGTAAGATTCCTCCTGTGTATATAGTTTTCAGTGCCTTGTGCTTCAGCCCCCATGTTACTTTTGCTGGTTTCGTAAGAGTAAATATTAACTTTGTACATTTTTCTTCAATGTAATATACATGGTCCCGAAAAGTAATCTTACTGTCGAAAATAATTCCAAGATATTTTATACTGTTAACTTGCTCTAGTATTTTGTTATTTAAGTATATTTCTACCTCCTTTTTTTTCTTTTCTTTTTCTGTGAGACATCAGCATTGCTTTTGATTTGTGTTCATTGAGCCAGTGCATGTAGTTTTACTCCATAGTAATGGAGCATGCAGAATAATAATAAATAAAATAAAAAAGAACACAAACACACACATACATACATACATACATTGTTGTGCAGTTGACACACATTAATTTTTTTGTTGTAGTTTTCTTTCTAGCATTCCTGTATGTACTGTATGTTAGTCATAAGCTTCATTTTATCATGCTTAGTTCTCACCTCTCTTAAGACCAGGCATGGGAGGAATATAATTTCCTTCTATTTCTTTTTGTTTATAACTGGAAGCGCCAAGTGTTTATCGCGCAAGCAGTGTGTGGAGTAATGCATGTAACAGTAGCTGCTTTGTTCTGCAGTAGCAGTCTGCTGTGTATCTCGAACAGTGACTGAGCAACAGAGAATGAAGTTGGACGGTCAGTGAGTGTTAACGGTAATGAAGAGCCCGCTGGCGAGATGTCACCAATACAGTTCAGTTGTAACTGCAGTTACTCCCTAATTACACACAATAAAACTCCAGTACACTTTACTTGGGGTTTATTGAGAGTGTGTGCGGCCTGCCCGACTCCCCGTCTTAACCTGAGTTCTGAGCTCTGTCCCTCCTGGGAATAACATCCAAGATACATTCCTCATCGGGTCTGCAACAGATACAACAACATACATATGCACATACATACACACATACAAGATTTCACTTTCATTAATCCCTAGAGCACATTGGCATAGGATATAAAGCACATCAAAAGAATAAATTGCATATTGGATTATATTAACCCTTATCCTGCAAATGTGGAGATTATGGTGAGCTCATAATAATGCCAGCAAATGGCAGATGGGATTTAATGCAGTGTTTAAAGGGTTAATCTGTTAGATGTCTCCATTTCAGGGTATGGATTTAACCCTTTAAATGTCAAGTTAAATCCCATCTGCCATTTGCTGGTATTATTTGGAGCTCATCATATTCTCCATGTTAGCAGGATAAGGGTTAAATGAGAAAATGGTGTTGCTGAAGCTTCAAGTTGACTCATAACAGCTCAGAAAACTTAAATCTTAAACTGATATTATTGTTTGTGCAGAATACATTAGCAATCTAGTTCCAAACAATCAAGGTAAGACAATGACCATTTTTTAAAACATTAAAATATGCTGCCAGCCTGAGAAATACAATTGTAGGGATGGATACAAAGGTTCAAAGTAGGTCATAGCCATACGAGAAGCACAGAGAGTGCAGTGTCTTCAAGTGCACGTGCGCATATATACGTATATAATGCTCTATTTTATACATATCCATACATGTATATTATGTATGAATAAGCTTAAAAGCTTCCTTTGTCCAGACCGCAAAATCAATACATCAAGTACATAATGCCTTCCATTATAGTCCACAAAATACCTTCCATATACATACTTTTTTTAAAATAAGTTGTTTCCAACCATGGCATTTCAACAGAGGCAACAGAAAGTGTGGCAGGGTGTCGCACATTTTTTAGCAGGTTGGTCAGCAATTGCGCCTCTGTTATTTTGCAAATTCCTAGTGGATGCATGCGGATTTGTAGTGGTAGCATGTACCCACTTACACCCCCGTGGCTACAGGTCTGGTTCAAACCTGTACCATATTTGCTTTCTGAATGTGCAGTGACTCTGTCAGTGATTATGTTATATAGGGATAGGCTACAGGAACTCTGTCGTGTTGAATCTGTGTGCATAGTCGCCCTTACCCCTTACCCTAGATTAAGTTACTCGGAAGTACCAGGTTTCAAAATTATTCTTGGGATGTTTGGAAGAAGAAGCAGTGTATTTCGGTGCTGAACCGGCATGTGTTAATGTTACAACCGACTGAATACCGTTGCTGGATACTGCAACCAGCGGACCCATTCCACGTATAAATTGTCAATTCATACGGCGTCTTACTTATCGCAATCTGTGTTTTGGATGTACTTTAGAACGAAGACCAAAAGATGGCCGCCATCACGGATGTAATGCGGAGCATTATGTCCGTGAAGTGGTATGGGGGGGGAGGTGACGTAATAGGATTGACCCATCGGGAGAGGACACGAACCTGAAGCAGGAGATGCGTAGTCGTGTGATTACGTGTCGCCGTCAGAAATGGCGGGCACATCGCACGTGTTGAAATGGATGTTGGCGACGAGGTGAAGTAATTGCAGGAATGGTGGAATGGTTTCCCTGCAGAACATGCCCCAATCAGCGACGGTACTTGAACTGAGGCAATATTCTTGTATGAAACGGCGGGCAGGTTCGCGGCACACACGATGTGGTACGTTACAAGTGAAATCTCGCGGAAGGTTAGTTTACTTAGCTGGAACCAGGAGCCGGTCGTAATGGACCTTGACGCCGAACAATGGACTCCAGCAACCATCCTCCGACATCGCCACTTAAATACGTCAGGAAAACTAGGATATGCGCACCACGTCATATCTCTATCACAGGTGTTGCACTGCACCTTACTCCTAATCAGGCCCACGTCCTTTAGGAACTGCACAGCAAGGCCATGATCGCAGAAAAGGTGCGTGATGAAATCCCTGTTTGGACCACCGTCTTGAAGTACCATCCTACATCCGTACGAACCCCGCGGAATGAACGGCATCTCCTGCAGGCGTTTCTCGTATTCGTGGAAGATTTCCTGAACCTTTCCGACCATTTCGGAGTGAACACACTGCACAGAACTGTACGGAAGCGCAAGTGTACTCGCGAGCGAATTTGGGCGCGAATGAATGCTGTACAGGAAGTGTGTGGCTTTGGGTGTGGGAGAAAAAAAACGCGGGTAAAAACCTGAATAATCGAAAGTAACGTAATATAAGTTAATAAGGAATTAAAGTGACACTCGTAGCCTAAAACCACACTTCATCTGTAGTTTAATTTCATTAATAGTAATAGCTTAAAACATAGGATGGTCTGCGACGTAATATGAAGGAGGCAAAAGCAGACAACCCATTTGTACGACCGTAGTGGCCAATAAATGCATAAAAAGGTACACACATAGCGTAAGAAATAACGCAACGTTTAATGAATGAGATAATAAATGAATGTGAATGCTAGTACTAGCTTCAAACCGTACCTAACCTCACCTGAATTGGAGGAAGAGGGTGTGTGATGTAATGGAAATGATGACGCAATTGGTGACGTTATAGCAGACGACACGACACGCCAGTAGGATCGCAGCGCGTCAGACGATACGACACGCCCCTACGATCGCAGCGCCACACGTGTTGGGTAGCGAGTTTCTGTTATTCGATTTGGTCTCTGTTCTAAAGCGTACCCGTTTGTTTGCTGGGTGAGGTTATTTGTGGTGTAGGTCATTCGTTACACGCCATACCTGTCGAACATACAACCTTTGATCCATGCTCAAGATCACAGATTACTACTTATGCCCGAGATGAACACCGTACTCGAATCTGCTAGATAATCTGTGCCCGGAACCATGCAGGTTACCAAGGCGGTAATCAATGGTTCATAATTTAGTAATTCGTGCGTCGGAGCAAGGTTATGGCAAATTGAGGTCTTGTAAGTTGTTCAGATGTGTTCAGCGTTTAGTCAGTTAAGAGGAGGAGAAAGCAGGATATTAAACTGGAAGCAAGATTTTAAACTGGATTGAAATTCATAGAATTCGAACACAGAAATATGTTTGCAGAAGTTGACGTCTTCATAAGCAATTATACCCTGGTTGATCCAGAAGTGTATCAGTTGTGGGTTGATGGATATTCTTGTAAGTAAAGAAATTAAATTAATTTTAATAGGTCTTGCAGGTACAGTAGTAGTACTGTTGCAGATAGTCTACCGCAAAAGAATGCATTTCAGTTTGATTTTTGGGAACTAGCCCATAACAGAACCGCATATTTCGATTCCGACATCAGGACACTTTTTTTTTTTTTTGTAAAATTTTGCCTCATTCTGAAGTAGACCCACATAATGGCTGCCTATAAGTGGCTTCGTTATTCTGGATTGGTTGTGCATAACCTTGTTTTATGCATACAAACCCAAAGTGTAACATTGATTATACACATGTACATTGAAAGCTTAACCTTGGCCTATGCATGCACAAACCCAAGGATTCTTTTCAGTTAGCACACACAAAACTGATAGTCTGATTTAAAATTTACAGCTCAAGAACTAAGAGGCACAGGACTGGAAACTAAACATGTTGTTTGTCATACGGTCATGTTTCTGTAATGTATAATGGTCATACCAGGGAGAAAGTACAAAGTGTGTTCAAGGGGGGGCAGGAGGGTAGCTATGCACATAAACCCTACACTTCGCAGCACTCAACCAACAAAATGCACAGTATTGTTCCTTAGATGTTTGTTATGATATCACATTGAATATTAATAAATGTGTCAATCCACAGGGGATCATCATCATCAGGGAACCAAACCAAAGCATTACCATATGAAACCAAATTAGCCACTTTTGTACACAGCTGACATGGTGTACAAGAGTCGCATAGTTAAAATCTGCTGAGTCTGCTGCATGTCATGTGAGGCTGTTAATTTTAATCTAAGAAATGGATGTCAATATGCGGGGATGTGTACTCTTTGTTGATAGCCTCGGAAGCTGTGACAACTTTGCACCAACGGGGTGTAACACAGCAGACTGGGGCAACACTGGAGCTGGTTGCTTCAGATGTGCTTGATCACTATCGTACATACAGTCTGCTGGAGAGACTGCTCCACAATCCACCAAAGCTAGCCGAACAGCTTGCGTTCCAAATAGAGCCACAAACGAGGAGACTTCTGATAGAAAAGTAAGGCCTGTATCCAACATTGTTTCTTTGGTCATGTGTTGTCATGTTTTAGTGCATTTGTCACACAAATATGGAAAGTAGGTTTTTGAAGGAAAAAGTTCCTGTATAACTGCAAGTGTAGGGATTGGGAGGAATGTATTACTGTGTCCACTTGTCTTGTTGTGTATGTACACATCATATAGCTCATGTTGACTTTCACCTGGATATCGTTTGGCTTGTGTTGGAAACAGGGCAGTCCCTTTCTCAAATGAGAAGAAAGATTGAGCCAGGGGTGCACAAAATTTTTCAAAAACCTAGGAGCCACCCCAACATCCCAGGTGCCAGAAGAGTGACATGAGGCAAGTTCTTTTTGAGGTGTCACAAATATTTGGTGCCACATACCACATTTATTAACCACGGTGAATTTGTGTGCAAGATTTTTGCACCCCTGGTTTGTACACAGTCTAATATGTGACTGAGTGTTATGTCACTCTATGCTGTTTTATATGCAAGGTATTAAAAAAAATGCAAAAGTTGGAGATAAGTACTGCTATGGAATAGCTGCATTTTCTTCAAATTTCAGGTTGTTTTTTAAATTTAAATGTAGTTCAGTTCCCTTACTAGTAACCAACAGCCTTGTAGTGATGTTATTTTTATATCATAAGTAAAGGCACAGTATTTTTTGCGTACACTGTATAATGTTTAGGATTTTGAAATCCAGCTTTGGCTACATGGATAATGATACAGTTTTATGAAACAGTGTACCCACCATCAGACAGGCATGGTTCTTTAAGGTTAGCCTAAATCTGTCTTTCATTTTTATAGGTATTATGAATTTGATGATACTGTGATACGAGAATTGTTGGGCAAGAAGTTGTCCTCACGTCATAGGAAGGACTTAGATGAAGTGGGTGAGAAGACTTCTGTCCTTCTCAAATCGTGCAGGTTTGTCATAAATGTAAACAGAACTGAATAATATAATATTCTCAAAGACATCCTGTATAATGACCCAAGAAATTTCCACCAGTTTGATGTGTATGTGAAATTACAGCTTCTTAGTTAAGAAGACACATGTTGTATTTTATGTGTTAACTTCTGCAATATAGCAACCGTCAGTCTTCCCTGTATTTTCATCTTCCTGAACATATGACAAACAAATGATGCATATCCCAGTTGATGATGTACAGGTTACCTTAAAAAATCTAATTTTACACAAAGTGATCATTATTGTGTGATATTTGAGGTTTTAGCAGTGGTGTTGCTGAGGATCAAGTATTCTGGGGTTTGACACCATGTCATTGGGTGAGCGTTTGCTGATATTGGAACAGAATATTGTGCTGCTATGTTCATACCGTGCATATTGAATTATAAATTTTTATTATATACCAACAGGTGCACTTTCGGTTCCTGTTTACTCCTTATCACACACACACCTAACCAGGCATTACATATGCAGCCACATTTACCAAGATTTTATCATAACAACACACTACTATATTGTATTTTATCTTTTTAATAGTTCATAACTTTAGCTAACGCAACTTGTGAACTCCCTGAAGATGGTGTATTAACGCCGAAACATGTCGGAGTAATTTTTGTAGTTCTTGATTTTAAGCTTTCACCATGTTCTATATGTAATGTGTTTTCTTTTGGGTAATTCTCTGGCATCTGAGTTCTACGTGGTGCGTTCAAGTTGTAAGGTCTCCTAATTAATTAAAAAATAATTACTCACCCTAGGAAGCTGAAAATGCAGTCATTTCTCAACGTAATCACCCTGTAGACGTACACATTTTTCACAACGCTGACACCACGATTGCATGGCTGCAGCAAACGCTTCTTTAGGGGTTCGTTGTGACCACTGGAAAATCGCTGTTGCAAGAGCGGAATGACTTGAAAATATGCGACCACGAAGAGTGTCCTTCAGTGTTGGAAACAGCCAAAAATCACTTGGTGCAAGGTCAGGTGAGTATGGAGCATGAGGAACAACTTCGAAGTTGTTGTCGTCGAAAAACTGGTGTACACGAGCCGCCCGATAAGGAGGAGCGTTGTTATGATGAAAGAACACAGTTGCAACCTTTTTGGGCCGTTTTTCACGCAATGCTGGAGGAAACTTCGTTCGTAACACATCTTCATAAGTCTGACCTGTCACTGTTGTACTCTTGGGAACGCAATGAGTAAGTATCACGCCTTTGCTGTCCCAAAACATGGCTACCATCATTTTCTCAGCACTGGCGCTAACCCGAAATTTCTTCGGTGGCGGTGAATCGGTGTGCTTCCATTGAGCCGATTGCCGTTTGGTTTCAGGATTGAACATCGGCATCCATGTCTCATCCATTGTGACAATTGATGAAAAGAAAGCACTATTCATACCCTTGTCATGTGATAACATTGCCT
>Ga0123352_10014619_pt1 | contig 12492 bp, 3 predicted proteins | sample TergutLab28metaG_FD_89700 | JGI IMG/M metagenome (GOLD analysis project Ga0123352, IMG submission 89700) | Labiotermes labralis P1 segment gut microbial communities from Petit-Saut dam, French Guiana - Lab288 P1 | ecosystem: Host-associated > Arthropoda: Insects > Digestive system > Gut ... | reverse complement strand
GACCCGTTGCGCTGACCACGTGACACCCCTCTATCCGCAAAAGTTGGCACTAATTTCGCCGACCGGCGGCGGCCGCTCTGTCGGTATAGTTCGCGTGCGGACTAAGGCCACGGAGTTTAATTAGTTGTTCCTTCAATTTGCTTTCATTCTATTGTATTTTGCAATGAAGCCCGGCTGCAGGTAATATGAAGTTCAGGTGTGCAAATTATTAAGCACTCTTTTCTAACGTCTCCTAATATTCTCCATGTTCAACATAATATTTAATTATAATAGAACGCTATCAGTATTATTATACCACTTCTCAGTGATCATACATGGTCAGAAAAGGTTTCAATGCCTGTAACCCGATTCTATTAAAATTTGGTTTTCAAAAGTAACAATGGGATATTATCTCTTTAATAAAATGGTTAATTGGTAATTCTCGACACTATGCCGGTTGAAAAAGCTTTATCACTTGCAGTGACATATGTTTGTGACTAACAATGATAAATCGATAAATACATGTATGTATCATTAACCAAACCCCGCTCTCTTTACAGTGTCTCGTTCGAAATATCGCCGGTAAGTTCCGAATGCGTTAATCTTGTTTGTCTAATTTCGGTATACGCCATGCTAATGCTGCTACTGTGTACAGAATTCTACCTCGGATTAATATGACGGAAATAAAGTGTACAAATGTCGGTATCAATATTCGCAAAGTTTGTAGAATAATTGCATACTGGTCCATTAAGGCTAACTGCTCAGATTAAGCATAGACAACGGTTTTTGTATCAGTGGGCATAAATATCGTTTTAATAGTAGCTATCAACGGAGCGTTGTTTGGAATGCGGATGAAGAACAGAATAATCCGCTTTGTTATTATTATTATTATTTTATTTTATTTTACGCAGCCCCCCCCCCTCCCAGTGGGTCAAGGCCTCTTCATTAACGAGGTTTCTAGATCACACTGAACGACACATCACAGTCGGTAGTATTCCTCTGGACGAGTGATCAGCTCGTCGCAGAGACCTCTCTACCTGACAACACACAACACTCACAATAGACAGACGTCTATGCCCTCAGTGAGATTTGAACCCACAATCTCAGCAGCGGCCGCAGATCTACGCCTTAGACCACGCGGACGATGGGGCCGGCTAGAATAATCCGTTAGGAACTAAAAATATTAAATACTTAAATGCAAATTTCATTTCAAAAGAAACTTTCTTGTTAATGATATGAACACAACGCCTCTGCTTCTACCGGGACAAAAAAATTATTCGTACCGGAATCTGAAATCGTGCTATAATAACATACACAACATCTTTCGATTCTGGTTATCATTCCATCACCGACTGCTTGAAATGTACCGACTATGTCATTTCGTGCTTCAGCCAAATCGTAACAGAACTATGTATATGGCCCGGACGCCTTTCTTACGTAATTGGACAGAAGTGTAACGTTCTCGTTACGAGCCAGGCACTATAAGGAATCGCTGCTCACACTTAGTACAGCAATGTGGAATGTTATTAGCCACACTGAAGGGTTTATTTGAAACACTTTGTGGAATGTGCTACTGTAATTGCGCTATAATGCAATACTGACAACACAAGGCCAGCCGAGCAAGTTCCAGTTTTTTGCACATACCGCGTATTTGGTTTTTGTGGTGTCGTGCGAGAAAAAAGTGTAGGGCAGTTCATAATGTTAACCAGATTCAAGAACACATAGTCGATGCCAGTGCTCTTATAGTCACTTATGCATACCAACATATGCGCATAAAATGCACAAAATTGTTAGTTATCCATAAACACAAACACTCCTAAATGTTTCAGCGATAAATCGCCATCCTCAGGGAGACGTAAATACAAAAGAATGTACAGACGGGCTAGGTTATAAGGTCATGAAGGGGAGTGAATATTTTGTATCGTTATAAACGAGTGTTGTTCTAACCGAGGAGTTTAATAATTTTTGTGAAATTCATCCCGTTGTGCTACATCAAAATCGACATATGTACTACTTTCTACCACCACAAAGTTTTGTCCGTTTAGTCAATATACGCTACACATTAAAATGCCTGAGGATGGTCTGCTGGGCCGAAACATTAGCATGTATTGGCAAAAATAATAACACATTGTTGTGGTAGACGGCAGTACGTATGGTGATAAGTATAATGTTATGGTTAACAATAAGAAATTAATTGATACTACAGAATATCTGACGCTATATACGAGGTATCGCCTAAACCAATGTCGTTATAACCGGGTTCGACTGTATAATATTAATATATCAATGTCGCATGTATTGTTAAACACGTTACAATAGCAATAAACATAATAATACGGATATTATGGCTCGTACAATGTTGACATAATCTGCGTTAAAATTTGCTGAAGTGTTATTGTTCACAGTGTGCGCATATGTTGGTACACATAAGTGATCGCACGCACAATGCACGGAATGAGTAACAATAAATAAGCCTGTGCTCTTAGTCTGAGGACTTTAACGTAATTGTGAGGACGGTGAGTTTCACTGAAAGCACGAGAACTGGATTTTGAAAGACCGAATAAAAATAGACAGAAAATTTAAACAAATGGATAATTTTAACAAAACGTTGACGTAAAATGTTTGCTTTTTTTATGGAAGGGGAGAATTTATCTCTGCTGATAAATTATCGTCGACAAAAACGAAGTACAGCGCTCAAAGGTATAAAACGGCGATCTAATAATTTGAAATCCGTGCGCTAACTTAAATAGTCGAGGCGCATTGACGCCCGAAGTTGGGTTGTGACGCGCTGAACTGCACGTTTCATTACGTAAGTCTAGGCTTCAGATTTCTACTGTTTAGATGAAAAGTGGTGAGTTAATACGTCATTCATTAAAGTTGCTGAAAAACGAGTGACCTGTCAAGTGACACAATTCACCATTGTTAAGTGCGGTCATAATACCTATATTACGCTGTATCAACTGACACTTTTTTTTCGGAGATTACATTATTTTTCGGTCGAAACGAAAAAGCAATAGAGGCAGCCAGATTTAAATATAAGTTGAATTATTTTTTTATAAAGTCGTTTCAGGTAGAGTTGCTACCGGAACTGACCACCGAGTCTGTCATTGCTGTGCACGATATCAGCTCTCATTGTGTTGGGATGGAGACGCCTCCAACTACAGGCACCAAAGAAGCTAATACTATAGCCTGACTGTCCAGCAAAAACTTTCCACACACACTGCCACATAGAGACACGTGCTTAATACACAAGACACTTGGTGAAGAGTACAAACTGGATGACACTGCAAGAAAACGCGGTCACAGTAGAGCGTGTACCATGTTATCATCGCATAGCACAGTCCTTCTTAACTCGTGTGTACATAAGTGCACCCCGTTATCACGCAAACATAGTCCTAATTAAATCGTGTGGGCACAAGGGCATTAGTGCCCTGCAGAAAAAAAAAACCCTTCCAAAATTTCGGATGCTGAGAGATTTCTCCTTAGGCCACAGACTGCGGACTTAGTGAAGGACGAATACTGTCCGAAACGCGGTGACCTGCTGGAAGAGCATTTTGCGAAACTGCGTAAGAGTAGGTCATGGAACCGACATGGTGATCTCAGATTCAGATGGATCAAGACAGGGACGTCAGTCTTATTAAATGCAAGGTAACAACTGTCATTACTCATTCTGCAATAATAATAATTAGAATAATAATACCACTCCCGTAATTAAATGCTTAATAACATGCGATGTAAATAAATCTTAACATAGGGGCAACTTACAGCTGTCTTCTTCAGCGAGAGGTACCGACACACTGTGACGGTACGACAGAAAATAAGCCCTAATGACTGACCATTTCGTAACTCACGAACCTACAGTGACTGTGTTTGTATTTGGGGAATTCGCTGCCTAATGATTATCTTCTGAGATCTGCGATCTTCTGCGATATTACGCAGCGCAGAGTGGCAATTCCGTACAGACATTTCGGGGCAACCTCAAGGTCCCGTCTTCAAGAGTCAAAACGTCCATCCGTTTCCAGCGCTGAGGCAACATCTTGACTACTGCGGGTTTAAGATTATCGCGAGGTGGGAACATTTGTGACACTGTGGGTGATACTAAGAGACAAGGACTGATAACAACAGGGTGTACACAAACACAACCTACGGTACGATAAATGCACCAGTTTTCAGCACAGACTTTGTGCAGAAGAAGTGGGGAAGAATTAGCTGAATGTTAACTGTTCTTATCGAAGCTGAAAATAAATAATCCAAAATTCGTGCAGTGTAAAATTATTTTGTGACTTACTCTCATATGCTCAGAAATTTGTACGCCGAACAATTGTAATGTTTCGGGAAATAATTACATTGTTGTCTAACTTCATGGAGCAGAGTTGTTCTTGAGAAGCTATGGTTGTGTAGCCATTCAGGGAATTCCAAGTATTTTAGGCAGTCCAATTGTACAGTACCATATCAACGAAAGCCCACCACTGGTATCTATTCCAAGCCGATTCAACCCTTGATCCGTTTTAACGCTATCTTCGAATCTGTGCCTAGGAGAAACCAGCCGTAGCTAAATGTGTATGAACCGAAACGCAAGGACATTTGATGTCAATTCCATGACATGCATAATATTCGTTTGCTCTCCAGTGGGCCCGGTGGGAAGCGTTAAGATGAGTTAAAGCATGACACGTCTTGCCCACTTAGCAGAGTTTGGGAAAGGAAATACGAGGTAAAGGACACTTAAATATGACGGCTTAATGAATACTTGTCGTTAGGACGAGCAGCTCATATATCACTGTCATTCTCATTACGTTGCCAACTCTCTTACTGCCAGTGTGGCTGATAAACTTCACCCAAGCACGGCGCTACCAGAACCACGACCGCCGAGAGTGGGTTCGAACCCCGGAGAAAAAATATTTTTGCCTCCCCCCCCCCCCAGCAAGGGCGGACGGACAAGGAGAAAAGTAAGGAAACAGCAGAGAGCACCGTACGCAAGGTGGCCGCTGGCCGCAAATGACGTTGGCACGACAGATCACTACCTAAGTACATCTAACATCATCGAAAAAGACAGAAATGTAAGAAACATAGTGGGGCCCCGGTCCACCTTCCGGACCGCCGGGCCCAGGTAATTAGTACCGACTTCCCACCCCCGCCCAACCCTCGACGGCACTGGTTACAACAGGAATGTCGTTGCCAATGTCGTCTTGCAAACTTGGCCAACTGAAGAGCGAACAATATTCTTCCCGTTGTATTGTTTCCTTGGGCGATTCTCCGGCGTCTGAATTTTATGTGCCGGCGTTTCGGAACAGAGTGTTCTGAAACGCCGGCACATAAAATTCGGACGCCAAGGAATCACCCAAAGGAAATAATACAACATTCAGAACACGGCGAAAGTTTGAAACGAAGAATATTCTTCTCACTTAACAAAGGACATAAGACATTTTACAGCAGAAGGCTATTTATAGAAGTTTATTTACGCACAGTTTCGATCCGAACCTGCCACTTCATTTCCGGCAGGACAGTAAAACGTAATTTGCTAGTGTGCTATTTTCTGTATACAGCAACGGCGGTAAAGACTAGCTGTAGGTTATGCCCGTACGTAACAAAAATAGTACGATTTTATCCTTGTATCCTAGAAATGGGGCTACAATCGAGCATTGTGTTTGCTGCCCTCGTTGCGCCAACGACCAATGACATATACGCAGGACATCACGAATCTCGCAATCACCGGATAAACAGTAAAAATAAAATCTCCCTTTCCACGTCTTGAAGGCATGCAGGAGGACTACAGGCACATCTGAAGTTATTCTTAACCTCGGCATTTATCGTATTTCGATGAGAACTTTCATTAAACAAGAATTTAAATTTTGAACACAGGCACTACTTACGTCAATCTGGGCTGTTATTTTCTCTTGATGCCTCAAAAATAAAAACAATAAGTTAAAAAATATATATATAATTTAATAAGCTACCGATTGTCTGCTCGGTACAGCTTTCGATACGATAACCCGTTTGTTGAGGTGAAGGATGAAATATAATTTTTTTTTATTTTCAGGTTACTCAGTAAATACTTTGTTAGGTTACGAAAAACAAAGGAAAAACATAAGGCTTCACAATACCACATTTTGTTTTAGTATTATCCCTTTTACACATTTTATTCATTAATTTACTCTCGAAATAATTATAATTCAATGAATGATAAGTCACGAAATCTTAATTAATTTACTTATTCACCAGCGCGCCTGTACAATCAGGACTACCCTAAATATTTTACGTTTTCTCCGTATCATAGCAACGGCGCTACAATGGAAGTCTAGGTTTTCCTGCGCGAGGTTTCTCCCGGCGATTGGTTTTCCCCAAAACTGCATAACACAGTGGGAAAAGGAATTAACTCAGGCTCGAAGACATACGTGTATCATCAAAATCACCACAATCCTCTGCTGTCCATCTTCATAGGAACATTCTGGAGTTAACAATTTCCTCGTAGTTTCCGAGATATTCAGGGTGAAAGGTGGACCTACAGTGTTAAATTCTGTACATGACAGGTAAAGTTACAGTTTCATTTTAGAGTAAAGTTTTGTAGGCGAAGTAACTACGCACACCCTCACCCATTTCAAGAAAGTACTCGTATTTGCCCAACGTACATTTCTATTTTCAGCGGTAGTCTGTCAGACGTTTGGGACACTTACAGCGACCCAAGGACTGCACAGTGTCACAAGTATTCTTGGTTCTTCCCCGAATGACTAAACTCGATTTGTCAATAAATGGTCCAATCACAAATCGAATATGATATGCCCATTTTAAGTGGCCAATTTTTTCTGTTGATTGAAATATTTCCCTGTAACTTTGGTATGCATGAGACAAGTTTCAAACACAAAAAAGGACCTCGAGCGTTGAGGCAGAATGACCCATGAATATCCAAAACGTAACATATAACAGGGTGGATGATGACCGTTGGAACTCCCAAGTGGCTCTAACCCCGAGCGACTGGCCGGCCATCGGTCTCCCTACCCCTGTGGAGAACCCGCCGCACTGCGTCTGATATTGACTCCATTTGTCACTACCACGTTCATTATTCAAACCACGACCATAGCCCAACCTCTTGTTCCAGATATAAGAACAGGGGTGGCCAAACGTGACCAGAATACCTTCCAAACTCTTATCGTTGTGTAGGGTTTCCTATGAATTATTATTGTTTATGTAGCTTATTTTGTGGGTCGGGTAGCTCAGTTGGTATAGCGACTGAGCTACGGGCTGGACGGTCCGGGATCGAATCCCAGTGGGGAAGAGATTTTCCGCCCTTTCAGACCGGCCCTGGGGCCCACCCAGCCTCCTGTAAAATGGGTACCGGGTCTTTACCGGGGGTAAAGTGCGGCCGGGGCGTGCTGGTGACCACTCACCCCCTTCTAGTGCCGCGGTATTGGAAGAGTAGAACTATACCTCTACCCACCCTCTGGGCCACACCGGGCCTTTAAATGGAACACTTTACCTGTACATTTTATGTAGCTTATTTCATGATGTATTACAAGCAAGACATTAATTAAAGTCGAATTAAATATGACAAGGTGGGAGCGCGGTTGATAGGTACTTAGCGGTACTGTGAACTTCATAGGTTGTGCAGCTTCGAAGGGGTTGGAGTGTTACAGGCACTAAACTTTAAAAAACGAATGAAGGAGAAAGTGAACATATCCTTTTATTTAGTGCATATACACCTAAAATACCTTCATGTCAAACAGGGTCCAGGCCCAGCCTTGAAGCAAGTGTATCCTCATAAAGTTATGTTCTTGTTCATTGAGTTACACTACTCAGTAGGATGATGTATACAGTGAATTGTATTTTAAAGACTCATTTCCTACCGCGCTGTAAACATACACCGTCTAGGTTATAAAAACCAATCGCTTGAATCTGTATAGGAAAAAATCGCTGTTTATTCTCAGACCCGTACAAGACACTTAAATTCACTGAGTGGGCAGAACGTATAATTTTTACTGTTATAGCTGGTGGTAACCAAGTAACCATTTAGTCGGAAGCACTGCGGGTTGCATTTGTCGTCCCCTTCTCCCGTTAATGTTTCAGGGTTGGCCTACAAAAACCACCGAAAACGACAAAATATTGTCTACCTTCGTCCTCCTAATCGCGTAAACGCTCTGCTGACTGTAGCCTAAGATGGTTCCTCATGTGCCACTAAAGTGGATAGATAACACTGCCATATCTTAGGTGGTTAATCGATGGCTTCTCACTCCGGATACCTGGGTTTGCTCACAGAACACTCTATATGCTGCTAGCGGTAGATAAAGTGTCACTAGCATAGATTTCTCTCCAAGTACTACGCTCTTCCCCTTTTATTATCATTCCACTGTAACTAGTACATTCATCTCTGATCTTGGGGATGGACAGCAGGCATATAAGAGAGGCCACCATTAGACTAAACAGTGGAACCCTGGCAACTAGGAGTATTTTTCTTCGATTGACATTAAACTGGTTGTATAAGAATTCATGTTTTTATAATTAAACCAACAAATGCGCACATAATATACACATATCTCCCCCCCCCCATGGCGAACAGCCCCAGTGGGCCAGGGCCTTCCCATTATCGATGTTTCACGATCACGCTTAGACACACCACACCTCGTAGAACTCCTCTGGTCGAGTGATCAGTCCGACGCAGAGACCTCTACCTGAAAACACACGACACTCCGAAGAGACAGGCATCCATGCCTCCGGCGGGATTCGAACCCAAAATTCTAGCAAGCAGGCGGTCGCAGACCCACCGCGTGGCCACTGGGATCGGCACATGTACATATACCTATACATATACATGTATGTTATGTACACACATACACATACCCATATACATACACATAGACATGTATGTTATGTGTGCATTTGTTGGTTTAAGAAGTAAAAATATAAATTAGGTTAGAGCGCACGCAATAACATTTTTCAAAATGGTTTTATACGATTTTGCAGGGGGAAGCCAAAACGAAGCGAGTCGGCCTTCCCTACAGTGTGTATGACAAACTGTAATTGGACGGTCCTCTGTCTTACATGCAGCATCATTACGCATCTTGCGATGACAAGCCGAGTTCTGTAAAAGCAGGGGCAAAACCATTTTACCAAATATTAAAGGCAGGTGTCTTTAACTTTTCTACGGGACGGTCACAAACGTGGCCCACTTTTACGCCACTTCCATTCTTGTCACTGGTGTAGGCCTACAGTCATGTCACCTTATACGTTCGTTAGGTCTATACCGTGCCCAACTGTTTAAAGACGCTGTATCACTTTCAGAAGTTACACTATATCGAAGCAGATTATAAATGAGGCATTTGGGTTTATGGCGGCCCTCAGTATCAAGATTAGTGTTTTCCTGGTATGTGACGCCGTGTAGTTTAGCAGATACATAACAACGTTTCGGACTAACTTGCTGCCTTCATCTTCAGGGTAGTATAAATGAAAAGGAAAGTGGTGAAAGTGAACAAACAACAGAATACAAAAAGATTACCGTTACAGTCCCGAACAGTCTGCTGACTATGTTACAATCTGACAACAAGCAGCCCCGACTGGAACCCAAACAGCCTGCTTTCCTGTCATCTGGTATACAAAATAGAGTACCTTCGGTATGAAAAGTAGGTGAGCTGTCAGCCTCACTGGGCATTCATTAATGAACACGTGATAGACCACTCAGTGTCGTCATCATGCTGAAGAGAAACAGTGGGGCATGCAAAGTGGGACGAACGGCAATGGATGCTGTCGTGGAGCGAAGAGGGCAAACCTCTTCTACCTCCAGCAGGAATTTCAAGAAGACATTCCTGTGTACAGCATTTTGCGAGCTCATTTTGACTTTGGTGAATGGGCTACCACAGAAACTAACATTTCGTTACAAGTACAGCAACAAGACCAGCAGAACGCTTTGCAAATTTCTCTGTAAAGTGGCAGCAGCAAACGTCACTAAAGACTCTACAACAATAGCGTTTTTTTTCGGGAAAGGGAAGAGTTTAGTTAAGAAAAACCTTATTTCGAAGCTTGTAAGTCACCTAAATTGCATTTAAAAATTCAATTACTATATAGGATCTCGCCCAAGACCAATTACGTGATTGTGTTTACTGACACAATCTCTCTGTCCGTTCTAGGCATCATACTAAACATGCAGACATACAGGTAGGAAAAAGCAGATTAGTTTTGTGTTACAGGAGGTGGATGTATAAAGTGACCACCGTTCTCAGAAGGGTTGAAGTTTAAACATAAATATAAATTTTTTACTATTTTGCATAAAAATCCGACTAATGCACTAAAATATATTAGTACCACTTTATTCACACTGTCGCACTCCTACATGTTTCAGCCCTCAAGGGGCCAACCTCAGGGAGTGCTGATACATTTCATAAGAAGGGTCAACTAAATAAGTTTCCTGTTGTAAATATCACATAAAACAGCAAAACCAATCTAAATGTCACTTTTTATTTATTTATTTATTCATTCATCTTCTGTTTACTTATCGACTCGGCAGGATGCGATTGTGTGTTAACTTCAGGCACTATATCGCCATTGTGCCGAAGGTACTGAGTAAAACCATCAATTATCACACTCGGACAGTCGGATTCAAAGAAAATATATGAACCCGGGACCACCTGAATACAAGAAATGTGTCTGTATTCTAGACGGCGAGTTCATGACGTCACATTTAAAACTGATATTTGATGTGATGTTATGTTTCTAAATATGGACAGCCCTTAATAAAAGATTCATATATACACCTCCTGCCACCCCACATGGGTAGCAGAGAGTCCGGTAGGTCATCGCATTTTCTTTTGTTTGGGAGTATCGGACACGTGTGAGGGTGGCATCCTGAAGGTGAATGCCGCTTATCACAGGAGGACGTGATTGGTATGCCTGATGGTCAGACATCATCTTACAAAGAATGCGTCGCAAACTGACATAAAACTCCACTTGCACAGAATACCAATACAATCTATAAAACTGCTTAAGTAAGTATCTTGAGAAACGTTTCTGCTTATAATATGATTAATATTAATAAGTTGCCTCAGAATCGTAATTCACTGTTCAATGTTTATTATTTCATTCATAAACTGAAAACAACAGACTTAAGGCATCGGATAAAAGATAAAATTCACCTTGTAACATGTCATTAAGCTCTACACATTCTCCAAGCTAGACGCTAGATAGACTGGGTGGTTAACACCAAGCCCTGACCGCTTTACCTCCGGCAAAGAACTCCGGTACTTGGGCATCAGGGTATGTGGGAATGCAACAGCTAATATAACCACATAGACAAATATCCTTTTTAGTAAAGTTGTGACTTAATTGTTACTTTACTTAATGCCTTAAGGCCCAGTGCCTAACATCAAAACCCCTACATTTTTCTACACTGTATTTTATGCATTTAGTATGTATCTAACAAACAATAGCGATTATTGCCCTGACAACATTCACCGACTGGTCTTTATAATAGAAATATGTGTTCTCTGTGACATAGTAACTGGATTTGTGTGTTTACTTTACATGAATCTCTGGCTTCATGGCCTAAAATATCTGTGCCGCTGCTTCACTCTGCAAAAACTGACGCGCTGTCCAGGGAGGTGTGTGTACTGTAAACAGGCAAACTCGCAAAAGCGTAGTCCTTTAAACAGGTAGGGCTTTCTGTATATTAGGCTGTCCGATGTCTTGATATAGGGCTCGACACAGCCCAGAATTAATACTCTGTCTCGGTACCCGTCTTCAAAGTGTTTTTAAGTCACTATCAGTTCTCACTGAGCCGAAAATACAGGTTGCTGAGACTGTCCCGTTTCGTCGGTAGGACAGAGAGGTTGCCTGATGCGTAAGGCGATGGATGGTGTACAGAATTCGTCGATTAGGCACGATGTTGTAATGGCGAACTTAACTGTCTTCCGTTAAACACAGGGGGACCCTTGGTTATGGAACGTCGGCTCCATAAAAGGAACACAGGATATCAGTTTTATGCAAAAGACGTCACATTACACATCTGTATCGGTATCATTATTCTGATGTTGAAAATTACATCGTATCATCTCTATATTTTAAAATCTTTAACATAAGTATTTATAGCTCTTGCCTCATTACACCGAAACGCATTCCAGTTAATATGACTCTGACACAAATAACTGCTCATAACTGGAGTCTCACGGATACAACGAATAATAATAATAATAATATCTTGCAGAGGATTCATTACCTCCAGTGTGGTGGTGAAGGTGTTCTTGCTCTGATGTTGCACACGTTTCGTCCATAATAATGACCATAAACAAAACGATTACAGCCGTGCAAGGAAATGCAGGGTTATTCGAAACGATTGCCGGGGTTTTAACAACTTGTCATACACAATACACTTGAGATAGGAGTATATGTATTTTATTATTTAATAGAACAACGCTCCAAGTTTTTGTTACATGCCTTACAGGTGCTCTATATGTGCACCCTTTGTGATTCTACAAACATCAACACGATAATCGAGTTCGTTCCAAACTGTTTGTAGCATGTCAGCGGTGATGGTTT
>Ga0123352_10014617_pt1 | contig 12494 bp, 10 predicted proteins | sample TergutLab28metaG_FD_89700 | JGI IMG/M metagenome (GOLD analysis project Ga0123352, IMG submission 89700) | Labiotermes labralis P1 segment gut microbial communities from Petit-Saut dam, French Guiana - Lab288 P1 | ecosystem: Host-associated > Arthropoda: Insects > Digestive system > Gut ... | reverse complement strand
TATACGTCCTTCTTTTTTTTTACACGCTTAAACTTCGCAATCTAACAAATATCATAAATAAAATTTTTAAATATTTCTCTAAAAAAAGAACATACAAATATAAAATATATATATATATATATATATATATATATATATATATAACTTTGCGTAGTTACACAAATCAAATCACTATATTAACAATGTAATCCACGTAAACACAACATCCAAGCACTATACCTGATGATGGTCGAATGAAAGACAGAAACATGTCATAGAAAGTAATAATTAACGAACGTATAGGGTTCAGCTGTTGTCTTTGTGTGGATTACATTTTTAATGATTAACTAGCACAACGGGATGATGTCGCCCAAACAGGTTCCACAATAGTAATCCTGTGTATTATATTGTACTACATATTCACTAACAAAAAAAAATTTAAGTCGCAGTAAAACCTGCATATTTCACTGACTGGAATCACGTCTAGCACAGGCAACTGGACAGTGTGGCCGCATTCGACGACAGTGCTTCGTCAATGCAGGATACGAGTCTATCACGTTGCGGCCGATCTGGTTCGAGTGTGTTGGAGTGAGAATCGAATTCAAAGTCGAAGTCACTTTACGACTGACGATCAGTCTGTCCGCCGTGGAATAGAGCCCCTCTTGGGACTCATGACTAGCTTTTAGTTGCTGTACTGAACTTGGTTTGGTCATCCGTCTGGGGCCTTCTCTGACGAGAGTGCAGGTCTGTCCTTCGTCTGGAGTCATGGTCTTTGTCGGTTGTGTTTAGTACATACATAAATTTGTATTGAGGGTATTAAACCCTGCACACTGTATACAATATGTACACTACATATGGCCTCCACCAGTCAAAGGCCTTGCACACCTTTTCCTACAGCGGCAGTTAATATCACAACAGAACTGCGATCACCTTAATATATCTAAACACTGGACATGTACACTTTCTGCCTCGTAGGGGACCTTCCGGAAGGCATCTACTATGTGAGTTGCGAAGTGTCTGTAGTTGGCTTCTCTAAGTGTTCCGAATTCGTCATAATAAAAAGGACACAATAAACATTCCATGGTAATTATTGTTATGCAGTGCAAAAAAAGGAAAAGGAATGTCATACTTACATCAAAAGAAAAATCGATAAGTATACCATAGCAGATTTCCAAAGGAAATTAAGTCATTAAACGTGGGAACAGGTATTTGATGGGAATGATGTAAATCAGATTTTTAACTCTTTTCTAAATATTTTTCTAAGAATTTACTATTCTAGTTTTCCCTTAACTCGAGTAAAGAGTAAAATTAACCAAAATTTACGGATTACATCAGGAATAATAACTTCCTGCAAACGTAAAAGAGAACTATATAAGGAATTACAGAATAATAATAATAATAATAATAATCTGGAAGAAATAAAACAAGAAGTGAAATATAAGCTCTAAACGTCGAAGGTAAAAAAATCACTGACCAACAAAATATTGCTGAAACTTTTAATGAGTATTTTGTTGCTATCACAAAAAATGTTAATAGACAAGGTAAAAATAATCGTATTAATGATGATAATCATAATATGGATAGTCATACCCATTTCATGGAACAAGCTTTTAATAAACCTTACCCAAGTATGGAATGTAAATGCACAACAACAAAAGAAATAGGACAAATTATAAAATCCTCAAAACAAAAAACTCATGCAGGTATGACGAGATATCCACAAAAATCCTAAAAATAAGCTGCCCTTTCATAAGTTTTCCAATAAATTACGTATGTAATAAAATGTTTTTTTGGAGTGTATTCCCTGATAGATTAAAATTCGCGATAATAAAACCAATACATAAAAATGATGATAGATGTGAAGTATCTAACTATAGACCTGTATTACTCTTAACATCATTTTCAAAAATATTTGACACAGTAATGCAGAGAAGGATTTTAAAGCACCTCACCAAATGTAACATATTAAACACTGAACAGTATGGTTTCAGAGTAGGATTGAGGACTGATAATGCAACTTATAAACCAATAACTGAGATTTTAAATGCTATGAACAATAAATAAACTGCTAGTAGGGGATTGTTTGTGATTTAGAGAAAGATTTTGGTTTTGTTATTCATGATATTCTATTATCTAAATTGAAATTCTATGGACTCGGTGACAAGGATTTTCAACTGTATCAATCTAATCTGGGTAACAGATATTGTAGAAGAGCAATATATAATGACAGTGAGAAATGTAATAAAATTTCAAATTGGGCAGGAGTCCCACAAGGTTCTATTTTGGGACCTCTACTTTTTCTTTTATATATAAATGACTTATCCAAGATTATAAATAAAACTTCAGCAAATATAATTTTTGCTGATGATACTAGTATCTTATTTGCTCACTCAAACGCAATAAATTTAAAAAAAAAACATTTACATAATTTTTATTACTTTAAATGAATGGCTAAGAACAAACCAATTATCTTTAAACTTTAATAAAACAAATTATGTACACTTTACAACTAAGAGAAATATGTCACTAAACTTAAAAAGAGGTTTCAACAATAATTTTATTACCAACAGTTCCTAAACAAAATTCATGGGGTGACAATAAATAATACTTGGTCTTGGAATAATCACATTGACTAAGGCTTGTTATATAATTAGAAATGCCAAAACATACATGTCTGTTTCGTCATTAAAAGGGATTTATTATGCTTTTTTTTTACTTGGTTATGAGCTATGGAATTATATTTTGGGGAAATTCATCACTTAGCTCCATAATTTTTAGAATACAAAAAAAAAAGGCAATTAGAATTATGGAAGGATGTGGGAACAGAGTTTCACGCAGAAACGTATTTAAGAAATTACAAATTTTGCCTTTGACATCACAATATATGTTATCTTTATTAATGTGTGTGGTTCAAAAAAAATCTTTTCCTGGCAAACAATGAAAATCACAATTTAGACACTAGACAAAGAAATAATTTATACCTTCCTCGAGCAAACTTAACCATTTATCAAAAAGGAGCTTATTATTTGGGGATAAAAATTTTTAATAATTTATCCTTAGAGATTAAGAATGTTGCTTTTAAAAAAAAAAAAAATTAAAATTTTTCTGAAAAAAATTTTACACACTTGCTCATTTTACACAATTTAAGAGTACCTTAGTGAATTGTGAATTAAGAAATGTATCGCAAGATTTTATTATAGTGGTATGTTGATTTTAAGATTCTGTCTATGTGCATTATGTAAGTAATCTTGAATTGTTTTTAAGTTCTCTCTAGTTACATTATGTAAGTACAGGGTTATTCAAACTGTTTTTCAGGGTTTTAACAACTTGTCATATGCAATACACTTGAGATAGGAGTATATGTTTATTTTTATTTAATAGAACAACACTCCAAGTTTTTGTTGCATACCTTACAGGTGCTCTATATGTGCACCCTTTGTGATTCTACAAACATCAGCATGATAATCGAGTTCATTCCAAACTGTTTGTAGCATGTCAGCTGTGATGGTTTCCATGGCAGTTGTGATTCGTACCTTCAGTTCCGGGATACTTGTGGGAAAAGGAGGAACATAAAACTGATCCTTGACATAACCCCATAAAAGAAATCACATGGGGTTGCATCTGGAGTGTATTGTGTATGGCCCTGACCGTCGTTTGTAATAACCCTGTATTTCATTGATTGTATATTCTGAACTGATCACATTTCCTTGTATAAACTTGATTCGTTACTTATGTATCATAATCACAAATTACTGTCAAAGGTATCTTACTGTTGAGACTCATTTTGCACTATGCCTATTGTTATCTAATGACAAGTTCTATATCCACTCTGATGGATCTCTGGGATACTAAATAAATGAACAAAAAAAATACTTCCTAACTTTTACGCACACAATTCTGCTCTAAAATCTGCCAGACCAGCACACTTCACATCCTCAATCCACCTCATTTGTCACTAGGTAATAAGAAGGCGCTAGTAGATGCAAACGATAGTGACAGTAGGAATAGGTTATATATTTAAAAATAGTTATGTTTGGTTTATTGTTCACCCATTTTATTCAAATACCTTACAAGAGATTCTGACAATTTCAATCAAATACAATTCACACACAACTATGTAAAGCAGTTTAAAGTTATGTAAATATTTTTACATCAGAATACATGATGGCTGCTCAGCTCTTCATTTGCTCATACACAAATATAAACCACATTTAACATAATATATGTTCTTTTACTGAATAAAAATTATGCTGTAACAGAAATGATCTTAGATCTCTTTTTACAGAACCTATACTAGTCCAATGCTTTTGTGTGGTAGGTACTTTGTTATATAATTTCATTTTCATATTCAATATTCTCTTTTATAAAAAAAATCTGTCTTGCAGAACTGAACATGGATATGAGTTTTATATGTGTATTTTGAATAGAGACGAGAGTAATTACTGTCATTGAAATTACTCTTTCTCAAAAGTTCTTTGTTCATTTTAAGCACACAAATTTACAGTTACATTTACAATAGGCATACAGTTTAGCAAAAAGACATGGATAGGAAAAATTTATTATGTACTTCATATGTAAAGTCAGCTCTCTGATGTTTACAGGATCTCCCTGACGCTGGCATGCCCCATGAACTTGAAGCTATATCCACTGGACCGACAGATCTGTTCACTGCGAATGGCCAGTTGTGAGTGGTGGTACAGCTCAGAAGTAGTGTTAATTGATTTGAATTGAATTTATTTTGTATTCAGTAAATGCAAAAGGTTACAAAACCACTGGATACAATAATAGTGCAATTACTTCACAGTGCAGTGTTTATTGTACACACCCTCCATAAAACAACAAACAAGGCATGTAGCTGGCATTACATTACAATCATTTGTAATTATCTTGTATTTCACCATACCATACCACACAATCTACCTTGCACAGTCAATTATGCCAGATGTCAATATCTGTGCTAAGTTGAAGAGTAACATGGATTAATATTTATGACTTTCCAAGATGTGTGACTAGGATCTATGGAAAAATGAATGTGAAAACCATACATATTTCTTTTGGACATGCATGTGCAGTGTTAAAGAAGTGGGCAGGAGATAAATATTAATGCAATGATCCAATATGCCAGTTCAGGCCGTGTTATTGGCAAGAGCTTTTATTTTTTTGCATGTTTTACTTGCATAAATATTCTTCCAAGCTGGGCAGGTACGGTACTCAACTGCACATTTCAAAATGTATTTGTACCACACTGGTGAAGCTAGAAGTATTCACCCAAACTTGGCAGGTAGGTTACTCAACTGTACTTTACAAAATTTATTTGTACCACACTGGTGAAGCTAGAAGTGTGAGTGCATCAGGTACTTATGTTACATTTCTACAATTTGTTGCTCATTGGAATTTTAATTTGTAGGTTTTATAATAAGGATATTAATATTTGCAGACAAATAATTTTCTTTGTAACAGTCGCTTAAATTACAAGATTTATGTCTTAAATTGTGCACATATTCAATCTCTAATCAAATCCATACAGAGACGACTGTAATCTGTGGTTGTAGGTCAGAGATTGTCGACATTATATTAAGTATGCAAGGTCTTGAAGACAGATTTTTCAGGGGCCAACATATTAATGCATAATTTGTTTAAATGTGTAGTACAGATTAAGAAAGAAAAGATGCTGGTAGAGTGTGTATTTCTGGACATAAAATTAATAGCTGATGTAACAAGGTGTATCGGCCTAACTCATAATGCACCTCATAAGCAAATAAGAATGTTTAGCATTAAATTTAATGTAATGGGGTGTGGTCAGGGAAGTATATGTTGAAACATAGAACTTAAAGAAGAGAGATATGAAAAGGAGAAAACAGTGGTAGTTGACACACACATATGCATACCCATGCATACATTTGCCAGCTGATTTGTACAGTTATAATGTCTGGTTTGTCCTGACACAAGAATATAAATTACAAGTGTCAGAAACTGATGCTATTAGGAAATATTTGGACCAGAAAGGGTTTACATTGAAGGGTAAAGTGAAGTCAGTTGTTAGGTTATGGTGTTCTGGGATGTGACATTGTGTAGTTCATGATAATACATCATACATAAATATGATCTTGCGTCTACACATAAGAATCGCACTATTTAGCATTCAGGTGGTAAGTCGCTAAATCCTGTGCAGTATTTCAAACCACTCAGCAGACTGGTGTAATTTTAACATTCTAGACTGTATGCAGGAGGTGCACAGTTCAAATATTGCTTGGGTGCCTGATATTGTGGTTGAGATTTTTCATGGCTTTAATGAATCCATTCAGGTAATTGCTTCAATTAAGCCATGACCGCTTTCTTCCAGTTCTTTTCCATTTCATACTTTACCATTCACCCTAACCTTCATGTTACATAGACTGAAGTACTGGGAAAATTGTGAAATGAAGCATAAAATAAATGAATAGTACTTCAGCTGTTCGCCCCAAAGACTGTTTGCTTAGTAATCTATGGAATAGTCTGCCTTCCTCAGTTACATGATTATAATAAATTCAAGATATATACAGGCAGTCCTATTCTGAAGTTGTGATGCAAGGGAGAGGAGCGGGAAGGAGTTAATTCTTAATTTTAAAGGGCAAAACTCTTAGAAAATTTCTACTGAACAGGCAACCTGTAAAGTTAAATTAAGTTGGATCTTAGGGAGATTTAACTCTGAAACAGGATGCTACTAGCAAAGGATCACAGCCAGGAGCAGACTGTGGTGTCGGTGATGTTGAATGTAAGAAAGTCGTGTTATGAAGGTATTACTTGGATTTCAGATGGCTGGACAACTAATGATTTGGAATTTGTGTGGAAGGATGGAGACCCTGTGCAAGTGGTGAAGAATCTTCACCTGCCCCGATTCACACTAGAGAAGTTCCGCACTGATTCATGCAACAGCAAGACTAACACAGGTAAATACAAGTGGCCCAATTTTTGTGTAGTATTTTCCATTAAATGAAGAGATGGAAATCATCTGTTGTTTTTGCTCATAATTGTGTATTAAGCATAAATATGATTGGATTTCTTGTGAAAAGTCTTGTATATGGTATTTTATTATTTAGTGATTCAGACATTTGCATGCCTGAAATAATATGGTCCTGAAAGAAAACAAAATATTTTCACTTGGAACCCACAGCTGTTCACAGTATGTGATAAGGTCATATTTGTGGTTTCTGTCCTTCTGCTAGATATACTAAGGTTATTCTAAAATTTATGGTAACTCTCTTCCAAACTGGACAGAATTTATTTTTAAGCTGTCCTGCCAATTTGCAGACACATTGCCATATTTGTGAAAGATGTCCGAAGCCATCCCAAGCATCCCTTATTGATTTATCAGTTATTGCATGCCCTACCATTTGTTTGTATCCAGTAATGTCCTGACACTCAATACATGTACTTCATCAGCTACTGTGCCGGGGGGGTTGGCAGCTGGTGTGTGCTTGCTACATTCCTTCCCACTTTCAAAGGCACATGCCTCCCTGGAAACAGTGGGATGTGACACAGTTTGTCCACCACTAGCTTCCTCGAATCCTTTGTGACACTGTTGTGCATTTCATCTATGTGCACCTGGATTTTGATGAATCAGCTTTGTTTATTCCTCCTGAAAATGTTTTTAGGGCACCTTCAAGTGATACATGATGATTGATACCACTTATTACTGATTACTGATTCTTGCAAACTGGCTGACACATACCACTTATTATTGATTATTGATTCTTGCAAACTAGCCATAACATGCAAAACAGTCTGTCTTTGTAACTCTCACATACATAATCACAAGACTGCTTGGAGTGCTGCACAGCACCAGTGTTGCCTTTAATTGTTAAGTGACCTTAGTAAATTATGTCCTTTGTTGTTAATCCTCACTCTATGGACTACCAACTGCCAACCTATAAAATTCTATTTTAAGACAATATGTCCCAGTTTTGCTTTGTAACTATTAGAATTACAATGAAATCCAGTCAAAACACAAAAATTTGTTCTATTATTTTCAGCTATATGTTTCGGCCTAACAGGTCATTATCAGGTTGAACACACAAAAAAAAATATGCATATACACTTTATATGGAATTTAGATGTCAAAATCTCACAGTTGCTGTTGTTATGTGGGTATCCATAACACGGAAAGAATAGTCTTGGAAAAAGAACTTGTAAAACTGTGCAACATGCTTTTAAAAAGAGTATATCAGTATTCAAAAAAAATAATAATGTTAAGAAAGGTAGAATGCTGTAAGGTTAAATCAGTAAAAGTGTAGGTAATTCTGTAGAGGATGGTCACTGAAAGTTTGCAGTGCTCTTGCGTATTTGAAATTGTGTCGAAGATACGGCATCTAAGTGAGATGTTGTTATATTGATGTTTTGGATGGCCTGAAAATAGCATTTATTTATAATAAGTTAACGAGGTTATGAGATTATTTAAATTAAAATTTATGTGGGATAAAGAAATTTTTAGAAGTAACATTTTACAACTTACGTCTATAGTACAGCTTTTCACTGTTATTTGGAATTTAGTTCCAACCCACAGTTGATACACTTGGTTCTTATATTTGTGAAATTATTATTATGAGGCCTACTTGTGTAACTTGTAACTTAATGTAGAAAGTATGGCATGTCATATCTTGGTTGGTGTTTGAAGGCATACTGTAAGAGTGCTGTGAAAGAAGTGGGGAGGAATTCTCAATACATGACACCAACAAAGATAAGACATATCATATAAGTTGTGCCTACATACATATTTTATGGTGATAGCAATTTAGACCAAAACATATAGTTGAAAATAATAGCATAAATTATGTTTTGACTGGATTTATTATAATTCTAAGCATAATATTCTAGTTTTTTGAGTTCTGTGCCTGCTCTTCCAGCTGTGTGATATTATGAGTTATTGGGGTCTGTTCATGTGTTGTGGAACACAGCCATTACTTGCATACTGGTGATAATTTAATAGATTGTAATTGTAACGAACTTTGCAGAACCTAGCAAATAAAATGCTAAATTTGTTTGTTTGTTTAATCAATAAATGCTGTGACACATTTGACAAAAATTGTGCAAGTTTCCTTTTCATCTTCAGTGCTATCTGTTTTGTGGCAATTCATGTCACTTCATGATACAACTACAGATTAAATTTGCAAAGTTAATAAGAAGTTAGGGAAGGAATTTATGATGCCTGTTTTACTACAAATGAAAAAAGTGTCCTCACCACGGAAGTACACTTTTAGAAGATCTCTTATTACACAAATGGTAAGGACTCTACACTAGTGTTATACTATTGTCTCTTTTGCTTCAGAAGTTCAGAATTATCGGAAATAGAGGGTTAGAAGACACAGAGGTGGAATTGCATATCAAGTTCAAAGCAATTTCCATGAAGATCATTTTAATGGTTAAGAAGTGGAGATGCATCATAGAAACCGGTCATTTGGTGAAATGAGTAAGTAGTGGGTAATGTGATGGTATTGATCTCATTGCAGGAGAGTACAGTTGTCTCAAGGTGGACCTGCACTTCAAGCGAGAATTCAGCTACTACCTGATCCAGATCTACATCCCCTGCTGTATGCTGGTCATTGTATCGTGGGTCTCCTTCTGGCTCGATCAGAATGCCGTTCCTGCACGAGTGTCCCTCGGAGTGACCACACTCCTCACTATGGCGACCCAAACCTCGGGGATCAACGCTTCACTCCCACCTGTTTCCTATACAAAGGCTATTGATGTTTGGACTGGTGTCTGCCTCACGTTTGTGTTTGGAGCTCTGCTAGAGTTTGCTTTAGTTAACTACGCATCAAGATCTGATATGCACAGTGAAAACATGAAGAAACAGAGACGCCAGTGTGAATTGGAACATGCTGCATCTCTGGAGGCAGCAGCTGACCTCCTAGAGGATGGTGCTACCAACTTTGCTATGGTGAGATGCCTGACACCAGGATTGATGAGACTGATTCTTTCTTTTTCTAGTTTTGTGTGCTTTAGCTAATCATGTTGGTCCTTTTGTTCCATCGTTGCTTCTTACTGAGCGTCTTCAAGGAGCCCACATTTCACGGCAATTGCTCACTGTCATCATATGTTGCTCCCACATTCCATGGTACTTCAAGTTGTGCACAGCAATTTTAGTGAAAAGCAAATTCTGAGAAATACTGTAATAGTTAAAGAGGCATAAAATATGTCTGTAGTATTCTTCATACATGCTTCTCTATGTTAGACTGAGGTTCTGACAGTGATGCTACCGATGATGCAAGTCCTATGTGATGTGATACTGTGTCATGGGGCAAAGACAGACTGACTCTTTGAAGGCACTCTGAACTTTTGAAATGTCAAGAACTACTCAGCCAGTAACACAACATCACATCCTAGAAGACTTAAATCTTCAGACTACTTTATATTTTTTTACATAATATTTTATGTTGTCCATTATGACTTATAAGACAGTTTGTCACATCAAAAAATGTTAGGAACAACCTGATAATTTTATTATAATACTGAGCATGAGTAAGCTTAAGGCTGTTCTGAATATAATGAGTGTGAAAAGTACTAAGGCAACAAGAATTTACTTCACAAAGAGAAGTAGAGCCTATAAGATAACAAAACATGACTCAGCAAGAGTATCTCTGCTTCTTTTGTTGAATGCTTATACGTCTAATCTGAAAACATATTTTACTTCTGAAGGCAGGCCTTAATGTTATGGTTGAGAAACTCTGATGTAACTAACTACAAGGACTCATATAAACTGTGTCTCTAATCACAGTAACCATCACAGAAGAATCATCATGTGCGAAGCCTTCATCCTCTTAGGGTCTGGAGCTAATTTTCCTCTGAATTCCAGGTTACTGTCTTTCAATGAACAGTCTCAAAATGCTGGATTCCATCATCTAAAAAGGCCTTGCACCTCCTTAAATTGTTTCACAAAAGTTCTCATCATGAAATTTTACCAGTTTCTCTTTGAATGTTGCTTTTCAGATCTTGAAAAAACAAATTCAGATAATTCACATGAACTCCACATCTTACTATCCCATGCACATTGTAATTACACAGATTCATATCTGGAGGTTTGTGAGCAAGAGTACCTGACTTATTAACCATATGATGAATACGTTTTATGAGGCAGTCACTGTGAAATTGCCCTCTGGGCCATGGCATGACCCTGTCTTAAGTGACACACCCTTCTTCTTTTCTTAAGTCCATGAAGAATGACATCATAATTAATTGAATGTAACGATCAGAGGTTATAGTTTCATTGCCTTGGCTCTATGATTTTTCGCACACTCAGTGCACACTGGACTCTAACTTCGTGAAAAGTAACTATATTAACTGCATTGGAATTTTTGAAATTCCAGTGTCTGTTATATATTCCACTTTAAATGTGAACCATGCCTCAAGCTTTTATGTTTTCCTTTGCCCAGGACTGAAACTGTCATTCATAATCTTCCTAATATTTCATACATTGTTCCTTTATATGACACTCTTGACACAATATTTGTCACTAAACTTTTGGTGACTTTTTTACATTTTGCATTCTTCACAAAAGTATTTCAAATTAACGCTGTTTCTTCATGCACTCAGCTGCCTGGCTCATTTTCCCAAAAATGACACCAGAGTGAACATGTGGGCAGGCATGTCTGGGTAGTTTGTGGCCATGTTTTCCTTCACTCAGGGACACAGTAAATCTTGCTCCATAGAATCATCCAACCAGCCATGCTGTGTACCTTAGGTAGTTCATGATCAGCTTCTCATGACAGAGGTTCAGGTTCATTTTCAGGGGACTGTGTGTGAAATCTATATTATCATGACCATGTCATCTTGAGATGGAAGTGCAAAGGGATTCAATGTTACTGTATTTCTGCCATAAGTACTACTACTACTACTACCATCACCATCACTATCACCACCACTACCACTACCACCACCACCACCACCACCACAACCACTACCACTTCTACTGCTATTATTATTATTATTATTATTATTATTATTATTGAGATAGTGGAATCAGGCCGTCAATGATACAAGCAGCAGTCTTAACCTGAGAAGAATGCAGGTCACTGAATTTAACATATGTCTAAAACTTCTCATTATTCAGAATGTATTGAATACATGAAAGATATACAGAGGAGGTTCTTGGCAAGGGCTGGGTATTCTTTTCTGCTTCCAAAACTTTCAGACTAGCTGTGTGGCTTGTCCAACTTCCTGTTTAGTGAGTACTGGCAGCTATTTCCTGGGAAGAGAAACTTACCTGTGACATGTCTATTTGTTGCCCAGATTAACAGTGACTTGAAATATACCTCTATTCTGCCATATGTCTTCATGGCATGTAAAAGACAACTTTTTTCAAAATTATTAAGGTAGAAAGATCAGAAAGGTTACAGTGAATTAGACATGCAGCTTCACTGGGAAAACAGTTAACAACAATATTTTTTACTTGAGAGAAAGAATTCCCCCCCCCCTAAAAATATTTGGTCAGTGGCTAGTTTTAAATACCCCAACATCTCCATTTAAAAACAAAAACCTAC
>Ga0123352_10014616_pt1 | contig 12494 bp, 5 predicted proteins | sample TergutLab28metaG_FD_89700 | JGI IMG/M metagenome (GOLD analysis project Ga0123352, IMG submission 89700) | Labiotermes labralis P1 segment gut microbial communities from Petit-Saut dam, French Guiana - Lab288 P1 | ecosystem: Host-associated > Arthropoda: Insects > Digestive system > Gut ... | reverse complement strand
TGTGTGTGTGTGTGTGGTGTGTGGTGTGTGTGTGTGTGTGGTGTTGTGTGTGTTTATGTGTATGTGTGTGTGTGTGTGTGTGTGTCTAATTTATGTGATCTAGAAACCTCAAAAATGAGGTGGCCAAAAACCGATGTGGGCCTACGGGCCACAAAAAAAAAGACATACTGTCCATCAAATAAACATACTAACTATCCTTAATATCAGTGTACTGTCCTTAAAATAAAACTTCCAATCCGGTTAACAATAATTACTACGATTTTAAATTATACAGTAATTTTCTTATTTCTACGTATGTGGAGCCGTTGTGTATGGACTGGATTGAGCTGGTTCTGCTTGTGATTTTATGGAAATGCATGGTGGAATGGCATAACAAGACGACACTTTTTACAAGCCGAGTAACAATATGATTTTCAAGGAAAGTGTACGACAGGGTATGTCGCTGTGTCTCCGTAAGCCACGTCCTGGCTCCAAGGGCGCGTCTTCATTCACTTGCTCTGCCGGCGATCTGTTAACCGCGCCACTCATTGTGTCCTTATCAATAAACCTGGAAAGATTTCACGTCCGTGCCGTACTTGTTTGACTGCTGTCAACATCGGTATTATCACAGCCACTCTGACACTTAACGCCGGCACCGTCTGCTGTGTCAGGGTAGGGAACTTAATTTCTATGAGCTGTACAGTTGAGGCGTTGCCGTTGTTTTTTCAATAATTAACACAAATGTACACAAGTTTTCGTCTAACACAGCCTTTATTATATAAAATATAAATAAAAAGATAATTAAATCAGCGGCATGTTTCGGCTTCCTTATGAAGCCATCTTCAGGCTGTAAATCAAGAGGCGTTTTTGATATACAATTGGCAATTCTTATAATAAAAGCAAACGAGATGCACTAATTTCTCTAATTTATTTTTGGAATAGAACTCTACATGTTTCGGACAGTTTCTCTGCCCATGGTCAGGAGTCTAGTACTGTATACACAGCAATAGGTATATGTCATATAGGTTATTCATACAGGTTATGCTGTGTATACAGTACTAGTCTCCTGATGATGGACAAAGAAACTGTCCGAAATATGTAGCGTTCCATTCCAAAAATAAATATTTATTACAAGAATATATCACGATGCACGGTCCTCTGAATGTCAAATTCACGATTGGCAATGTCTTTAAAGTAAGAGATCTCATTCACATTAGAATATGAGATATAAAAATGCGATATAATAAATGTGAAACACATTTTTATATCTCATACTTAATATTTTATATAATACAGGTTGTGTTAGACTGAACACTTGTGCGCATTTTATGAATTCTGTGAGCTTGCAGACGCATTTATATTCCTGCGGTATTTTAATTATTCCCTGAGATGCTATGAATGAACTAACTACATAGTAAAATCTTCCTTCAACGGCTCAACTTAAGCTGCCACTAGATTACCTTCTTCTACAGTACCCGAAATTTCATTGAGGATTTTACAGAAGCTGCCCACCGTACATTATACAGCGACAGTTGCATATACTGAACATATTCACATCTTGTTTCCCCAAGGCTCATTTTTTACATAGGCCCCGTGTCTAGGCCTAGCTCTCCCAGAGGGTCTGTATGTTGTTAAGCTTCTCCGACCGAAAATTTAGGCCTACGATATATTATAGGCCTACTATAATTTTTTGCCATGTACATTACATGCCCCACTAATCCAGGCTTCTTCGATACGCACACTTTGGTCATTATGAAGTGCCTACTAAAGACCGTAACACTCCTCGTTTTGTTATATTACCCATCCTCCAGTTCTTATTTCTTAGTTTCAAATTTTCTATACATACGTGAAGTCTGATGTGTTGTCTAAGGCTATTATTTCCAGACAGTCTGAAACAAAATGTCACGCCTATGGACACATGAAGGTAAACGATTTCTAACACACTGGCAATAATTTCAGCGTTATAGCTTCAATGTTATTCGCACTTTAATCCTCTCCAGCACAGTGGTCAGTAAAGGTGCCACGCTATCTTTTTCCCACAGAGTGTATGAGTGTCTGTGTGTTTCTTATGAAGCTGACACCACTCACCTATTATTTTCAGAGTGTTCAAGAAACTGTAATTGCATGAATATTTATCCTGCTTTTGGGACTAACAAATCTGGTGAAAGATCGTTATTTTCGTGCACAATATACACTTAAAATTGAAAATGGCCTGTAGGTCCGGTATGAATTACCCTGCTTAATTTCAGAACGTCACGAAGAATTTTAACCACTCGAATAGAACTGTCTATTAGCACATAGAGGCTATTTTGGAAACATAACTCTTTCTGTAAACTACGTTTTTTACGAACGTTTCCTTCTATGAGTTAAAATTTGCCAGCATCACGATGGTGTAAATATAAGGGACTGTTTCTAATAAAATGACGTCATATCTTACAGTGCTTAAACCAGAACTAAGTGCTTGTCCTTTTTCAGTGATGCTACTTTTTATAAACAGCAAAAAAATATCACTTTCTCGAAGTAAATTTGTATCTAATTTTATATCTGATTACGTATAATTGGGTTTAAGGCGAAGATCACTTGCCCCGACTAACAGAATGCAAAGATGAAAACATTGTGCCAATATGTAAATCCAGTGCGACTTCCTCTGAGAAGAGAACGCAAAACGTCCGTACATAGGACAGAGAGAGCGTGATTACCTCTTCATTGTTCGAGTGGCACACTAGTCAATGAACATGGTGTGAGCTGTGTATTCAAAAGAGCAACGGATCGATGCTCGTGTTGCGTAAAGCTACCACATTACTGGTGATAATGTATTAATACCTCACAGCTGTGTCGAACAGACGCATGAATGGGCATATCGAGGATTCGAAATGAACTCTTGACCCAGGACTACTGTTCGTATGAAATGAAAGGGACAGGACGAGAAATACGGAGTCATACACAGGAAAAGAGAAAGTGGTGGAAGTGTAGAAACATTCTAAATAAAAAGGTGTTAAAGGAGAACAAAAGAAGAATAACAGTTGAATTCGAAAAGCAAATAAGAAAGAAAAAACGTAAAGAAGGAAGAAATTCACAGTGAAGGAAAGAAGGGAAATCATATATGACTTTTACTACAAAATATGAGTAAATTGTACCTAATGTTAATATTAAGAGTTATCACTGATTTTGTAGGAACAAGACACAAATGTTTAGTGTGGAGAATCACACACACTAGCCCAGTTGTCCAGTTAAGAATGCTATGCCATTTAAAGACTTAGGACGAAATGTTATAAAATGAAGCCTAAAATATTTACATAATGTAACATAAAAATTAATTTGAACTTAATTTCTACTTTGAATTGCACGCGTGCTCCCTGAAGATGGCTATCCTTGTTGAAAAAATGGTAGGAATTTAAAAATTACGCTTTTCCTCCATGACGTATTGTGTCAGTCTTCACTATAAAGTTGCATACACAAGTGCCGGTCAACAACTGCGAAAGTGACTTTTTACCGTTATTCTACTGCTTCTTCTTTCGTAGGCGTACTAAAGCAAATAAACGTGTTTACCAGAATAAGCCTTTGTTCCACTGGTTGCGACCGATGTACTACATATAGGCCAGTTTTCGTCGGCAATGTGCGAGGAACCAGCGAATATTTTATACCGTTAAATGCAGCTGAAACATGGCCTAAGTTATGAACAATACAGAAATACACACGTCAAGAATATTTCAGTTTTTAAAGCATTATTTTATGTTTGGGTGTGAGGTTGTGGTCTTGTGAGTGTGGATTATGTTCAACACTAATAAATGTACACCGAAACAGGACACTGCTTTATGACAAATCGACAGACAACTGTTTTATCTTAAAGTGCTTTAGGAAGCAGAAGTTCTTGTGTTTTTCCCCTTTGAAAGTAAGAATGTGAGTAAGTTTATTTATTACCGAATCGTAAACACGTTTTGCGTACAATTCTGAATAAATTAACTTCTTTTTAAATTAACACAAAGGATAACACACACGAAATACACACTACTTAAGTCAACTGTCTCCCTCTCACAAAAAAATATTTTTAAACGTCTATTGTATGATGTATGAAAAATGAAGTATTACTTTCCTTTATGTCGCGGTGGTTAACCGGAAACAGAGTGGACAAGAATGCAGAAAATCCTGTGTTATATATATATATATATATATATTAGGGGGTTTCATTTATCACTGCACCGTGCACGGCGGTTTGATCAAGTACAAAGCCATCATCCGCCGGATCATCCTATGAAAGCCGGGACGCTCAGGACAGCCATAAAAGAAACTCAGTGGACCATGGCCTATTTCAATCTAGAAATCCTGCACATAAGTAGAATTGGCATGAAGTTGGGAATATTGTGTTTCTTTTGGGGATGAGTGTTGTCATCTATCACCGAATTATTCCCGAATATGGTTTTAGTTACGAAGAGTGATTTCCTCTGGGATGTGGTGTCTTGTTGCGTGGTAGATAGGTACCAGCTTTTCGGAGGTCATGCTGCCTCCATCTCAGTACAGTCATTCTACGCTGGAGATGGAAACGGTATGTCACTCCGAAATATTTTAACAATTTAAAAAGCTACACGACGCCTCAGAAGACACAAAAAATAATACTTTGTAATCAATCTCAAAATGTGCGTAATATTAAATCTTTTATGTTGGTTGTGGTGGTGGTAATGCTGGTGATGAAAATTATGATGCTGGTAATGGAGGTTGTGATAATAATGGCCGTAGCCGCACTGTGATACTGGTGGTGGCGATGGTGATAATTTCAATTTAAACAGCGGTTTCAACAAATTTGCAAGCTGCAGCAGACAGCAAAGCGACAATACAATGGCTGCTCGGATGGGAGGGAAGGAGGTGAGGCCCTCCGCTCTTGGTTACCAAGTCCACATACGCCTCCTCGTCAGTACGGTCTCCAGGGTTACCATGTCAGTACTGTTTCCTAAAAGCGCGTTCTTTCTGGGAGCAGAGCGACAAAGCAAGAAGCATTACTCCTGAAGTGCCACTGTCACAGAGACTGACAATACGTACAGATTTTACCCAGACGCCTATAGTGTAGTGCTTAGTCACAGAGGTTACTTTACTTGTGATGACGACAATCATGTTGATGAACCTGGCGTAAGAATTCTGCATCATTAAGTGTAACGTATGGTAATGTACGACCAGTAACCGTTCATACCTTCAGAATACGGCCGTATCTAATAGCCTCCTCCTTTGATTTAATGGACTCACTGTGTTCAGCGATCTCTAGGAAAGGCTTAATCTCCCCCCCCCCCCCCCCCCCAAGCTCCCATATAAGCCATATTTGTCATCCTACGCAGATCTCACACATTCCAGCAAAGTTTAATCCCTGTAGTTTCTTTTTGCAACACTTACATGTGATTAAAATTAAAGTCTGTAATCACATCAGAACACTACAGGCCGTTATTTTATGCTATGCTAATGTTTTTGACGTTAGAGAAAAGGTGATTTGGAGCGTCCATATAGGCTTCACTGTTCGAGTACCTGTAGCAGCATACTTACCGGTATGGCCTACTGCTGACTGTACTTCGCTTATGTTAAAGTCTGCGATTGGCTCACCTAGCTCACCACAGCTTGATATGTAAGAGGTCAAACATGGAAAATGGAAATTTTAGGCCAACTCAAACGGTGTGTGCCAATTGGTAAATTTATTAAACAATTAAAAATAATTGTAGGCCGTTTACTGCTTATTAGTTGCTCATCTGTACAGTTTATTCTGCTTTAAATATCAGCCTTATCTTGAAATTATCCCGAGGCTTGAAATTGTTCCATTAACGATGATTCCAAATTCATAAAGAGCCAGGAAGAATTGGTACACTGGAAAAAAAAAATCTTGTAATTATAAACTGTAATTCCGTTTCACAGATACTTTACTTCCTGTTTCGTCCTTTAAGAGGAAAATAACACATGAAAAACTCACTCAGAACACTATGTACAATTACACGTTCTTTTTCTAAGTGTGGGTTTTTTAAGGTTAACAATTTAAACTAAAGTCCGAATTATTATGTACGCAGTTTATTATGCCAATATAATCATGGTAATAATAATAATAATGTTATTACTGCCATATTCGCCTAAACATTTATTTTCAGTATCTATTTCTCTTCGCCCACCAGTTTCATAATATCAGCTACTTTCTGCCAGCAGTCTTTAGCCATTTAATATAGTGACTCATCTTCCCACCTCTTCCTGCAAGCCTGTACAGACGCTCCTCGACATACCACACTATCGACCTACCTAAGGCTACAAATACACGCTCAGAATCTGTAATACTTATGGATTTTCCACTGCAACAGTGGTGGCAAGAACGCGCCTCAATGTTACGTTATACATACATTGACTGTCTTGTCTCTCTTGTTTTCGTTGCTTTACTACATTGCTGTACACAGTACAGTATCTACGGAGCAGATGTTTGATCTGCTTTTACATTCCACACGGTTGATAAGTAGACCTGCTCGTCTTAATGGAGCCCCTTCGGGTTAGTTAACCAGTGTCTACGCAATATTTATTTATCTTTATTTCTATTTTATCAAATCCTGCAACCAACAAGGAAAACGTTCTTGTATCACAAATGCATTTATGTGCCTGAAGATGGCCAAGATGGCCGGAACATGTAAAATCTGTTCAATAATAATGTAGTTGATTTGTGATTCATTGCAACTTGACTGGTTGCACTAACTGATTCTCTTTGGCTGTGTGGTATTACTGACTCTAAATGTCTCAAACAAATCTGTCAGTACGCTACACATATTTACATTGTCCCTTCAGATTAATTACCCCCCTTTCTCAACTTCTACCTCTTGTCTTCCTTTTGTCTCTGTCACTCTCATTACCGCAGTTTATGGTTCCTAACCGAGTATTCTGTAAATATACATATACACCACTGGATACCATGTTAACAAGTATCTGTGATTTATTCTAATTATTTATGCCCAATTTAACGATATGTTTCGACTACGGAGGGGCATTTCGAAAGACAGGTTTAGTGCTGTCTGCCATGCAGAAGCGCGCGCCACATTAGAGGACCGGGTTTTTTTTAAACAAAGAAATAAATTCCTACCGCTATGTTTGGTCAATTCTGGCGCCATTCTTCAAAGAATTAGCACAATAATTATAATAATAAGAAAAAGAAGAAGAAATTTACGGTTACTTCAGGCAGGGTGATGTCACTGCCCAAACAATTAACGTCTCAATACTGTCCACAACAAATATTAGACAAACGGTCGATAACTCGCGGATTATGGCCTCCAAGATTTCCTGATATGTATGCATATGGTTATTATCTCTGGGAGAACAATGAGAGACGGATCCATATACTTATTGCAAGAACTGTAAGATAATATTTAAACAAAAACTACCAATGTTTCATGACAAGAGCTCCGTCGCGTGCCGAGAAACGTTTTAAGAAGATGCGAGGCTTGCTGAATAGCCCATGTCGGCAGTTGTAATGTATTCTACGAGATCAAATTAAACTGAAGTCAAGATTAAGGCGAACTACAGACGAAATACGGAATCTAAGTTACCGACAGATGCAGGCTTCTCAGGTGACACAGCTCCCCGCAACAGCTGCTTTGCTCAGAGAGGGACGTGATTAGTGGGACGCTGTGCAGATCACAGCATTAGGCCTATGCCAATACAACTGCTTGGATGTACACACGGTTGTATGTCAGTGGCGTGCTGCCACTCAAAGGAATGCCCAAATATTAATTACAAAATAAACCTTTTTAATCCTACAATGTACCCTATTTACTCGTAATTTCTATAATTACGTAAAGCAATATGAATTCCTATGCATAATTTTGTAAAATTCTTACTTTCTGCTTGTTGTAGATAACTTTCTTTCCAAACATTCACGCAGACAACTGTCTCGTGTGAAATACCTAAACCTTTATAGCCGAAAAGAAATTACTTTTTACAGTCCCAGTCCGTACCGCGTAGTAAATACTCTGCACCTCGGTTATAAAAACCTATCAGTTAAAGGTGTAAGAGGCACAAGTCACTCTTTGTTTTGATATACATGCACAAAGCCAAAATAGAGGGTTGTGGGCAAAATGTAAATAAACATTAGACATGACGGTATATAAACGCTAGGCTTTGAATTGTTAAACAAGAAAATGTTCTCCCTGTTGTTCCGGTTTTTGTGTTGCGCATTTTGAAAAGTGTCTATTAAGCAGTGCCCTAAGTTCGAGCTCGGAATTTACGGAAAGATGGGTTACTTTTACACTTATACTTCCTGCGTTGCCACTATAAGATTTTTCTGCATTATTCACTGTCTTAAAATGAACTTGGATAATGAACTTAAGTAATCTCTTTGAATGTACATATCCTTAGTATCATGCATATGAGCGTTCCATTCTAACAGAAATCTGACCCTTCACAAGCAGATGCGCAGAGTAATATTCAATATTTAATATAAGAGTAACTTATTGTGTATTGTTCAGGGGTCATTACTGGAGCATCCCTTTCATTTAAAACACATAATTGTTCTACGTATTTCAAATACGATATATTAGGTTTTTATATTATGTGACAAACGCCGCATGTAATTTCCAGCCGCTGTTCACCGCATGTCTGGACTTTCGGATGATGTTCTACGTTGATAGGAAAAGCCAGCGAACGGCAAGTAAGAAAGATAGGCCTGTTTGTCAGATAAACAGAAGAGCCTATGCACTGGTACTGGAATCCGCACATTTTTTCAGAGAAGAAACAGAGACCTAATTTTCTTATGTGGCCTTCCATAATCGCAGACTAAAAAAGTGTTTTAAGCTTGTCTGTACCAGAATATGTGGGCCGTGTAGCTCAGTCGGTATAGCAACTGATTACGGGCTGGACGGTCCGGGATCGAATGCCGGTGGGGACCAGATTTTTCGCCCGTCCAGACCGTCCCTGGGGCCCACCCAGCCTCCTGTAAAATGGGTACCAGGTCTTTCCCGGGTGTAAAGTGCGGCCGGGGCGTGCTGCTGACCACTCACCCCTTCTAGTGCCGCGCTCTGGGTCACACCGGGCCTGTAACGGGAAAACTTTACCTTTTACCTTTACCTGTACCAGAATATAACCTGTCTGACACAGACAATAAAGTCAAAGGAATAACACATGCAGTTCCTAACATCAATTCAGAAATTCAATACCGTGCACTAGTTCGGGACTGCACGTCAGAAGTGTGAGTTAATTAAAATATCTCGTTATTATGAACAACAGACCTCTCAGACTGATCCACGGGAACTTTAACGCCTTTAATACGTTCTCTATGTAAAAACAATACTAATCTACAGCTGCCTGTATTGTACACTGCTTTGTAAATTATTTGCATCTTCTTCACGACAACTGTAATGCATGTTTCCAACTATCAGCCCTAGGGACACACGAAGACAAAACATTCTCTCCATGTAAGCATATACAGGATGGCTGAAAAGTGATTACACACTGTTAAATGCAACAACGTAAAAACTATGTTGGTAATACAATGATAGAATATAAGCTTTGTAAAGTGTGACAATTGTAGCAATACATAATTCCGTTTTACGAGATACAGCTATTTCACCTTGTACATAAAATTTTCAATCACCCTGTAAACACTAGCATTCAAAGATCAAAGGTAATTTTTAAGCTCAGCAATTTTAGAAAAGAGTTAAATACTACACAGCCAGCTTAATCATACAATTACTAATGCCATTCTTTGTAATTCCTTGCAATTTTGAGAGTCTTCAGTTAAAAATTTGAAAATTTTTACTTCTCCACACAGCTGTACTTAGAATATTTTCCCCAATGTCATGGTGCAGGACATAGCACTTCTACCCCATAAGAAGTTACCGAGGTCAGGCTACACTGAAATTATTTTACATTTACAAAGATAACACTTCCACTTTCACATCTTCCCATTTCCTCCACTGTCAATATTTCCATTCGACTTCACAAACTCTGAAATCTATTGTAAGCCAGTTCGTAGTTAAGACACTTTGAAATTAACAAAAGAAACTAAAATTCACAAACATTAACTAAGATACTACATATCCAGAAACTGATCCAACAACATTTATATAAAATGATTTTAAAATTCTTATTCTATAAGAATTTTACAGCCATAGTGAAACTTGCTGGAACAATATTTTGAAAAATTTGAGAGATACACACATTGCGAGCTACAGTATGTAACTAAGACCGCTACGTTAGGTTCATCCTCACAGTTCATACACTATAAGCAAGCTACTGCAGTTTACACGTTATAAAAATATTTTGGGCATTAAACATATTGTTGAAATTTTCTTGGTAATTTCTGTAGCTTTTCGTTCAGCAATTAAAGTACTTTAAAATTTCAATTCCAAAAGTGAAAATTCAAATAAACGTAAGTAACTCGACTGTGCAACAGCGCTCACATGCACCTGTGCCCCCTCCACCCCACATACACGCACAAACACGGAGTATTAACCACCCATAATGACCAAGCAATAATCGGCCTATTATGACCACAGGAGTTATTTATGCAGTAAACGTATCGTGACATTAGCGCAGCTATTGGAACGAAGGTCATGTAATTAATACCTACACAAAAGTGCAAATTGGTCTGTTTTAAAGTTTGAAGTTGTTTTATTTATTTAACAAATGTTTTAGTAATTACCATGTTTTAGCGCGATAATTAATGTCGACATTATTGCAACCGTCTGTGAATTGCCGTAGCTTATGTATGATGTATTTTCCCTGAAGATGTATCACACAGTTCGAAACATGTCGGATTGGTTAGTTCATGTGAATTTTTAACGCGTCGTATTTTAACGGTATAAACAGACGTCGGCTGGTTTATAATCTGCTAATTTCTATTTAAATTCAAAATGGCATAATTCCTAAAAGACTGTTTTTACATACGACCTTTCTGTACAATGGTTCCTCGGTCAGGAATAGTCACAAACACTACTATTCCTCCTTTATTGCTATGTGGTCCTTTTATTAGACCATAACAGGCAATAAGGAAGGTAATTTTATAATAAACCTTAGTAAAAGACAGAAATATGTACGTAATTGATTACGTGTGTTTCAAGTTATTTCACCTCACTTACGAAGGAATAAGAATACTGCCTTCAGGATTTCTGTTTCCGAGGCGATCTGCATTGTTCAACCAACTGCAAGGAGCGTAGTTCCTTATTACCCTCAGATAGTTCGTACCTTGTATTGCAACTGCCATTCGATTACCGTGTTCGCAAGACAGTCCACACCTCCCCAACCTACTTGAAGATCCAAATTAATATTAGAAACCCTTCTATGCCTATGTCTTCCAAATCTTCTCTGTATTTTATGTTTTCCCACCGAAAACTTGTAGGCATTCCTATTTTTGCCATGCGTGGCTTTGCATCGCTTTTAGTCATAATCCGTGTGCGACAGAGTAAATGAGGCGGCCGAGATTTGAGAAGTGACGGCAGTGGTGAAGTTCGTTCATTCGAAATATTACGGCAGTGTCTTAAGTAGTTTCATTCTCGGTTTCTTTTGAACAAGAACAACAAATAAGATGTCGAAAAATATTTCACACCTCTTCTCATGTTATTCTTGAAAAATACGGGCGTGAAATTTTTTTCCCCTTAATGTGACTGGCCGTGTATTGAGGAAATGCGAAAAGGGGGACGATCACCAGGATATTTGGGCCAAGTGGGAAGAAGATGGAGAAAATGTATAACGAGAAGCTTAATGATTATTACGTCTGACATATATTATTAGCATGATCAAATTAAATGTGATGACATGGTCTAGGACGTACAGCATGAAGGAGAGGACGAAGATAAATACACAAAATTTTTGGTGAAAAAAAAACCTAAGGAAAAGGACATCCAAAAACATGTCTTAGGCTTAAATGGGGGGGTAATACTGGATCTTACAGAAAAGAAGTGGGTTGGTATGGGAGCAATTAATCTGGGCAAGATAGGGACAATGGCTTACTGTTGTGCATACGTTAATGATCATGCGGGCTCTGCACAGTGCAGACAGTTTCTTTACCAGCTGAGGAACTATAAGCTTCTCACGAATAACTCCGCTACGTTGACCAACTAGAGGGGAGCGTATGTACTTGTCTAACACAACTTTATTTGATGGTAGAGGTGTATATATAGTATTTACTACATAAGGTACAACTACATGTTTCGGCACTTGACAGTGGTCATCTTCAGGTTCTATATGAAATACTTAGTAAGCAGTTATACGGGACTTATTATGGGCTGTATACAGTGGTACAGTACAGGAGGTGAGGTGGGCACGAGATCTCGTACGTGTCATGGAGGTTGGGAGGTGTGAGTACATGGGGTTTCTGCTATTGTATTATGTTATGTCTAAGTTAATATAGTTAGGTCTATGGTACCATAGACATAATATAATACCATAGACCTAACTATATTAACCTTTTGACGCCTAATGTCAACTATAGTGGTCGTACCGCACCGCTAACCTCTAAAGTTGCATTTTATATATTTATTCAACAAATATAGGTACTGAATATTTTAAACATGGTGTAT
>Ga0123352_10014615_pt1 | contig 12495 bp, 2 predicted proteins | sample TergutLab28metaG_FD_89700 | JGI IMG/M metagenome (GOLD analysis project Ga0123352, IMG submission 89700) | Labiotermes labralis P1 segment gut microbial communities from Petit-Saut dam, French Guiana - Lab288 P1 | ecosystem: Host-associated > Arthropoda: Insects > Digestive system > Gut ... | reverse complement strand
GTGGTAGTGGTAGTGGTAGTGGTGGTAGTAGTAGTGGTAGTGGTGGTGGTAGTAGTGGTAGTGGTAGTAGTGGTGGTGGTGGTGGTGGTAGTAGTAGTGGTAGTGGTGGTGGTAGTGGTAGTGGTAGTAGTGTTGGTGGTGGTGGTGGTGGTAGTAGTAGTAGTAGTAGTAGTAGTAGTAGTAGTAGTAGTAGTAGTAGTAGTAGTAGTGGTGGTGGTAGTGGTGGTAGTAGTAGTGGTAGTGGTGGTGGTGGTGGTAGTGGTAGTGGTGGTAGTAGTAGTAGTAGTGGTAGTGGTGGTGGTGGTGGTGGTAGTAATGGTATTGGTAGTAGTGGTGGTGGTGGTGGTAGTAGTAGTAGTAGTAGTAGTAATAGGCTGTATTGGAATGGCAGAATGGAGGCTTAGAATCTAGCTCGATTCACTGAGAAATTTTTTCGCCTTCATCCTACCCATAGTGCATTAGAAACCATTCCACATTGCATTTAGCTGCAAAATAATTGTGACCTGTTCCATTAGAATATTTAGTGTAAGTGAAAACCCGGAGTGCTATCATGCTTTACACGGCAAACTGAAGTGGGAAATATGGACAAAACATGATCATTGGGTCTGCATTGCCTGGGCCTCTACTAGGAAGAATTCACTATCTCTCTTGCTGTTTGAGTTGGTTGATTTTAGGCACGCTTTAAGATGTAAAGCACTTGGCCTCATGTAAATAGCAAGTCTGCTTTGCTGGCCCTCAAACATCGGCCTGTATTGACTGCGCTCAACAACCGTTCTCCAAGTTGGAAGCTGTGCAATCTACGCATCGAAATAATTAATGGTCATAATTGCCTAGCCAGCAGCATTGACCAAATAATGTGTAGGTTCGAAAACTGTGCGTAACTTCCTCACTGTGGTTCCTTGGTTATGACGTCATATATTGGGTACTTACCAACCAAGTCACAATACATTATAACCCAGAAGGCCACAGACATTATTCCGGTTCATTCACACACTTTCTATACGATAGACCTAAAGAAATGTCATTGCTTCTGAATGAATTATTGTTTTAGTTCGCAAACACTGAGAGTTTCCGAGTGTAAATGTACGAATTACTTTTCGAGGCTTTTACGTGGCTGCATGTATTCTAATAAGAAACACGATGAAAGGTATAAGTTGGTTTTATAGTATTGTTCTTATATTACAGAACTGTAAAATGGCCTCAAAGTAAATACTCCAAAGGAATTAATGAGACAGTTCTGCATATACATCTTTAGTACTACACAATAAAAGGAGTGAAACAAATCTCCCGGAAAATACTGGGTAATCTCTAAGAAATGTTAAGCTACGCTACACTGTATGTTTAAGACAGTGGGCTTACTTTGCTGAAAATACATATTTAACCTTTTGCTAAGGAAGAAAAGAGTTACTTAAATTTGATGGAAGTATTTTTGCTTTAACGCATGTACACGTTTTCCTTGATGTCTCTTTCTTCCTGCCTGGAAAGCTTCTAGGAAAGTTTAACTTTGTATGCTGCCTAGAAATTAAGAATTTTATCCGAGGGGAAAAAAAATCTCTTCAAAGAAGGAAAAGAAACATCTACAGTGAGGTAATTAAATAAAGATAGCGATTTAGCTAAGAAATGTTTATATAATACGAAGTTCAGTATGACGTAAGAAATTCAGTTCGAGTCTTTGTACGAAAAATGTCATAGTAAAGGAAAATCTGATTTATTAGTCCTGACTACAGAGTAGTTCAATTGCTGATAGTATATTGGTAATGAGCGTACATGCCTGTTTAGCTATGCCAACAAGGGAACCATGTTAAGAGCGGAAGTGAAGAAGTGGTGAGCAGTCAAGAAAAAATCTTACTTCACATTGAATTTGCTCACAATAAATTGCGCACAATAAATTGCGCACAATAAATTGCTCACAATAAATTGCGCACAATAAATTGCGCACAAGCCATCCAGACATCGAACTCTGATTTGTCCGGTTTAGACGTGCAATGTTTGGTGGAGAAATTTATGTGAGCTTTTGCTTCCTTAACAGTTAGATGTTTCTGCGAAATAAATAGACTCTTCACCGAAAACTCCGTTAATTTACTGATAGATCACGGTTTTTATCGCCAAATGTATTACACTCTTTGTCCACTTTATTATTTAAATAAATTTTGTCTATTAGCATGTCTATTAGCATGTCTATTACATCTGCAGAATCTGAGATCTGGATATTTATATTAAATGAAAACTAGCTTTACTTGTTTTTCTGATAGAGAAACATTTTGCGCCCTTACGTTTCTGTCCACATTCCGGCTCCGAAAATTCTCTTTTTTTGCAGAGATAAAAGAACTAAAGCCTTGAATGTTGAAGTAAACATTTTCCGTTTTGTTTTCTAAATTTTCATAGAGGTTTGCCTGTCATATAGGCCATGGCTAAATTTAGTATGTACGAGTATCTTTGAAGAACGAAGGTAAAGATGCGTCTGTATATTACGGAAGATTTCAAGGCATCAAGAAGATATTGCAGCATGTGGCTGCCGAAAATACGGAGTTATTCATTAGTTCCTCTTCATATGTAGCAAATGCGTATTTTACGTCTGTGACCACCATTGTTTTCATTTCAAGCTGCTCGCTTTGTAGAAAGTCGTATCTCGCGCCTCGTACTTTCCACGAAACATTTTAATGAATTTCCTCTCATGTTGCCTCCAAAAATTCTACTACTACTAGACCTCCGTAGAAAGGAACCTGCATGAATCAGATTACAATGTTAATATGAGTTTTCTTTTATCCAAACGAAAAGGATAGAAAATTATGTACAGCAATTAATATGTACAAAAGTGTTACTTGTTTTCTTTGCGCTTTATGCTCCTAGGAATTGACGGAGGAGGATTAAAATTCACAGTGTCCTGAGAACTTCAATCTTTCACGTTATTACGCAGCGAACAGTGGTAAGAAATTACCACTACCCACTGCGTAATAACCCAGAAGAGCGTGGTTCTCAGCTACTTCGCGGCGGAAGCCTGAGATAACTCACAGTGTCTTGTTTGCTGAAGTGCTGTGTGTATCGTAGCCCCTGTCACACACAATCTTCTTGCACCGCTCCTTTCATTGAAATCCGGTACTTAGGTCATGTTTAGTGTTGCGGATAATCTCGGCTTCTTTTGAAACTGATAAATAATTACCCTGCTTGTCTGTGAAAGGTCTGTGATGCACAGTCTTGCGGTATGTCTACTCGTGACGACGAGTTTCAACAACAAGCACTTGTCGTCCCTCTCAAGCACATTGCAAGTTGAATGTACTACTGGCTGTACCGCTGAGAGCTCTGAGATTTGCCCTCAGTGTGTTTCTTGTTAGTATAGGCTGATTATTTTGCAAAACAACAATGCCTATTCCATCTTTCTGTATTGCGTCATACCAGGAATGTAACCTGAATTACAAATTACGAAAGACAGCTTACTAAGATAATCTCGCCGCATAATTTCTTCTTCTAAAGAAAAATCGATTCATGAAAAATATATGCAGGAGTAATGGCACTTTGATATTCATTTCACATACCTTGTTCACTGAATTCATGGAGTTAAGAATTTGATATGGATTTTTATTTTAGGTTCTGTACCAATTAAGTGTGAAGAAAGTGAGTAAATTTGCATATTTTTGAAAGAAAATTCTCTCGTAAAACTTCCACGTCACCGTTATGAAATTTCTGGAAAGTGAAATGGTTAATTCTAATGTAAGCTTACCTAAGGGAATCGTCATTTTATTTCAGTGCAGCTTCTTCCACTCAGACGTAATTCTGAGGAGGAGCAGCACAAGCGTTATTTGTAAAGCATGCAGTCAGGTCGACTGTCTCATAGTAGTTTCATATAAGAGGGTAACAATGAAATGAATCTTTAAGAGACAGGTGATGAGGATGGTCGCCTAATATTAATGCTGAAACTTATATTCTCCTACCGTGATGCTACTTATTGTGTGTGGTATAATTGTGTATCTACGAGTATCGGTCGTAGAATAAGTTATAATGGCTTACATTTTTGTAATTAAAGGACCTGCAATAATTGTGATGTGGGCTGTGATAGCGTAGTCGGTATAGCGACTTGCTATGGGCTGGACGGTTCGGAGATGGAATCCCGGTGGTGCGAGATTTTCCGCACCCAACCATACCGGCCCTGAGGCCCACACAAGCTCCTGTAAAATGGGAACTGGGTTTCTTTCATAGGGATCAAGCTTCCAGGGCGTGGTGTTAAGCACCCAACCCAATTTAGCGCTGAGATTAAAGAAAGAGTAGATCTATACCTTTACTCCCTCTCGCTGTCTTCATGGCCTGTTGCAGTGTGAAATGTGCTTTGCCGTACACTGATTGTGATTACGTAACGGGAATTAGTCGTCGAGCAATTGTCGTTTGTTTCCAGCGCTGAAGCAGAATTTTGGCCGCCGCAGATTTAAAGATGGTCGCGATGTGGGAACAGTTGTGACACAATGGCTGGAAACACAGGACGTGGGCTGTTATTGACAAGGAATAGAGGAGTCCATCGCACGACGGGGTACGGACCTTATTTGTAGGGGGGAGTTGCGTGGAGAGATGTTGGGATATAGTAAAATGATATGTGCACCGTTAGAATTGAAAGTGAAGGAACTAGTTCATGTGTGATGGAGCCTGCGACCGTCGTGCCAAACTGTCAGCACAAGATATTTATATTGGATCCTTTTATGGACCATTTTAGAAGTTCTGTACAATATTTATTAAACTTCAAGTTAATTTGCGGGTAAATACTGATGATAGAATAGTAGAACGGAAGGTATTATCAGCTTCTTCATCTCAAGTGTCGTTTAACAAGTTATCCACGAACAGCGTGAAATGAACTTCGGTTCAGAATATGAGGCCAATTCTGCAAGCCATTAAACGTTTTTCTAGCAGCATGCGCCAAGGAAGTGGAGCCAAAGCTTTTCTTGCTGACTCTCCTACTTCAAATTGAGTGAACATGCCGGAACGATGAGCGCGTTTGTGTTTTACAGTCTTGCTTCCGAAAAGGAGCACGCTGAGTTCATGTGCCTGTCATTCTCGTCTCTCTGTCTGTCTGTCTGTGGTGATTAACCTCGCTTGATCTATGTAAGATCTTCATGATATTCAGTGCAAACAGTGTGGCCGGGAATATTCCAGTATCAAGAAAGCAGGCGAGAAGATACATGTTGTGTCCACTTGGTTCGTCACAGAATTATGAAGCTTCTGTAGAACTCTGTTTCAGTAAAGATCACAGACTGCTGAAGTCATTATATAGCGCGTCGCTTTATACGCTGTTCATCTAGTTGTCTCTTTACATCCTCTGTAGGGCATTACTACTGCAGCAGGCAGTGTGGAACTCTGTGCCGGTATTTTCGAATATTTCAATTTTTATTCAAGAGACGGAAATGTGTACGACTCTACGTGTAAATTGAGTGCCGCTAACAGATTAAGCCTATATCCGGCCTACAAGTGACTGATCTACCCCACTGGCTGTGTGAGATTTGAGGTTCTCGCGACGATTGTCTGTGAAGAATCCTGTTATATAAGACGTGACTCCATGCAGCATGATTGACGTTTGGTACACATTCGGGAGGAATAAACTGCCTCCTTCTTCATGAAATCATTCCCAGAATGTGGATGCAGCTTGTCCTCCTGAAACGTCGGTAAAATTGTTCAAGACTATACAGTGTCACATCCCTGAATACAGCACTCACTGTCGTCTCAGTGCATGCTTGCCGGTACCTTGATAATGAATTATTATTATTATTATTATCATCATCATCATCATCATCGTCATTATCATTTTAAGTTCGCATAATTTAGTGGCTTATCTTGAAAGTTTTTCTTCACAGTGTATGGTATGTTTTAAATGTGGGTGGCCGAATAGTGACTTGACGTTATGTGGAGGTTTAGGCGCATCACACAATAAAATTCACCGTACCCGATTTTGTGTGCACCGAGGTCCGAAGTGTAGTGCGTGCGTACATCCGACATAAACGTTCTGTTTGAAATTTCCTGAAGTAAGGGTGAGAGTAAGATACCTTATGGGTCTGTTGGTGCTGCTTGCCTGATGCGTTAGGAGTCAAATAATTGTTTGAGTATACATTCGGAGATATAACCGTCTTTTACAGTACGAGATACTAGGCTTCATTTCTTATCACATTTCGCTCTCTATACTTCTGGTCTTTATTAGAAGTCAATACGCAATACTATCCCGCTGTCCAAAGACACTTAAAACTGGCAGACATGCTTTTGATGTCTTGTTCCGCCACACAAGTGAGTATAAAATACTACAATGAAAGAATACTCAGAACTATTCTGTGTTTTTCCCCCATCTTCTTCGTGGTAAGTGAATAATGGCTTGCGGGCGTACGTGTATGTTTAGAGCACATCGAATTTGAATTGTTTTGAGGAACCCAGTCTGTGGCTGTACAGAGTTCGTGATATATCTAATTTTTGTGTTCCTTTCTGTTTGGGACTTTCAGGAGCACTGCGAATTTAGACCGTATCGCCGCGCCCTGTCAATGATAAATCTGCTTTTTTACTCTGCAGAGGTGCAGGTGCTATTTTAAGAAGTTCCACGGGTGAGTTGAGGTCTCTTCTTGGTGGCAGAAGTGTTCCGAAACACAGTCGGTACTGCGATGTGTTCCAAGAACTGCATGTGAAACAACCGTTACAAAAATCGTTGGTGGAATGGCTACCAAAATACGATGGCAAGTAAAAGATGGTCTGAAAACACAAATTTTTTGAAATTGCGAGGTAAATGATAAAGATAAATCGTCATTAATATAAGTCCCCGAGCAGTGTGTAGGTCAGCTGATTCCACCACTTGCACAGTGCAGGACATATCACTGGCTGCGATCAGCGTGTCTTGCAAGTGCCACCCGCTGTTCAAAAGATTCAGTTATGACAATTTAACTTCCATCTTGGCAGTTCATTTAGTCCCATGGGGGAACTGTGCTTGCAAAGCGTCTGTAATTTACCTTATGTTGGCACGTGTGATGTGCTTCGAAGTTTAGTGAACTGCAAAGCGCAATTCGCTATTCAGTGATCTGACTGCACACCGCACGAGATTGGCTTCCACTCTGCAAACATCCTGCGCGGTTCACTTTCACGCTTCCTTGATTCCTGTGCACTTTCTTTCCACGTCGAGTAACCCAGCACAGAGTCCACTGTCGCATTCTGTACAGTACAGTATTGAAGATTCGTAACCTAGCTTGAGGTGTTTTAAATTATTCCATTACCGTGGCGTTTCTTAATTACGTACTTTATTACAGTCCACTGCCTTCTGCAGTTATTAACCGTCAGTAAATTAAAAACATTACCAAAAATAACAACACTTTATTGAAAGGGAATAATTTGTATTCGGTATGCTACACTTTTCGGCCGTAATGGTCCGTCATCAAGCGTTGTACAAAAATGTAAAACCACCGAGTAGTGTTAGTATCAGAACCGATGCCAGTGGCCGCGCGGTCTAAGGCCTGGATCTGCGGTCACTCGCTGGCTGGGATTGCGGGTTCTAATCCCGCTGGGGGAACGGATGTTTTTCTCTTGTGAATGTTGCGTGCTGTCAGGTAGGGTCAATGCGACGGGCTGATTACTCGTCCACAGGAGCCCTAACGACTGTTGTGTGTCTGAGTGTGATTGTGTAGTTTGGAAAATGAGGAGGCCATGACTCACTAGGGTCTGTTGCGCCATGGAAAGAAAAATAGATAAGTGTGGTGTGAGATCTCACCCTTATATAAATGATTGTAAAATATACAGGGTTATTCAAAATGTAAAATGTACAGGGTTATTCAAAATGATTGTCGGGGTTTTAACAGCTTGTCATACAAAATAAAATTCAGAGAGGAATATGTGTTTTTATATTTAATAGAACAACACTTCAAGTTTTTGTTACATACCTTAGAGGTCCTCTATATGTGCACCCTTTGTGATTCTACAAACATCAACACGATAATCGAGTTCGTTCCAAACTGTTTGTAGCATGTCAGCGGTGATGGTTTCATGGCGGTTCTGATTCGTACGTTCAGTTCCGGGATACACACGCACCCTGTCTCTTGAAACTGTGCATATCAACTTCGAATGGAATTGTCAGATGGTGGTTGTTTCCCGAATTTGGCGCGGAATTTCTGCTGGACAATTGCACCCCGACCATAATTCTGAATAACCCTGTATTTAATTGTGCCACGTTTTGTACTTCTCTGCAGCCTGTAATGTATCGTTGGTTGGGTTGTTCAGGTTGTTGTGATTTTGCTTTGTATTTACTTTCTTTTCATTTAAATTTAAGATTTAAAAATTGTACAGGTTTAAAATTTCACAATTTTATTATAAGTTTGTACTTGTTACTGTATTTATTTCTCTAGTTTGCATATATGCACATTAATATTTTGTCTTGTCTTTTTCTATTTTCAAGTATTCCTGTATCTTTGTGCTTCATAGTAGGCGTTGCAAACCAAGTAGTAAACACAATTTCTTAGTTTTTCTTCTTCTTTCTTCGCCTAATTTCCTTTCTTTCTCGAGTCTGAGCTGGACTTTACTACCTCTTGCTTGATTTTATGCTTCCGCCGCCCAGCAGGTGAGAACTGCGCTCTTCTAGGCTATTACGCAGCGAGTAGTGGTAATTACTTTTCGACATTTCGTGACAACCTATCATTCCGATCTTCAAGAATCAAGAATACAGAGAAGAGATTGTTTTAAATTTAATAATATATGCCTCAAAACCAATGAACTTAACGAAACACGAAATATGCATAAAGGTAAAGCAGTCCCGTTGCAGGCCTGGGCAGGCCCTGAGGGTTCTAGAAGTTTGAGGCTCCCAGATTTCAATACAATCGGCACATGAAGGTGCTAAGTTTGTCAGCCCTACGCACCGGCTGCCTTTACCGACAGGAAATATTCCTGGTACTCATTTCTGTTAGAGGCTGAGTCGACCCCAGGGCCGAAGTGCGGCCGGAAGGATTATGTCAATGAAAAGTTTCAGTGACACCATCGGGAATCGAACCCGCGACCTTCCGGCTTGTAGCGCAGTGCCTCAACCAACTGCGCCACTGCGTGCCCCCACGAAATATGCAGCTTCGCTTAAACTTAAACACACGGAGTAGGATAATTACGTTTTTCTTTAGAATAAATATTCAGTTGAACCCAATTCAACCGTATAACTTGGTATATGACAATAAGAGGACGGAGATAGTTGTAAGGTAATTTATATTGTAACAAGAAAGTACAATATACTGTGTTGTAATGCGGGCTTTTTAAATGCTATTAAGGAAAACAAGGATAATGACTTATAAACCGAAAGCTTATTCTAAATAAATTAACTAAATTAGGGAATAAGTGGCATAGTTAAGAAACGCAATGACCCTCATAAAGTTTTCTGCGGTTTTACTCTGTCGTGGAACAGATTTGGAATTGGTGTTCAAATCTCCCGTTGCAGGCAATGCTTCCATTGCATGACATTAACTTCAAAATTTGTCATAATACGACCCCTCAAATGCAAAATTTAAACTATTCCTGACCTTCACTTTTTCCCCTGTGTTATACTAAAGAAACCCCACGTCCCTTCGCCCATTTTTACCAGAAGGACAAGCATGCACTGTCTAGGATATTTTCGCAATCACACATTTTTCTGTTAGCCCACGTAATAAATCTAATGTCGCTCACTGACACCCAAACTTCTTTTTCTTTTATCCCTTCTCCTCCTCTCTTCTGTCTAGCCGATCTTAGTGCTTCAAGCTTACTGACTGGATTTACTCGTTGGAGGTGCGTGTATTGTCATAATGAGTGTCAGAACCATAAAATTTTCTGTTTCATGATTGGTGTAGCTTCTGTCACCGTTCTGCACAATTTCTATCTTCTTTTTATGTTGCTTCAAAGGGTTACGTGGCTATTTATTGCCCCATAAGATTACCTATGATTCAATGAACAGGGATGTTTTGTACAATATTTTCAGTAAGTTGGGTAGTTATTATGCGTTTCAGTAAAAGTTATGGATCACTCCTCATTCGTAAACATTTGCCTGAGACATTATAGATCAGAATGGTCTGAAAGAAGAATGTGCGTATCGGCGTTGCTTTCCAACTGTGCTTTGGCATATGCCATGATGAGGGGACAAGAAAACAAGGAGGAAATAAAATGATTGGAATAAGCCGGCTTCTGGTCTAAGCTGACGATGTTAATTTGTAATGTGGGAAAGTAAATGCTCTAAAGTAATCACAGGACATATCAGTCTGGTGAGGACGATGATTTAGAGTAAATGTAGAGAAAACTAAGTACTTGGTCACCAAATTTTAGGACAAAATCGTAATTCATATAAGGACGTAATTTTAAAAATTGTTACATTGGTAGATTTTAAATATTTTGGAACCACAATAGCCAATCCAGAATGCGTTCAGGAAGAAGGTAAGCGTAGATTAAATCTGGTGAGTGCTTGCAAAAACCTATTTTAGGGGACTTTAGTATTTGTACAGTCAACTTTCATTTTCGTTGGCAGTTTATGGGGTCATTTTCCCATGGCCATGTCTTTCTGCTGCTTTGGAATTTTTCGAATAAGTCTGTAAATTGCATTAAATTTCTGCACTGCTGATCGCACAACATGAGAGTGGACTAAAAACAAAAACAAAACAAAAAAAAGACGAGCTCGGGAACGCGCATTGGAACTTCTAAATTAGAAACTCTTCACCGTGGTCTTCAAGGACTAGAAAACCACATTTTTATCCCCTCTCTTGAACTTTAAAATTTGTATACACCCTTGCTAGCAAAACAAGAAAAATGTGGAATGGACCTAATATTTTTTTGCATAACTGTTTGCTTTAGGGTTTATTTTTATTTTTGTGCTTTGCCTTATTTCTCCCACCCACAGCCATGTACACGTCACGTGCACGGCTGCAAATGTAATAATTTCTATATTCTTAGGCTGCTCAACTTATTGCCTTCTAAATATCAAAATGAAATTAAATATGTTCTCCGTCTCACACAACCATCTTTATTATTTCTATTAATGAGGGCGAATCCAGTAAAGCCAAAAATAGAAATAATAAAGATAGTTGTGTCAGACGGAGTATATATTTAATTCCATTCTAATATTGTACTTTAAACACAAAGGGATGTCCCCTACCAAGATTATTTCATTTACTTGTGGTTTCTTATGGTTAGTGTGTTTGTTGCAGAAAGAGTGAACACTTTGTTAAATCAGATAGAATTCACGTCTGTAGCTCGGTATTGCGGTCAGTTGCTACTGTACTGACTACCTGGAATAGAGACCAATGCTGTCCTCACGTGATCGAAAAATTGATACCTTTTATGGTAGCTGTGTTTAATGAAGGTGTTCATAGGAGTCTGCAACTGGTCACTGCACTGAGATAAATCCGCTCCACGCTCAACACTTTTGTTAACTTCTCTCTTCATATTATCCTCCCACAAACACCCAAGCCAGCCAAAACTCTCTTTTCCTCAGGCTTTGTGTTTATTCTTAATCTCTCCAGTGCGTGCCACAAGCCTTACCCTTTTCATAATCCTAATAACATTTATTGAAGAACACAAATTATGAAGCTCATCTGTATGCATTTTCCTCCAAACCCTTATCAATTACCTGTTCTTAAACTATTTTCTTTCAGTCTCCTCATCCCAGATACCCTCAATCGATTTTATTCCCGTGGCGTTTCACATTTATATATATAAAAAAAGAACTGTCTTTATTAGTTTCGCAGTAAATTGCTTTCCCATCAATTTCCACTTCATCGTGGCTTTGTTATAATTGTAGCGTCTCGTTGTTCTCGCCAGCTGCCATCTGACTGCCACTCAATCGTTCATATATTCACTACAGTAATTGGCTTACCCCTGGGACTTTCTCATTCACTTCAGAATCTGAGCTGCACTGCTTTGTGTCCACGTTGACGAATCTTCGGTTTCTGTCAAAGTGCAGAACTTAACTGCCTCTGCTCAGTAATTTTCTGCATACTTTTACCCATTATTACTAATTTCCACTCTCCAAAAATGGTAGGCATAATCTTATAAATCCTTTCAGTTGCTATCTCTGAAATTATGACGTCACAAGAGTACATCATGTGATGGTCAAATAAAATAGGAGACAACCGCTTCTTTGTTGGATTTTCACGCTCTTATGAAACATGTAAAATTATAGTTTTAGTAAAGATGAGTCTGACTGAAACATATAGCAGAGTCCGGGTAGGCAAGAATATGTCTGACAGGCTCCCTGTTAGGAATGGTTTGAAACAAGGAGACGCTCTATCACCAATGCATTTTAACTTTGCTTTAGAATACGCCATTAGGAGGGTTCAGGTAAACAGGGATGGCTTGAAACTAAATGGTACAAATCAGCTGCTGGCTTATGCCGACGATGTTAATATACTGGGAGGAAGCATACATACTCTTAAGGAAAATGCAGAAGCTTTAGTAGCTGCTACTAGGGAGATTGGACTGGAAGTAAGTGCTGATAAAACTAAGTACATGGTCATGTCTCGAGATCAGAATGCAGGACGAATTCAGAGTGTGAGG
>Ga0123352_10014614_pt1 | contig 12495 bp, 7 predicted proteins | sample TergutLab28metaG_FD_89700 | JGI IMG/M metagenome (GOLD analysis project Ga0123352, IMG submission 89700) | Labiotermes labralis P1 segment gut microbial communities from Petit-Saut dam, French Guiana - Lab288 P1 | ecosystem: Host-associated > Arthropoda: Insects > Digestive system > Gut ... | reverse complement strand
GGAAACTACAATATGCTACAAGATTTCATTAGTCCAGTGATTGATAACTAATTTAAATGTAATTTTATATTTGTCAACATGCCACACCATACACATAAGTGTAATAATACTCTTTATGATTATGCCATAATTAATTATTAATACTTATGTTAGTTTAATGTATGAACTTAAAAAAAATGGGAAGGTATTTAAGAGTAAATTTGTTGGAACCGGGCCCTCGTCTTATGAAAAAAGTATTTACTCAGCCGCGGACTCACAAAGGTTGAGAGACACTGACCTAGAGAATATGAAATGAATTAGATATGAGATTTTTGGTAATGTAATATAATGTGTATGACTTTCAGATTGATGAAATGGATATGTTTGCTTTTTGCGGGACGTCAACGGGAGATATCGTGAAGATAAAGTTGAACTTTCATTCTGATGTTAATATCTTGGATCCAGTTTCAAATCCGGTTCTTCTTGGCTGTTTTGGAAAATGTGTTAAAATGAAGAAGTGGGCAGCAGGAGAGGAGACTGCTAGGTACAGCCAGGGTGAGTGTGCCCTGTTGTTCTAACAGACACACTGTTAGTTGGTTATATTCATTTGAAGTGGTATCTCCAATAAATCTTATTGTAGCACCGTGCATCTTTGCAGAATCACTAAAATTCACCAACCAACGAATGCACATATAACTTCACATAAAACACTTTTAAAACACTCCGACATGTTTCGATCCTATCAGATCATCATCAGGGAGCTTAGTTAAAAGTGTTTTATGTGAAATTATATGTGCATTTGTTGGTTGGTGAATTTTAGTGGTATCTCCAACTTACACGATTCTGAAGATTACCGTCCCCTGAGATGTCACACTGTGTACTACACTAGAAACTTACCACCATTTCAGAGTAATGTATTCCCCCCCCCATGGTCTGTTCAAAAGATTAGATATTATGTACCTCTGAAATGTCAGTAAATTTTATATTTTGTTGACCATGCATCTTGATACAATTGTGTAAAGAAAAACCAACTTGATGCACAACTTATGCTTAGTATATTTCATCAACCTGTGCATGTTTTGGGCGTGTCTAGGCCCATCATCAGGAGGTACAACTGTATGTATACAACAGTTGGTACTTATTATTCTTTATAGATGACTGTCTGTAGTCCTGGTTGGACTAGAACCAGGACAACAGTCATCTAAAAAGATTAATAAGTACCAATTGTTGTATACATACAGTTGTACCTCCTGATGATGGGCCTAGACACGCCCGAAACATGCACAGGTTGATGAAATATACTAAGCATAAGTTGTGCATCAAGTTGGTTTTTCTTTACAAATATCGGTGAATTTACGTGTCAGATGATCGTAATTTCACATCCAACACTGGGAGAGTCTGAAATCCCGTACAGTGCCTGACTTAATTGAATTGAAAATGCATAGAATGTTGTTATGTGATGAGGGTGCCTGGCTTGCGTGAGGAGGGGTAGAAGCAAATAGGAGTAGAGCAAGTTACAGTGTTGGGCTAAGGAGTAGGTATGAGCAGAGAAAGAGTGATTGTTTAGCTACAGGTGTGCTGGGAAGTGTTAACCTTTTGCCGCCAGAATTATTTTTTTAATTGTAGCACACCCTGTATATAAAATGTGAATAATACAGGAACCAAATACGTTAGAATTATGAAACAAACTGCATTTTGAAGAAAAAAAAACGGAGAGTATATACCTTTGTTTAAAATATTCAGTACCTATATTTGTTGAATAAATATATAAAATGCAACTTTAGAGGTTAGCGATGCAGTATGTCAACTATAGTTGACATTAGGCATCTAAAGGTTAATTGGCTGCGGTGGGGAGCCATCGGCTGGCTGCGGTGAATGCGGTTATGTAAGGACGGGGTATTCCGTGCCGTACTGAATGTTTCTGTTGCGTGTAGTTATTCTTTAACGAAACAGATGTAATTGTTGTTTGATAATAGTTGTATAACAAAAATGTAATGCAACATGTTGCCATTGATCTTATGTAAATATGATAATTTTAATTTACAACCTCCTCATGAACTGTGATTGATGAATGAATGAATGAATGAACGAATGGTATTTGTGTTCAAGCCCTTCCGGGCCCGATGCACCTATGCCTTAGGACAGGCCCTTCTTCTTCTTTACGTTAGTAGGGCCCATGGCTAATGCCACAGATGTACTGCAGCCTAGTAGGCTAATTGTACTCACCCTATCCCCCCCCCCACCTGTTTGGACATTCCCACGTTTGGCGCCAGGTACCCTCATGTCCACAACGACGCAAGAGATCCTAGTATCGAAAGGTGGAACTATGTGGGCGAGAATTAACTGGTAATTTTGCCTGAATTTGCGACTTCCACATCAATTCAGGGATCTTTTACATGCCGCAGATCTGCGACATGGGACCCACGGCTTTACTTACCTTCTGAAGGAAATCGTGCTGAGGATTTTTTCGCTCTGAAAAATCCTGACGATTTTGGCTGGGTTTGAACCCGCGAACTCGGATACTTAAAGGCAGCACGCTACCCCTACACCACCGAAGCCGCTAAGACCTGCATCTTGGTCTTCTTTTCTGGATCACTCAAATAATATTTGTTGAGAAGTACAGATCATAAAACTCATAGTTATCTTGTATTTTCCACCTCCTGGTAATTATAACTTGATTTATTTTATTTACAATTGAAATTATTTAAAATGACAGTAATATGCCTGGTTGAACACATTCAACATACTGTTCAGGATTTGGTTAGGAAGCACAAATGTATTCTTAAGGAAAATTAGTGTTGTTCTTACTGCAGTTTTAGTGAGACCGATATAAATGTGCATAAAATCAAGGGAACTGTAGATTCAAGGAATGTGAGATTCAATTTTCTGTGCATGTTGAATGTTACTGTACTCTGCCTTATGCCTGCTGATATGTCTGAGTTCTTATTCTAGGTGTAACTGCCCTCTGTCTGTGTCCGTGTGAGGTGGAACGCAGAATTATCGTTGGCGCTGGGGATGGGACTGTTGAAGTGGTGAGGGAACTTGACAGTGTGACACTGCCGAAGTCCGCTGCTGCCCGTAAGGTCAGGACGCCGTCTGTCCCTCAGTTACAAGCTGTGAGTAACTGAGCACTGTTGTCTGAATATTGTGCATGAGAAAATGTCTGTTTGGGACTGGCTGTATTTTCAATAGACAGTCCAAAGACTAGAGTTGCTCTTTGCAGTATAGCAGACACACATTCAAGAAGAATGAGATGGGCAGGGCCTGTAGTGCATATGGGGGAGAGGAGAGGCATATACAGGGTTTTGGTGGGGAAACCTGAGGGAAAGACACCACTTGGGAGACTCAGACTTACAAGGGAGGATGGCATTAAGGTGGATCTTCAGGAAGTGGGATGTGGGGGGGGGGGGGGTTTGGGGGGCCCTTGTGACGGCAGTAATGAACTTTCAGCTTCCATAAAATGTGAGGAATTTCTTGACTAGCCGCAAACCGATTAGCTCCTCAAGAAGGACCCTACTCCATGGAGTAAGTAAGTAAGTAAGGAGACACACAGAGTTTGTTCAGAGGGTTCTTGGACTGTGTGCTGTATCATCATTTAACATTGTGTGACAACTACAAGTTCATTGGACAAGATTTAATAGACTGTGGATCCTGTTGCTGTTTTCTGTGTCGTCCTGATGTGTTTCCTTGTAGAGGATACACAAGCATACATAAGAATTATTGTGCCGTTGTGTGCTGTATTGTGTCACTGAATGCAGGACAGGCAGTAACTGGCTGTGAGTATTAACAGAAGCCATCTAGTCAATGTCATATGTGCGTGAATCACCGAAATCAGCATGTGTGATGGAATGCAATGTGCAATGACTAGGGGCAGAAGTAACGTTTAATGCTCATGCTGTGAATCCTCATGCATGGATCCAGCTGGCATGGGATCATGTTTCTGTAATATGCATATAGTAGGGTCTTGTGTTGCAACATTTCGTTTTATGATGACTCACTCTTACGACCCTTGTCAAGTCAGACCAAGCACTCCCGCCTTGTGGTGCATCACTGTCATGACTCAAGCGTCTTTTCTGCACTTAGTGCGCTTATAGCTGTTTTCCAATGTGCATGTGTTTCTTCTTTTTCTATTTTAGTGCAGTTCTTTTAAGTTGATTTTGATTTTTCCACCCATGACATCCATCAAAAAGAGAGAAAAGAAAAAAAAATCGAAACAGTTGACGTTACATTCTCTCTTGATGTCTTCTGAACCACGGCCTGGGCCTTCTTCAACAAAATAAAAAGTGATTTGATTGATATTTTTTTCAATTATCTGTGTAATTTTCTATATACCTAATTCATTAAATTAAAACTGTATGTCATAATGTAAATAAATATTGTAAATTATAAAATTATATGACTAATGTGTTTGGCCCATGAACTTATCTCAGTTTAAAGCATTTAAATAATACTCGTTTCACAACGATTTGATTTACAACCAAATATTCAAGAACGTAGCCCCGTCATAAATCGAGACCATAATGTACTCTTGCCATCAAGTTACAATCTGGCCACAAGTGTTGCAGTGGCAGAAGACTCTAAACCCCAGTTGCAGGATGATACAATTTACATAGAAGCACATCATATAGTCTAGCAGGTTTCTCGTTTATTATGCAGTTGAAATCTACGAGCGTGGATTGCACACCCACGTCCCTGCAGCTGCGGTATACGACAGTGTTCGTTGGCACCATCATGAGTGAGATCTTCACTATCGATCTAGAAACATTTGAAGTGAAGCTGCATGTAACATGTCACAGGCATGCCATCTGTGATATTGCATTCCCACAGTAAGTACAGAGGCTGCAGACGTTTTCTACCATGCTGTAGCGCACGTCAATTAGAAATGCGTATTCCTTCAGGTTGAGCGGTTAAACAGGTAAGTTATACAAAGCGGTAGGAATGACGTAATGGAGGCCACGGATAACTGCGTAGCTCGAAGCTTCATAATTTGTACTGGTAATCAAGAGTGGAATGCAAGAAGATGTGTGCAGGGGCATGTGAATGTGGAAATGATTACATGTGTATAAAAAAAAATTGTTCGGTAAACTTCATGGTAAGAGACACGTGAATATATTAAGGTGCACCTGGGTGGATAATATGAGGGAGAATCAAAAAGTAAAGGCAAAATACATTTAATGGCTTTGTTAGAAGTAACTGTGAGCAATTTTACATATCATTTTTCTACATAGTCCCCTTGCAACACAATGCATTTGTTATATCGTTCAACTGGTTTCTGTATTCCTGCGGAGAAGAAGCTTTACGGCTGCGCAATGTTGATGGCCGACCAGAACGACCATCATCAGTAACACGTGTTCGACCCGATTTAAACCTTTCCACCCACTCATAAACCTTTCGTTGACTCGTGGTACTCCGTCCATACTGAGCCAACATATGATGGTGAATTTCCACAGGTTTCACTCCTTCTGCCCAAAGAAACCACACTACGCCATGTTCTTTGATGGTGCAATCTTGCAAAGGAGCGTTCATATTTTAGACCTCATTGCTGCCACTCAACTGAAGACAAAGCGCTGCACTGCACATGGCTGAACTCTTCAACAGGCATTGTCAATACTGTGCAATGCGGCAGCTCCTCACTGTCCCCGGTTACCCTGTAATTTTAAAAATTGCCTTTACTTTTTGATTCACCCTCGTATAAAGTGGAGCTTAAACAAAGGGTGGGAAGTGTGAGATTAGACTTATCGGCTTGAGGGGAGGGTTTGATGGTGCCCTGATGCGGATGTTGTAGTGAACTTTTGATGGGCCCCAGAGTGACTGTAGAGGCTCTAGAGCAGAGACATCCTTCCATTATTGGGAAATGAACCTTGATTCCTCCGTCTTCAAGTCCATATCCTAGTTGCAGATATAATAATGACGCTACATAAGGCGAGTGTACGTTAATTCAATTTGCACTCCTCTCAGCGTGTTTTACGTAGTTAAGCTTTATCTGATCACGCTATAATTTGCTTTTTAGTGCATGTTTTATGAAGTGTGTGTGTATTATTCGTTAAGGAAAAGGATAAAACTGATTTAATGCGGTTTTATGGAAAACAATAAAGAGATTATGTGGCATGTCTCAAAGAAGCAGTGCATTTTCTTGTTTCCTAAATATATAAGTTGAATTGTAGTTGTGCTTTGGTCTTTTAAAGGTTAATACAGAATCTGGCAGAAAAACCTGGCGATTTTAAGTTACAATAAAATGAAAAGTATACTGTCTTTTTATGTGAATTTAATACTAAAATTATCTTTATCTCAAAGCATTTTAATTACAATATTCACTTCCTGAATATAATGTCTGTGAGGTGGCTTCTGTTGTTGTCATCACATTCCTACAAGCGGAGGACTTCTGACAAAAGCCTGACGCAATCGTTCGATGTTCTCAGGAGTTCTAAGTGAAGACTCTCTTCCTGGACTTTTCTTTTTGCGGCAGTTGCTGTTTCTCTGAAGCTTCTCACCCACAACAGTGCAGCATTGCGACTAGGGACACTGTCGTTCCGATGAATATTGAAGTGCCGACAAAATATCCGCTGAGTCACAACGACAGAATCATTGTTTTGGAAATACGTCTCCACAGCAAAAGCCTGATGCTCTACAGACCAGCACTCCATGGCAACTGAAATGCTTTGAGTCTCGCTAGAAGGGTGCTCAAGGACAAATTCCCCACGTCATCGATTCCGCTTACAGCTGTGTTGCCAAATCGTCAGGTATTTCTGCCAGATCCTGTACAACCTGCCAAAACAACTTAGCTCAAAGGACGTGGCTCAGCTCTAATTATTCATTAGTGAAAGCTTGAGAGTAGTTACAAATTGCGTGTATTGGCAGTAGGTGATATCGCTTATTTGCGACAGGAATGTCACAACACAAAATTTGGCATTTTTGACTTATTGGTATAGAAAGAAACATTTGCAATTGCAATTTTAACAGGTACAGTGTCGTAACGCAGCTCGCAAAAACTTGCCGCTGGAGAGCAGTTGTGTCGTCGCTGCAATCATAGAAAATTATAGCGCTTCTAAACCTTCAAATGTTTCTCCTGAAAAATCACAGATTTTGAATTGTGACACTGTTTTCGCAAGTGAGCGATATAGGAGATACGTTGTGGCACCAGACTGCCACTGTGCCATATGGCCGTTATTCAGTATCGTGTGTTATATTTCAATGGAAAATTTCTTTGTTTACCAGAATTTTGTTTTCTGTTGATAGTGAATATTCAGAGGTATTTGCCACCTGCAGTAAGCATGATATTAGAGTCTGGAACACAGAAACATCATTGGAACTGCTGCGCATTTCTGTCCCCAACTTCACATGCACTGGTGTACAATTTTCGTGTGATGGGAAGTCTATCATAAGTGGTAAGTTTTGTGCTGGATATTGCACGATGCGTGTCATGTACTATAGACCTGATGTTGGTTTTATTTTTTGAAGAGGAAAGTTGTCACCAATGGTATGAATAACAAGTTGGGAGCCCTGCACAGCCCCCTAATTGAGTGATTGATTTGCATTGGGTTTGAGCCCTTACGGTCCCGATGCACCTAGGCCTTATTGATGGGCCCTTTGTGCCCCATAATCTGATATCAGCTCAGGAGAGCCCTGCCCCTTTTCCAAAGTTCCAGATGGCCCCCAGACTTAAAATCTTAATATCCTCTGGGTCCAAGAAAGAAACCCAGATACACTTCCTTTTCTCTTAAAAGTCCCAGCAAGAGAATCCCCTCCAGGTTCCCCAGTGGTGCCCCTATGGAGAGAGAGATGCCTGTATCCAGAGCGTTTCTTAACATATCATCCAGAGTCCCAGTAAAGGACCCTCCCCAGAGGCCCTCCGCACAGAGCCTCTTCAGAGAGAAACACTCCATTCCTAGAGCCCCCTTCATCCATCTCTCAAAGTCCCCGGTAGATGAGCCTCCTTCAAGGTTCCCCAGCGGGGCCCATATGGAGAGAGATGCCCATCTCCAGAGCCTTTTCTACATATCCTCCAGGGTCCCCAGCAAGGGAGCCCTTCCTCCAGGCTTCCCTTCACAAGGCTCCCATAGTGAGAGACGCTTCACCTCAAGATGATACACTCCTTGAGAATAAGAGGAAAGTTCAATAACTTTACAATAATTTTGGTATGTTCAGCTAGGAAGAAAAGGACAAACTGGTCCGGGACTCCATTTTCGATAAACATAATCACCTACATCAAATAATTCCAGCACGTGATACAAGAAGATTTTAGTGCACAAATAGAGAGAGAAGTTTTTAAACCAGTTACAGGGATTCGGAGCCTGCGTGAAACATCAAATGAAAATCGTATCGTAGCAGTTCATAGAATGATAATAATATGACGATAAAAAGTACGTACTTCACGCACAAAAACGTATGTAAGGAGTCATGACAGCCTCCTGATGGAAGAACTAATGAACAGATTGACCATGTATTTGTAGATGGAAGGCCTGCATTAAGATTTATGGATGTGAGAGGTTGTAGAGGTGTGGACTGTGATTCAGATCAAAATACAAAAACATGCGTGGTGCAAGACAAAGGAAGTATGACATTGAAAAGTTAAAATAAAAGGAAATTATTATGATATATAGAGAAGAGATAAGGAAGGGGATTACTGAAAATGGTGAGAAATGAAACAATCAGAATGAGGAAACTCTGGCAGACATGCATGAATTATCTTGCATATGAATGGGCCTTCTTCTTCTTCGTCAGTAGGGCCCATGACTAATGCCATAGATGTACTGCAGCTTAGTAGGCTTATTGTACTCACCCTATCCCCCCTGCCTGTTTGGACATTCCCACGTTCGCCGCCAGGTACCCCCACATCCACAACGATGCAAGAGATCCTAGTAGCGAAAGGTGGAACTGTGTGGGCGAGAATTAACCGGTAATTTTGCCTGACATTGCGACTTCTACGTCAATTCAGGGATCTCTTACGTGCCGCAAATCTGTGACATGTGACCCATGGCTTTCAAAGGAAGTCGTGCTGGGGATAAATAGACCAGTGGCTCTGGTGGCGGAGTATCCCTGTCCATGGGGACCCCCTTAGGGAACATGGAGGGGGCTCCCTTACTGGGGACTTTGAGGGAAAGATAAAAGGGGTGTATTAAGAGAGATGTAAAAATGCCCTGTAAGCAGGTATCTCTCTTCATAGGGGCTCCAATGGGGAACCTGGAGGGGATCCGCTTGCCAGGTCTCTTTGAGTGAAAAGGATAGTGTATCTGTGTTCCTTTCTTGGACTCGTAGGATGTTACGATTTTAAATTTGGGGGCCATCTGGAACTTTGGTAAAAGGAGAGGGCTCTTCTGAGCTGATATCAGATTGTGTGACACAAAGAGCCTGTCTGTAAGGCATAGATGCATTGGGACCGTAAGGGCTCGAACCCAATGCAACTCTATCTGTCTGTCTATATGCCACGAAGGCATACCAGGAGAGTGTGGGCTGTAGCTACAATCTTGCAACTTTGGCACCAGAAAGGTGCAAGCGGTCAGCCTCGCGGCCGGGGAAAGAGACCCTCGTACAGTGATACCTCGGCTAACGAAGATAATTCATTGTGGAATCACATTCGTTAGCCGAAATCTTCATTAGCCAAAACGTTTCCATTTCTTCATTCACAGAAGTTCTTTGGGAACGTAAACAACCCAGTCGGGTTGGTGGGTCTCCCCTATGTGATGTGGTCAGCTCATTTCTTTGTCACATACAGACAGAAAAGATAAGCTCCTGGAATGGCCAGACCGTTCATGTTTGCTGCTTTATGTTAGCGTGTGCATACACTAAAACATTCGGTAGCCAAGTCTGATAAACAGCGAATAATTCTTCGTTAGGTGAAAAGTTTGTTAGCAGGGTCACTTGTTAGCCGAGGTATCACTGTACATACTGACAGGGCGACTGTGTGGGTATTTTGTCCCTGCTGGGAGTCATATGTGAGCAGAAAAAAAAATCATCCATCTGTCGTGATTAGCAACTTGTTTTGAGTATGTGACAGGGTTGTTGTTACCTTTTTATATTAATGCATTTTGAGAATTGCCTGTCTGCAGATGGGCTGAAGTATATGATACGTAAAGACAGCTGTCTTGTGGACTATGGTATGTGTTCACCATCTACCCTAAAGATGGAGTGGACCATGGTGGCACAGTGGTTAAGGTGCTGTGGTACAAATCGGAAGGTCACTGGTTCGATCCCAGCTGATGTCATTGGAATTTTTCATTGACATGAAATCCTTCTGATTGCATCATGGCCCTGGGGTCGACTCAGCCGCTAACAGAAATGAGTACCAGGAGCATTTCCTGGGGGTAAAGGCGGCCGGTGCGTAAGGCTGACAACCTTACCCCTCTCCTGTGCCATTGTCATGAAATCTGGGGAACCTTAACTTCCTGAAACCCTCTGGGCCTGTAACGGGACTGCTTTACCTTTTACCCTGATGATGGAGGCGGCATGCTTCTCTGAAATGTTAGCACAGTTACGCTTACAGCTTTACATTCTACAAGACATTCTCCTGCATGGTGACCATTGTGACAACCTCATATATCATGCATGCGATACAGTCTTTTCTTGTGTCATTGTTTGCGGTAAGTTTCAGTCATGACATGTGACACTGTTACTGAAGGCAAGATTTAATTTGCTGTGGCACAAGTGAAGTGATATGTTCGTCCGCAATGGACGTGCTAACCGCAGGCAATTCTTTATGTGTTGAGGCTGGAATGACGGAGAAATCAGAGCGTTCACGCCACAGACTGGGCGTCTCATCTATGAGATTCACAATGCACACGGTAAAGGCGTCACAGCGATAGCTGTTACAACCTCTGGTGAACGTATCGTCAGTGGTGGCGGCGAAGGACAAGTGAGTGTCTCAAGAAGTAGTCATGTTTAATAGGCATCGCTAAAGTCAGGTCAGAGAAAACATTAACACAGATTTTTCACGCACCCATGCAGCCAGCACATTCCTCCGCTCTGTGTGTCTTCTTGCACTCCCACCATTTGTCACTTGTGTTATAAGTTTTTCTTTTACCTACCATCTGTCAAAGTTTGATACTTGTGTTGCTGGAGGTGATGTATGCATTGTACAGGTGGGAGGATCCAGCCAACTTGAATGCATTCCAACTCTGTTGATTTTTTTTTCCTGACCCAAGTGCAGTATAGGTGTGATATTTAATGGAACAGATTTCTGGCTAATTAGAATCTTGCTTGTTAAAACAAAATTGAATTACGTCAAGTTTCTTATACCTGTATGGCATGTTATCACATCTGCTGTGACAGGTATATTGCTGTTTGGTATACTCTTTCCTTTATCTTTCTGTCATGAAACACAGGGTTATTTGAAATGATTGTCGGGGTTTTAACAACTTGTCATACACAATACACTTGAGATAGAAGTATATATATTTTTTTATTTAATAGAACAACACTCCAAGTTTTTGTTACGCACCTTATAGGTGCTCTATATGTGCACCATTTGTGATTCTACAAACATCAACACGATAATCGAGTTCGTTCCAAACTGTTTGTGGCATGTCAGCGGTTATGGTTTCAATGGCGGTTCTGATTCGTACCTTCATTTCCGGGATACTTGCGGGAAGAGGAGGAACATAAACCTGATCCTTGACGTAACCCCATACGTATACTCCTATCTCAAATGTATTGTGTATGACAAGTTGTTAAAACCCCGACTATCATTTTGAATAACCCTGTGTGTTCCTTGCACAAAGTGCATAAAATGAATATGTGTTGTACCTTTACAAGGAAAGTGGTACATTTCAGAAGTTCATCATCCATTTCACCAGTCCTCTGTAGAGAATATGCCATAAAGCAGAGTTTTCTGAACCCACACTAGTGTTAACCTTTACATGCCAAGTTTAACCCCATCTGCCATTTGCTGACATTATTAGGAGCTCACCATATTCTCCATGTTAGCAGGATAGGGGTTAATCAATAGACAGACCTGCATATCTGAACTCGCCATCTTGCGCTGATGCTGGCATATCTTCAAAATTGCCCTTTTCCATTCCCGTAAAATATCGCGGTTCTGACATGTGTAACTTTTCTCGCCTACGTGCGATCTAGAAAAGGCTGCGTCTATCATGTCGCATGTTTTGCCTCGAGAATTACCTAACGAACTGTAGTAATTGGTGCAAGGTGCACACACAAATGCTATGAATTTGTTTTTTAGTCTGCGTTCGTTGGTATAATCCCTTCTGTACGTGAACCTGTAATGGTACTATCACTTGTCTCGGACATAAATTATCGTGCATAATATTGCTAGATAAGTTCAAATGTAGTTGTCATTAAGGCTTACATTATGCCAAAAATTTAATGAACTAGAAAAAATAATATCTCTCTGTGTGCGGAGTGATATCCGTAGCATGATTGCTTTGTGACAGTAGATTTATATATACAGGGTGTTTCACGACTTTAGGGCATAACTGCAGGAGGTGATTTCCTAGGTCTTTATGATCAAAAAAGTTCACATAAACATGTGTCCGATTTTGGACGGTTACGGAGTTATGACCG
>Ga0123352_10014613_pt1 | contig 12495 bp, 2 predicted proteins | sample TergutLab28metaG_FD_89700 | JGI IMG/M metagenome (GOLD analysis project Ga0123352, IMG submission 89700) | Labiotermes labralis P1 segment gut microbial communities from Petit-Saut dam, French Guiana - Lab288 P1 | ecosystem: Host-associated > Arthropoda: Insects > Digestive system > Gut ... | reverse complement strand
TAGCTTCTTGATTGCTGTGGGTCTGCGTAGCTTCTTGATTGCTGTGGGTTGTCGCTCGGTTTTATGGTGTTGTCGTTTGTATTGGTGTGTTTTGGGTGTGTGGGTTTCGCGATGTTTCTGTGTTTATTGGATTCTTTAAGTTTGCTGTGGTAGTGTTTACACCCCCTGTAGTTTGCAGTGTGATTTCCTCCTCATAGTGCGCATGTTGCTGGTGTGTCTTTACTCTTTGTACATTCTTTTCTGTTGTGACATCAGCCACATTTGACACACGAGAAAGGTCTGTTTCAGTAGGATTTCGTGTGGCCATATTGCTGGCATCTCATGCAATGTATTATATTATTCGTTTTGCTCGGAGTGGTTATATATGTATTATTTTGTTCTGTAGGGCGGTTATTTTATATAATTCTTTGTTGTTTTGTGCTGTTTCCAAGTCAATAAAGAACAAGTTTTAGGTCCGCATTTAAATGCAGGCAATTTTAGTCGGTCTAAACGTAAGTTATAATTCAGGAGTGTGAAAAAAATCGTGTGGGCGTAGATCAGTGTGTTTCAGCAGAGAGGTGGAGACGCCACTATCCAGTATTCGTCATCTACTGCCTAGCATCTGCTAATCAAGTGACTGATATAGGACTGATGGAATGTTTGTAATACTCGCGCAGAATGTTGCCATTGGCAATTATGGGGACGTTGTGGATCTAATCCAGCTATTTACAGTTCTTTATAATTATTGACACATGCGGTTTCGAAAGCGGAGTGTGTACATACAGAGGTTTCCTACGAAGAAACGCCGTGTTCTTTGGTAGAAGTTGATCGGTAATTGTCCTGACATCGGAAGCAGGAAGATTCTCGGAAATGAATAACACTTGTTTATATGCATAAATCACAACCCCCGATGTAATATTCACCAAATGTTACTAAAATTTCGAAGTCACAATTCATACACTTGCCTTGATAATTTGTGGCCAAATGGATGAGAATAGAGTATAAGAAGGCAGCATCAAACTTCCCCTTACCTGTCAATATCACAGTGCACAACAACGAACCGCTGAACAGCAACACCACCAGTTGTACATTTATACTGCATTGTGTTGTGTATTACGTGAAGACCACTACACTCCCATGTGACTGTTATTGAGTAGGGTAACTGTGACGCAGTTGCTTCCTACAGATAATGCATATTTCAAAACAAAAATATGTTCTAAGCATAGATTAGATAACACATGCAAAACTTAATTGATAACAGCAAATTATTTCACCTTAAAGTTTAAACAGAAATAATAATTTTTGCAAATTACGTATATGTGAATTGCTGTCTGCACCCTAATTTATATTTGAAATTTTAAATGGAAAATGTAACCTGTACTTGTAAATCGGGTGTGTATGTTGTCTGTTAGAAGTAATGGAGAGGAAAAGGAAAGATGAGAGAGAAATCTGAAGTACAAAGTTAAAAATTCAAATGAAGTTACTTTTTCATAAAAAACCATTTATCTCCTTTATTTTGTCATTAAGCTTGTGTTTGCAATATATAAGAACACCTCTCTACTGGGGGTATTTGAAGGTAACACGGAATGTAAGACAGTGCGTAAATAGCGGAAAACAATATTTGTGATCTTTAAGAAACACCTTTGATGTTCCCATTGGCCTCTCGGTATAAGTCGTGGGTCTGCGGCCATTCTCGTAATGGGATTTTGGCTTCGAATACCGCCAGTAGCGTGAACGCTTTTCTGTTGTGAGTGTTATGGGTTGTCAGTTAGCTGTCTCTACAACGGTCTGAACTCTAGTCCAGATGAGTCCTAATGAATGTGGTGGATATGAATTTAATCATGAATCCTCGATAACGAGTAACACATTGACCTTGGGGGATCTTGCTTCATAGGAAAGAAAACAAACATAATTAAAGAACCTTCTGTGAAGGATTGATGAATACAGGGTTATCGAATCAATAACTTTAAAAAATTATTGGACTTCTGAATTCAGTTAAAACTTCTACGCATTTTGAAGGAATGCGTGTGTCATTCCCTGCATTTTAGGCACTGTGTCCTAATAACATAAGAGTGACAGTGTTTTTGAGTCATATTGTAGCACAGATGAGCGTAGCTCCTTTTAGACTTTACATGAAAGCCTTTATATGTGAAAATATGGGGTACGGGTAAATTGGACTTTTGAATGAAAATCGACCATAATTTAATAGACAATGTTAGAACCGTAAAAAGGAACTGAAAGCATTAATTTGTTCCATGGCGAAGGATATTTTCTAACACGTGTTGTTTCCCAACTACTCAATAAATCCGAAATTCTGATGATTTTTGCCTTCATTACATGACCCTAATCATGCTGAGGCGCTGTAACTTTATATTTTATATTATCCTTTTAACCTGACCGTCCAAACTTTATAATTAACCACTTTTTATTGTGCTTTATTGTCATATTTTGCTTCTTTGATTTATTGCATCAATTACATGACAGAAAATGTTATTTGCTACGAATTTCACAATTAATTTTCCGAACTACAAATATTTCATTCAAATAAAATTATTTAATTACAAATTTAACATTACTCACAATTATTTATTTCCAAACAAATATTTGATAACGTAGGCTGTAACGCAGTATAACAGAATATCAGTCCGAATATCTATAGTGTAAAACTCAACAGATAAAGTCTGAAATTCTTTTCTATTAAACGTGGTATAATACCTTGATCGTAAGCGGAAAAAGAACTGTAAATATCTTCGTTTCGTCCATCTCAAAACCCCCCTTCCGTTTCAACCATTCCTTCGTCACCCGCAATTCCTAACGTAATTGAGTTTTGCGTAACCAAGTGTCTCATGGAAATGGTACTGAAAAAATATCGCACCAGAAACAAAGAATGCGAACAATTTTTAAAACCGTTAGTTTATCACCTACGGCAAAGAATTTGATACTTTGATGAATGCAATGCGTAAGAGGCACAGTCCTTAGCAGTGGCTATAATTCGTTGATGCTTCGAAGACTATCAAATGCTGAATTCGAATAAACAAATTCTCTGTGCAACACAACTCTGTGGATTGAAACTCATTCCGAAGCCTGAGAAGTGAAACGCAATTTTGGGCTCAATATGGGGCATTTCAAAAGAAAATTTTGTTACATATTTTTCTGTTTATTGTAGCTTGTCACCACATTTTCGATGATAAGATACTCTTCTTACTGGCTGTAGGTACATTCAGCCTAATACAGAAATAGGCAATGTGGGTTATCTGTCAATGTTTAAATCAGTCGGATCATGAAGCTGAGAAAATCTTCTGTGGTGTTAAGAATATGTGAAGCTTCCCTACACGTTCCATAGCATCGAGAGAAAATAATTAAATCTCTGATGCAGGCCTCAATAACGGAGGCTCGAGACGAGTAGAATTGAAATGCCTGTCCTTATCTAGGACACATGTAATCTAAAGGTAAAAATTAACATCCCTCCAACTAGAGAAGTGTTAGTGTAATTTAAAAAGCAACATGATTGTGTAATTGCGTCTGCCTAATTGTGTGTCCATTTTTGTCTCTGTATGTAAATGTTTGTTTATGTGTGTCTAAGAGTGTGTGTCTATTTGTGTGATTCTAATTTTGTGTATCTAATTGTAAGTTGTTATTTGTGTGTGCCTAATTTTAGCATCAATTTTTATGAGTCCATATAGACATATAGAACAGAATGATAGGCTACAGATGACAATAAATTATTGCCCATACGATTTGCATGCCGGAAAATTACGTCTAGAATCAAAAAACTAAATAATTATTTCTTTTCCAAGATAAATATTTTGTGCGAATGGTTCTCATTATTATTTTTATGTACATCGATTGTCTTGTTAGAATTTTCCTATCGAAAAATATTCTGCTGAATAATTATAACGTTCCGCTTGTAAGGAACGGCTGTGCAATATGGTGGGAAATCGAGTAATAGAATATTTTTGGACCATTATGCGTCAATCAGTCATCATAATGCATTTTACGAGGCATACAAATCTGTAGGGAATATTAAAATAAAATTTAACACTTCAGTCAATACAATTCAACAAATGGCACCGTACACTGCCACATAATTCGATTCCTAAGGAATCAACATCATTCAATTCGTAAAAACTTTAAAAACCCTCACTTAATAAAGGGTAAAAAAAAAGTAAAGAAATCTTGGTTTTCTTATGTTTTATTAAGAATTACCTAATGACGATTTCTTACGAATCGAAACATGTAATAACGCCGGTTGCAATTCATGAAATTGAGTTCTGTTTGACCGAAATTTTCGGAAGTGTGTCATCCCCGTTGTGTTTACGAAAACTGGAAAGGATATTTACACGAACACAACTATGTCAAATAAGGTATTTTAATGACAATAATAGACAAATCATTAATATATCTTAATTGACATAGTTGTGTTTGAAAACTAATCCTTTCCAGACCGAACTGATTTTAGTGGTTTATATTGGCGTTACTTTTGGCGGTAACACAGAGAAATTTGCAAAGCTACTGTAAGTCTCGACATGTATCTTGCCACAGCATGGTTATGATGTGTGCTTGAGAGGATTGGTCTTATGTAGCGAGAAATGTATAGGGTTTGTACACTAAGCCTATTTACAGTAAGATATTCCTTATTCGGAAATGCGTCATTAATTTAGAAATCACTGCATGCTGATAATTTTCTCAGAAAAATTCTAAGCTAGGTGGAGGACGCAATAATCGCTCTTCGTACTAATTCAACGCTCAATAATATAATTGCTCAAGTGATCTTCTATGCTGCAAGTCGATATGATGAGCAGCCTTAAAACGGTATTAAATTATTCAAAATAAATTGAATGTTTTGGGGTCGCAATTTTTAATTTTTTATTATATACACACATTTGCATATTCTTGTATCTGCCTACTGCTTAGTTTCCATATATCAGGAATTTGCAACCTGAGATTTTGATAATTACAGATACTTATCTCTTGAATCTGGTTATTTCCCCCTTAGCATTAAACACGTACTGTCTCTTAAGCCTTACTTATTTTTAAGAAGTTAACATGAATTTTTTTATAGACAGTAGAATGTAGAATTTCTGTTCCGATTTGACCGCATAAGAAAAACCAGAATCTTCTGTGAAGAAAGGGAAATTAATCGCTTTGCCGGGGTGCATTATCCAGTTCGTGGCGTTAATCACCCACAAATATCATTTAGGAGATTAATGAAAGTACATAGTTAAAATTTTACGCCACTTCTGGTACTTCACGGCCACTTATAGTATGAAGTTTAGTTAAATAATTGTGCAGCGCTTTATTGAATTATGCAAGTAATTAATTGTTTTACTTAAATTTGTAAATAATCTGATTATACAAATTATTGTCCTCAATTCTGTAAGCTTATTGACTGCATAGCAAATTAATCTCAAAGCGGTACCAATTTGAATCTGAAGCCCAAATAATTTACATTTCAACAATTACGTGCACAAATTCCCAGAATAAACAACAAAGCCAAAGGAATCTCAAACTACAAATAGCTTTGTGTCAAGATGTGGAGATAAACAAACGTGTTACTGAATATAAAAAGGGAATTCGGTGATTTAAAGAGACCATCAAATCTGCTAGGCACTTGCCCTGGAATGAGCAGTAAAGTCGCAGGGTTAGTCTGGATTACGCTGCTTGATAGTATTATAAACTAATTCAAAGTTTCCTTACACTTTCAGTCTAAAACCACAGAGTCACAAAACTTGTATATAAGGATAGATTCCAAAAATCCCCGGTCCTTAAATTTAGGTAATATTAGTCAAACTTAACTTAAGCTACAATACAGGATTGCGCGCAAAATCGTGTGGGCGTAGATCAGTGTGTTTTTGCAGAGAGGTGGAGGCGCCACTATCTGGTTTTCGTCAGCTACTGCCTAGTAGGTGATAATAAAGTGACTGAAGTTGGACTGAGACTCGCTCTGACGATTGTCATTTTACAATGATGGGGAATTTGGGGATCTTATACTCTTATACACTGGTTCAATCATTATTGATCCATGCGGTATCGAAAGCGGTGTATTTGAAGACTGATATATGGATACCAGGTATTACTTCACCTTAAAATGTAAGCAGAAGTAGTAATTGTTTGCAAATTAAATATATGTCAATGGCCGTCTCCAACCAAAAATGTATTTGAAACTTTTATATGAAAAAGTAATCGGTACATGTAAATTGAGTGTGAATGTTGCCTGTTAGAAGAAACCAGTTGGATAACAAATGTTATTATTTATGAAAGAGACGACAAAATTGCCTTTTATAACACAGCAAGGACAAGGAAAGACGACAGAAAAATCTGACGTGGATGGTTCAAAATTCAAAGAAGTTAATTTTTCATGTAAAAATTTTATTTTTTTATTTTTCATCACACTTGTGTTTAAAATATATCAGAACACCTCTCTACTGACGGTATTTAAACGTAACACGGAATGTAGGACAGTACGTATTTAGCGGAAACCAATATTTTTCATCTTTAACAAACAACATTTCTGATTCCAGTGGTCTCTCGTTCTAATGCGTTGGGCTGCGGTCATTAGATTATTGGGATTGTGGGTACGAATACCGTCAGTAGGCTGGACGTTTTTCTCTTGTGAGTGTTGTGATTTAACAGTTAGCTGTCTACAACGGGTTGATCACTAGTACATAGTAGTCCTAACGAATGTGGTGACTGAATGTAAGCATGAATCCTCGAAAATGAGGAGCACATGACCATCGGGATTCTTGCGTCATAGTAAAGAAAACAAGCAAAATTAGGGAAACAAAACATTCTGGGAAGTAGTTTCCATGGATGTTGAGCATTGTGTCCTAATAATATAAAAGTGACAGTATTTTGGTTTCACGTTGTATTACAGACGGGCGCACCTACTTATATATTTCATGTGAAAGCTGTTATATGAGAAAATATAGGGTACGGGGAAATTGGTCTTTTGAATGAAAATCGAAATTATTTTAATTTACACGGTTACAACCAGAAGAAAGAATTCAAACCATTAATTTGTCCTTTCGGAAATTATTTTTTAAAACTCTTGTTAATTCCCAACTACCCAATAAATCGCCGCTTTTTTAAGAACATCTGATGTTTATTGCCTTCATTACATGACCCGAATAATGCTAAGACGCTGTAACTTTATGATTTATAATACCATTCTAGCATGCTCGTCCAAAAGTTAATATTAACCATTTTAATTTGCTTTCCTGCCATATTTTGTTTCCTTGTTTTTTCGCCTCAATTATGTGGGAGAAAATTCAATTTTAACGAATTTTACAATTAATTATCTGAACTACAAATATTTTATTGAACCAAAATTATTTATTTACAAATTTAATATTACTAACAATTATTCAGTTTCAAACAAGTGTTGCACAAAAGCGCTCTTATTGTAGATGGTGTCCCCAAATTCTTTCATGAGAAGTGTGCCGTGATATTTGCATCTGGCATTGTACTTTCATAGATTGTGAAGTATATTTATCAAAATGTCCCAGAAGTGCGTAAATAACGCGGATAAATTCTGCTATGTTTGCGAAGAAGTGACATTTGCCTCAAGGAATTGTTCCACTACTCCAAAAACAAAAAGCCTTAATTCTCGTATTCCGACTGTAAGTTAAGAAACCAGGAAATTTAATGATCACCACTCGTGTGATAAATACGCGTTCATTCAAACTCAATGTGTGGGTGAATGGAAATGGATGTTCTATAACGTTTGGAGTGCCCAAGATTTGTAGGGTGCCTAGCAATCAAGGTACTGACTTATTTCATTATGGTGCTCCCTATTCAAAATCTTATGTCCATGAAGAAAACATCAACACTTGTGTATCCGAATATATCATTGGCGAAACTGCCGTTGTCTCATGGCGATGTACTTCCATTTCCTGAACCTCCAGACAGTTTTCCTCTGTACTCTGACGACGAAGACAGTGTTTCTTCAAACAGCGAAGAACAGCAGCCATCAGCTTCAAGAGATACAGACTACGTGCAAAGCACAGACTCGTCCAAGCATAAGATCACAGAATGCATGCTCAATGACTTGAACAGAAGGTTTGAAATTCCAGAATATAAAGCCGAAATTTTGGCATCAAGATTAAAAGAGTGGAATTTACTGCACCAATCGGTGAAGTGAAAACATTTCACTCCAGATACCAAGAATTCAAGCAATGTTTAAATCGTAGGTTTAGCAACTACTGCAAAGACAGGATGGTCTGATGAATGAAATGTAATGAGCACGCTCTTAGAAGTGGTGATTCTTCATTGGTGCTTCAAAGACAATTCTTAAAGCAGTCCTCTTACACAATGGAAATAAGCTGAATTCCATTCCTGTTGAATATTCTCTTAACACAAAAGAAACTTATACAACTATGAGCAACATCCTGCTTGAAGTAGCGCACATAAAGTACCAGTGGCAGTTTTGTGGTGATTTAAATTTGACGGTCGTTTAATTAGGACTGCAAGCCGGTTAAACCAAATATGCTTATTTCCTGTGTGTGTTGGATAGCCGTCTCAGAGATACCCACTATTCTAGGAAACATTGACCCCACAGAAAATCCTTAACACCTGGAGTACAAAATGTTATACACAACTCTTTGATAAAGTCAAGCAAAGTTTTGTATCACCCATTTAATATTTAATTGGGGCTTATGGAGAATTTTGTAAAGGTTTTGTTTGAGAAGGGACCTGCATTCACGTACTTACGTAGGAAAGTCCTACCAGTATCACTTAGGAGAAGGTAAAAGCAGATGTGTTTTTGATCCTCAAATCTGACAAGTTTTAGTGTCCAGCTGTTTGAAGCAGTGATAAGTGACTAGGAGAAAGCACCATGACGTACTATTGAAAATTTTTCGAATTCTTTCCTGGGAAATTTCAAAGTTGCAAATATGTCGCTGAAAATGGAATTTTATTTTCACGCTTGGAATTCTTTCCATAAAATTGTGTTGCCTTTGGCGACAAATATTGGTAGCATTTCCATCAAGATATTTCGAGATATAGCACAGGTACAAAGGTAAATGGAGCACTGCCTTTTTAGGTGATTATCGCTGGATGATGAAAACAGGAGATACAGACACAAAACAGCATTGACAGAACAAAAGGACACGTCGTTAAGGTCAGTAATTTTTTATTCTTATTTACTGTACACATAATTTTTAGAGAGCTATTATCTCGGAAAGCAAAAGCTAACCAATGAATATTTTAATTTATTTGCGTCACCTTCGGCCCAAAAAAAACATAAAGGTTGCTTATCCATTTAAACATAACATAAATCATAAAAGTGATGAAAAGTTTAATCCTAATTTTTGGAGGGCTGAATGGATAATAAATTCCAGATAATTTGCAGATCTTCATACAGGTTTTAGACAGAAAAGGACGTGCCAGTAGTTTGTGTAAGCAGTCGCACGAATAATACGGCATTAATAACGTTCCGGCAAATGCCGGAATTGTGTAGTTCAGTCATGTTCCATTCGGACATGTTCCATTCAGCCATGTTCAATTCTGTGATGTCGAGGCAGCCATATATTTTATTTCCTTCAGTGCACATAACCCTCAGACACAGAATATTTTACAATGTGAAATGTTACAAACTGACAGCAACGTTACGTTGTACTAAAAAAGACGCGGCTTTTTTCTAAATTCTGGAAGTAACTGAAAGCTTCTTCATTTACCTGTTAAAAATAAAGTTAGTGACCCTGTGAAAACTAGCGCAATATTAGCGTCATCTCACAAGCAATATATTTGGCTAATTGCGTCTGCGTAATTGTGTTTCCAATTTTGTGTATATATGTATAAATATGTGTGTGTATGTCTAATTAATTTTGTCTCTGTGTGTGTGTGTGTGTGTGTGTGTGTGTGTGTAAGTTTGTGTGTCTAAATGTATGCGCTGGTTTGTGTGTGACTAATTTTATGTGTCCAATTTGTGTGTCTAATTTTGTGTGCCTAAATATATGGGTATATATATATATATATATGCGTGGCTGACTCTGTTTCAAATTGTGTGTGTCTAAAAATGTGTTTCTAACTGAGTGTATTTTATTGTGTGAGTGCACTTGTGTGTGTAATTGTGTTTAAGTGTGCGATGCAGAAACTCAACAAATAGAATGCATATGTCGGATATAAGCTGAGGAGCTATATGATAATTCAAACATATTTTAGTAATTTTGTTAGAAATTTTACATTTTAATACAGAAGTAAATTAATTATTCAATAAATTGATTAATTATTTTTTCTTCTAATTCGTTTTGAGTTCTTTCTAATTTACCATAACCTTCTGTGTACTGAAAATTTACAAAAATGAAGAGCAATTGTCATAATATGATACGTGCCTTTAGATTTGTGAATACTAGATAGTCACGTCCCTGAAATAAATTTTTACAGAATATAAATTTTTGTGTAATTAATGAGTAATTTCACTATAAACTGTGGGTTCTTTTTCTTCGTCCATTACTTTCAGTTCAGCATATTTTTTACGGGTATTTTGGGAACTTGTGAAGTGTGGACAATAGACATGTTAGGTCCTGAAGTTTCAGATACTCAATTTGGGGAATATGTATAAATACAATCTTGTGGGATGTGTCGTAGCTCACGTTTGTGGGTAGGCAGACCAGCCTTTAGGAAGATGATGCAGCCATTATTTCAGGTTGCATTAATCACTTGGATATGAATTTCAACAACAAATTTTCGGAAAAAATCATTAAAAAACTTAGCAATAAATTCTGCTGTGAAATAAAGTTTTATTTGGTGTAAAACAGTGAAACATTTCAGCAAAACTATAATATTTCTTTTTTTTTTGTGTGGTACATGTCACGAACAAAATTTAAATCTGTATATAAATAAGTGAAATGCATATAAGTATTAATTAAAGTGTGTTTCATTAAGGATAATTTTCATTTTTGTAACATGTATAAAACAAAAATTATGTAATTTTATATTAATGCAGTGTATGTAATATATATTTAATAATAAATAGAATATAAATTAATCATTGCAATAATATTGCTACGACATTCTTAACTACACATATATGCCCCTTTCTATTTTAAAATATTTTAAACAATGAAGAAGTCATAATTTAGGTCGAAACATGCCGTTCAATCGAACAGATTGACCCTATCGTCCCTTAAAAATGCAATTTCATTCAGAATGATATTAATTTCATTATTTCGTATAACTGACACCAAAAGACTATCACACTTAAATTCCTGGAAAGCTGTTACAAGGGAAACAAACATGGAACACGACCTGTTTCCAACAGATTGATTCAAGTTAAAATTTGTGAACCAAAAACACATTTGATAAACAATTTTCTTTGCATTTAGGAGCGTCGTTAAGTACTCTTCAGGGAAATAAGCTCAAATATTACACAAATTCCAAAGATACACATTTATATTGGGAAACATGTGTTGACAAATTCTCAACTCATTAGTACGTGGAAATTTAGTTCATGTGCAGGGTGCTCACTAAGTGCATAAATCTGTGTGATATCAGGAAGAACATCAGTAACACAATGAAACCAACAATCAACATCTTCATAAACATCAGTAAATTTTAAATTCCAAACTAAGAAAGGGAAGATTTCTGGAGAGTTCCGCAGAAGAAATGTGCGAACAGATACACTTAACGAATTGAAAACAAATTATGAAAATTCATCCAATTCATAAACACGTGGAAAACACGGGACAGTTTTAAACGTTATTCGCCAGGAAGCCTACATATTGAATCTTTTCTCGCTTTGTCGAATTATACAAATTTCTAATTCGAACACGACTAAACCCGATCAAATGAATTTCAAATCAGTACATAATTAATCCCTACTCCCTATTTAGATGAATATTCAACATTCAAAATTTATGACGGTAAAAATTAAAACCGAGAACACCTTGTAATAACGAAATTAATTTCTTCATTATTTCTCTGATTTGTCAATTGAGCTAGAGATGAAATTTCCAGCACTTTCATTCCTATCGATTATAGTCATAGATTGTTAAATATTCAGCACCTGGCAAGTGAACCGTCTGGCGATTTGTAGATGAGCAAGTACTTTGTAAAATCCACCATAATAAAAAATTACGTACCAAAATACCTAATATCAAATTCACAATCTTTTGTTTAATACGCAATTGTACAACAACTCGAAAATGAAGCAGAGTGCACTGAGACACAAGCCAATCAAAAGGAGGTAGAATGCAGGTTGCAAGTGATACAGTTTGAAGCTGTAATATTCATTAAGCGGGTGAACGATACCTATTTTCTTAGTAATTAATTTATACTTCTCGAAGTTTAAGGAAATCCAGTAATTGTATAGACCTGCTTGAACAACACGACCAATAATTTCATTAACTCGCCTAATCAGTGGGTCTCCGTGAAGCATTACCATGTTTAGACAGTTGAAGTAAACAACCCCGTCGTCTAACATGCACACCAAGGGTTCGGAATTCTCACCAACAAAATAACCACGAGCGTAATGTTGTTCAGCCATCTTATCAGCTATCAAAATTGAAACATTCTTAT
>Ga0123352_10014610_pt1 | contig 12497 bp, 6 predicted proteins | sample TergutLab28metaG_FD_89700 | JGI IMG/M metagenome (GOLD analysis project Ga0123352, IMG submission 89700) | Labiotermes labralis P1 segment gut microbial communities from Petit-Saut dam, French Guiana - Lab288 P1 | ecosystem: Host-associated > Arthropoda: Insects > Digestive system > Gut ... | reverse complement strand
GGTCTCCGCAGTGGTCTCTTTCCCTCCGGTTTCCCCACCAAGACCCTATACGCCCCCCTCTCCTCCCCCATACGCGCCACATGCCCTGCCCACCTCATTATTCTCGATTTTATCACCCGCACAATATTGGTGAGGAGTACAGATCACTTAGCTCCTCGTTATGCAGTCTCCTCCATTCCTCCGTTACCTCGTCCCTCCTAGGTCCGAATATTCTCCTCAACACCATATTCTCAAACACCCTCAGCTTCCTTTCCTCCCTCAATGCCAGCGACCAAGCTTCACACACATACAAAACAACCGGCAAGATTATAGTTCTATACATATATCTTCAAGTTGATGCTTAGCAGCTTTAATCGTACGAAATATAAGAACGTGTGTTATGTGTTTAGTTTTTGCAGCTTCTTATTTTCAGTTTTGTGAATGCTTTACAAGATAAACGTAGAGCAACAGCAGAAGTAGCAGTAGGTATCACAATTTTATATGCAGAATGACTACTTAACTCCGGGCTGAAATTTTTTAGATCAAGTTAATCGTTAGAGAAGGAATTCTCAAACCTAAGGTCGTACCTCAACTAACGGTGTGTGATCCCGCAGAATAAAGGTAAATTTATTTTTATTATTTTGATATGCCATAAATCTGCTACGATTGGACAGGGTGCTGAGAACGTACTCGCATTGTTTGAGTCTCAAGGCCAGTATGCTTATGGCTTTGGGACGTGGACAAAGTTTTGAGAACCACCATAAAAAAAAACATTTGGGAGTGTATGTTTGGCATGCATGTTTCTTACCTATCGTAAATGCATGCACACGTCTGCAGTGGGGGACTAGCACTTTCTTCTTGCAGAGGATGAACTAGACGTACGGAAATCGAAAATTAGGATTTTATTCATCTTTATTTCCCTTACAGGTTAACAGGAGGGGAGAAGTATACCCCAGCTTGTAATACACGATATAACAGCCCTTTTTACACCTTCGTTTTTAGGCGCGTTCGCGAAATTTTGAAATCTGACTATTAGCTTCGTCACGTCTGTCTGTCTGCCTTTCCGCACAGAAAAACTCGACTCCCACTGGAGGAATTTTCATTAAGTGTGATATTTGAGTGTTTTTGGAAAATCCGTCGAGACATTTCATTAAAATTGGACGAAAAAAACGGTCACTTTACGTGAAGACCAATACATGTGTTTGACCATATCTGGCTCACTTCTTCTTAAAATGAGAAATGTTACAGACACTAGTTGTAGAGAAAATCAAAACACACATTTTGTGTTCAGTAACTTTTATTCTGAAAATTGTACTGTTGATGAGATGTGGAAAATTATTGTAAAGCCGGGGAGTCCACGGATGCCAATAGGCGCATACGCTTTTCACGCTGGATACCTAAGGCTACAGACACACTCATGACATGTAATACTTATTGCTTTCACCCAGCAACAATTGTTGCAAGAACGCGACTGAATTTTACATTGTATGTACTGTACATTGTCTGTCTTGTCATCGTTACCTTTCTTCCACCACCTGGCGCTCACGTTTCGAAGTGCCCATTCAGCAGAGATGTATAACCATCCTGCTCGGTGATGAAAGGGGGGGGGGTGGTGGTGGAGTGACTTGTCTGGAACGTAGATAAACTCACGCTTCCACAGGAACGCTTTGGATGACGGGGCTAACATAATTAGCTGTTTTTACTAAACACTGTTTACAGTTTACTGTAGTCTACATTTTGCCTTTTGGCGAGTAAGAATTACGGTTACAACAACCATACTCTGGTGGATGTAAGAAGATTGGAATGTGCAAGAGGGATAAGTTAGAAGGTTAGTTCGTGGTAATTACAGAACAAGAGAGATGCAAACGTGCTCTGATTTAAGTCAGTTTTTCAACAGAAGGAACCCATTGGGATGGGTTAGCGAATTTTTGTGTTGGTTAGTAGTGTTATTTTTTAAACTTTTTTGGTGTTTGGTGTCTACAAATTTTGTGTGGCGGTTTATTTAGATGTTGATTGAAGACGACAGTAATTCGCGACTCTGTACAAAGCGATATTCTGTAACAGGGCGGTGGGTTTTATGTGAAAAATACACAACGGTCAGGATCAGTTATGTATCCACAACAGCGGAGTATTTTTTAAAGTAAGTGTGTGTTCCATTGGAGTGTATATTTTTGTGTTTTAGGCCAAAATTTGATTTCTTAGAAGTGCGAATACGGGCTCTTGCTGAAAATGTTTATCTATTTTGACCTAACTTTGTAAGAGGTTTGTGTTAATGAAAACCGTTTCAACGACTTCGTAATTCCCTATGGTCAGTAATAACGACATAGCGGGCGAGCGAACTTCTGGGATGGGAGCGACAGTAACAACATGTCCGTGAGAAAGTTTTCTGTCCCTTTCGGTTTGTTGCCGGCGACTGACGGAACCTACGGGCTAATGCGGCCAAGGGTATCCCATTTTTTGGGTTTTGAATTTTTTCATAGACGTTTGTGGGACTTTTTGGATGGAGAATCGACTCCTCGCATCCCCATCACCTGCACAGAACAACGTACAGGAGAGATGCATACATACACCAAGCCACAATATCATCGAACGGTGTAAGACAATACACGACTTAGACAGCGCGGGTTTGCCCACTGAGTTTGGAGCTTGGTACTGCGAGATAGGTCACAAACGTTGTGTATGAATATTTTTTTGTAAGCAGGCACTTGAAACGTAACGACGACTTGAAAAGCCAGGCTTTTACCGGTTATTTTTAAAGCACACGAAGCCTTTGCCCATGCAATATATTCTTCACAAAAACAGAATGAAATTACAGCAGTAATTCACTCTGGCAATAAATCTGTTGGACTAGAAATTTATGCAGCGGGAACTTAGGCTTTATATGTTCTTCTCAGAAGCCTCGTTATAACTTATCTGCCATTTTTCACGAGGCAGCCATTTTTCAATGTACTTTGTTTCTGTGGTACATAAACCTTGTGAAGTTGTGTGTGCGTTGCCAGATCGGAGATTCTCAGGGTGGTGTTGCTGAGTATTTAATTCGTCTTACCATTTTACGCCGTGTTGCTTGGAAAGTTTGCCAGTAAGCAGCCTAAGAAGAATGCTGCTCCTTGACCTGATTGACCCTGAAGATGAAAACGTTTCTTTCCTTCGAAACGGCAGTAACTCTTTACCAATCGATGCGGTGTAACGTACAACAATAATATTGATTTTTGTTCATTATTTGCTGACTATATTTACAATTAACGCGTAATGCTGAGCTTCTGTTTGCGTATCTTATCTCCGAAGTTAAAAGTGTGTTTCTTGGGGGTGGGTCCGCACTGACGATACTGGATGACCAGTTTTTGTGCGTAACTGTGAATTATAGCCCCTTGTTTTGCTTGTGACCCAAATTGAACTTCTTATAGCACATGAAGACCATTTATCCCTTGAATAAGGAATAACTTACTTCTCATCAAATGTAATGTTTATTAACAGATTTATTGAAATGAACCGTATTTACACAACATACAAATAACAGTTGTAAATCTGCAACTGGTTAATTAAGCGACATGTTTCGGCCTTGTTCGGCCATCATCAGGCTTACAAAGAAATGGTGTTAATTAAGGTACATTCGTTCGCTATACCAATGGGATCCGATGGTTTACATCGGTCTTATGTATTTTTAAAAATATTTACTATTGGTTAAAACGATATAATACATTAAAATGTAAAATGTTATTAATTTTAGTATCCTAGCAGGGATGGACGTAAGTTGTGCAGTCCATCCCTGCTAGGATACTAAAATTAATAACATTTTACTGAGCCCACGCGGTCGCTAACCCCCGTAGGGGTGAAGGGGCTAGCTAGAAATAACGGGGGCTTGACAATATGTACTTCTCTGCTGGCTGTCTGGGTGGACGAGTCCCGCCACAGGGAAGACGCGGGGGTTCATGAGCAAGGGAACACAGAACTATTACCCGGACACCGGGCACCACACACGAGAAATGTACAAAATGATCTATGTATATTTCTAACACTGTAGTCTCTGCACAATAAGGAACAATGATGTAAAACCATAGAATTAACAAATAAGTGCAAATAACATTATTACAAAAAAAACCTAGGTCTCTCGGTCTCTAGGCGCGCAGGCTGCGCACTCCAAAAAAAGTCCAACTCTAACAATAACTGTCTTGGGGGTGACTAACCCGTCCCCCTTCTCTCTCTCTCGTTATGACGCACAAAAGGCATATACAGAAACAGTCAACAATGACCATATATTCGGGCCCCCCTCTCTCTCGTTATGACGTACAAAATTCATGTACTGAAACACTCAACACTGACAGTATTTTCGGGCCTTTCTCTCGTTATGACGTACAAAAGGTATGTACCTAAACACTGAACACAGACAATATGTTCGGGCCTCTCTGTCTCTCTCTCTCTCCCTCGTTACGACGTACAAAATTCATGTTCAGAAACACTGACAGTAACTTAGCGAGGGCTCGTAGTCCCTTTTCTCGCTAAACGTTACGCAAAACTCTAACACGCGGCCCACTTAACAGTAGTTACTCTGTCACAACAGGCGCTTATTCACCAACCTGGTCACAAGTCATTCTCCTTATTACTACAACAGATCAAAAGCCTAGTACAGAAAACTACGCTCTGACACACACAGACACGTGACGAAGGTACGCGACTCTGAGGGCTTGCCTCTGGCCCACGGGGCTGACATTTAGTATGAACTACCCAAAAGATCCCAATGTTTCATTACTAAGAAAACAAAACCCAAAGCGGGAATTTAACTCACGCCCATACCAAATGTCGGTCCCGCTGCCAACACGTACGCCTCGGCGCTTTGAAACCTCCTCAGCTGAACGTCCGGCCAATCCTCGAAACATTCCAGTCGCTGGCACCGTGTTTCCGAAGCGAAGAGCAGAGAGCAGGTCTTTGTTCTGTGCGGCGTCAGTTATTTTCCCCAACCGTCTTGCCGACGTAACCGCCCCTAGTCCTTTCGCTCGCCCACGGCACCCAATCACCGGACGACAGCACAAGGACGGGAATGACAGGACTCGAAGTCCGCACAGTAAAGCTTCCGCATGGTAACGACCTTTGAGACGCCCTATGGGCACGGCTCATTACATTTTAATGTATTATATCGTTTTAAAGAATAGTACAGATTTTTAAAGACATAAGACCAATGTAAACCATGGGATCCCATTGGTATAGCGAACGAATGTACCTTAATTAACGCCATTTCTTTGTAAGCCTGATGATGGCCGAACAAGACCGAAACATGTCGCTTAATTAACCAGTTGTAGATTTACAACTGTTATTTGTATGTTGTGTAAAGACGGTTCATTTCAATAAATTTGTTATATATACACAACGGGATGGAAACAGTCAAATTCAGTGTGTATTAAGGTTAAATTCTACAACTGTAACTTTTAAGAATTTTTGCAGCGTGTTGAATATTTAAGGATACAGACACATTCCTGTCCTTGCGTAGTGCGGTCAAAATTGCAGTAATAGATTTGCCCGAGGAATTAGTTGAAGCCACAAAGCTTTTGGAGTTATCTGTTTAGAATCTAGAGGTGTCGCGTGTTCTGAGAGCTGTTGTGATTTCCCTCAACCGCACGAGGCGAATTTCGAGATGGTGTCTAGAAATGGGTCACGAGAGCTGTCTCAAACCCGTTTAAGTTCCCCGATCGCGGTGATCTTCGTACATGATTTGACGCTAAATACGTGTTTCAAGCGATGTAGGCCCGCAGCTTTATCACTTAACCAACAATTCATCAGAGAACAGGCCTATATATATATACATACTGTAGATGTAGGTATATATATATACCTACATCTACAGTAAACCGACACGACGGCCAGTGACGTAAGCAGAATAGTAAAGGACATTTTGCAGAATATGCGTACCGCATTCATCTTTCCGCACTAGTTGGCAGTGAAATTTCATGGCTCCTTCATTCTGTTAATATACCGGTGCTGTGCCGAATTGTGAGATGAGAAGTGTCATGGAATATGATACTCAGTAATGTTTGTGGTTTTTCTGCGATGAATTACCTAAACCAGTCCCTAACGATGGCGGAAGATCGACCGCTGTCATTGGTTTAGACCAGCATGAAGCTGTGTAGCAAGCACATTTTACTGTATGAGGTATATCCAAACAATAGACATGTGTATCAGGTGTTTCTTTTTACGTACAAGCACGAGCAGCTTTTATTACATATGCGTATTTTCACCGCTGGCTACTGAGATTCGAAGTTGTAAATTACATTGGACCATTCGTTTTCTTTTCTTTCTAGACCACTTAACAGACTAAAAGTATTATGTGACATTATTTTAACACATGTACCGTACATATTTTTATTATTTTATACAGTGAACCAACAAATGCACAATTAATTTACAGTTTATTATACTGCGCCTTATTATACTGCTCCTACATGTTTCGACACTATTGTGTCATCTTCAGGGAGCTCGTAGTCAGTACCTTGCTAAGTTACACGAGTATGTCAATGCAGTCTTGGTGATACAATTTAAAATTTCACATATGTTTTGTGCTGCCAATGTTTAATATTATTAAAATATTAAAATCGTCCTAGTTATAATAAAATGGCTAAAATTATTTTGTCCTTACAATTCTTAGGAAGTCTTGTATGGTGGCTGTATATACAGTCTGTATGTTGATGCTGTCGTTGTGTTGGCCCGGTATCTGCATACCAAGAATGCATTGACATACTTATGTAAGTTGGATGTTCGTATGGCCGTGCATCTCGGATACAGTAGTATAAACAATCAACTAGATGCAACAATAACAACTTATTAGTAATTACAATCAGCTCAACATGTTTCGGGCGATAATTTCGCCCATCCTTAGGAGCACTAGACTGTGATTACAGCTTGTGGTATAATGCACCGAAGATGTTGCCTGAAGGTGACAAGGTCACCAGCATGGGCGAAATTATCGCCCGAAACATGTTGAGCTGATTGTAATTACTAATAAATTGCTATTGTGGCATCTAGTTGGTTGTTTTATACTATTGTACTTATGTGACTTAGCAAGTACTGACTACTAGCTCCCTGAAGATGACACAATGGTACCGAAACATGTAGGAGCGGTATAATAAGGAGCAGCATAATAAATTGTCAATTAATTGTGAATTTGTTGATTCACTGTACAAAATAATATTATGTGACACTTTCTGTGTTTATGAAACCTGGTCTTTCCGTCTGAGTCAAGAAGGGAAACTAAGTAACACTTCAGTGACAAGCTTTAAACGAAAACATTAATGCATGGCTTGTGTAATGTATTTCCATAAGAACGTGCAGCGTTACATTCAAGATAAGTCACGGAGCCTTTATAGTGTATAGTCTACAAAACGGTACAGGTTTCGTATAATTTATAGCGTCAAACAGATGCATGAAAGCATGGCAGAACAGTTTACCTAAACAGACAGGCCTGTCATTTTCAGCATTTGAAGGACTAAGTTAAGAACAGAAATAACTCAACTAATAAGCATTTTCAGGGCCGGTCGGACATTACTCTGCGAACTCTGTGGTTGAGCCTATGCTACGGGCTGGACGATCCGCGGTTGCAGAGGAATGTGATATTTCATTAGTCCGAAAAGACGCAAACTGGCCCTGGGGCTCATCCAATCTCCTATTTAATGGGTAAAAGATAAGGGTCACTCTTTGACATGCCAATGCAGGCACGGAAGGGAGGTGGAGGTATATCTGCTAACCAACAACCCTGCGCTAGAGGGAAATGGGTGGTCAGCAGCTCACTCCGGCCGCTTTCCCCTCAGTAAAGAACCGGTACTCATTGTATAGGTGGTTGAATGGGCCTCATGGCCGATCTGGCCCCTACCGGGATTCGATCCCTGGGCCGTCCAATTCGTAGGGAGTCGCTGTATTGCCTTTTTCCCGGGGGTAAAGCGGCCGGGGCGTGAAATTTACCACCTCCATCTAGTGCCGAAGCTAAAATAAGTGAAGCTGTACCTCTACTCCCTTATGCCTTTATGGCGGGGACAGGAACAACTTTGTCTTTTCACGCGTGGGTAACATAACAGTGTGTCACGGGAAACTGGTTACCTGCGAGCTACGAGTTGGGCGGGCCTTGTTGAAGTGAAAGGAAGCAGTTGTGGGCTTAATTTGAGGTACCACTCTGGCATTTTACCGGAGGAACTGAGTAAAACCACAAAAACTCAGGATAGTTGGTTCCGGGTCGAGGTTTAGACGAGGCAGCTTCAGAGTAAGTAGCAGGAATGTCAGTCAGTCTGTCGTTGCTGACGTGATTGTGGACTGTTCTTGCAGCAGTGATCGGCGTAATACTTGGATAGAAGAGATTTCATGGCTAAACGTCTATATGATCTATACTCGCTTTCTCTTACATCCTTGCATATTCGTCGTTCGTAATAATTCTCCAACGTATATAATTTCTGCGGTTAAAAGAGCGACGTTAAATACGTAATGATCAGTTATCCCTTGCAAAGAAACTTCGGCCATCTGGAAGTTGCGTTGTAAGTTCGCCCCGACCGTCGGCAATCGTAGTTGATGTTCTGTGGGCTCTCTTAATTCCTGGAGGCGACTGGTGGAATGGTATCGGTTCTTTAAATCGGTTCACAAACTATTCACCTCACAAGTTTCTCGCAAATTCATTTATTGTATTACAGATTCTCTTTTAATTTTATGTAACCTTAACTTGATCCCGGTTTTGAACATCGACTTGTAGTTCATGAGAGTGCACAGCACGGTCAGTGTGACTGTCGAATATGTGCAGTCTGGTGTATCAAGTGAAATGCTCCGGCTTTCATACACAGAATTCACGTATAAAAATCGCTAGCCTTTGAATCATTTTCTTCCTTGGCGAGTACTTTCTAGCTGAAGCCGGTAAATTGTCGTCATGGAAACGTGAAATTGCGAGAGCGGAAATAATAGTGTAATAATGTAAGAATGGCACAAAGGGCATTTACAGTTAGCCTGTGTGTATTATTGTGTATTGTATTCATTTGTGGTTAGTTCAACGACGTTTTCAACACATTGTCCTATATAGCGTCAAATGGCGTGATAATTAGTGCACAACAAGTGAATGGACTGTGGAAGTGGTCGTAGCCTAGTTTTAGGTATTATCCAGGCATTTGTCTGTAGGTCGTAAGGAAAACCGCATAAACTGCATTCAGATAGTCCGTTTTGGGGCCCAAATTTCACCTCGGAACCTCCTGAGTGTTTAAGCAAGTGTGTACTCACTGCACCGCCGAAACGATGTTTGGTATAGCTTTTTCGAAGCGTTCGCGAAAGTTGCGAAGCGCAACGATTAACTTCGTCACGTATGTCCTTCTGTCTGCCTGTCTGCGTGGAAAAACTCGGCTTCCACTAGACGGGTTTACGTGAAGCCACGCACTGAAAGTTTTTACTAAAACCTATGGCTCAGATTCAAGTTTGGTTGAAATCGGACAAAACTAACAGGCAATTTCATTGAATACCTACATGCAAATATTATTTTACCTCGTCGTTTACGAGAACCTTAGGAGAAATGCGGTTGGCGATCTAAATGTAATATGGAGCCGCGATGAAATTTGCTGGCCGGGCAACGAGGGCAGAAGTACAAACACGGTCATAATATTTAGTATTTATTGCTTTATGTCTGATTGTAAGCGCATAATGTGACGCCATATAGTTGCGATTTGTTTTGTTGCGACGCGATAGTCCAGTGGTATTAGGTCAAGTTCCTATTCAGCTATTGATTTTCGTATTTCCTGCTATTTACATGATGCTTAATTAAAGGACAGTAGAAGCGTTCTAAACGTGTACACAGCAATTTGCTGCATTTGTGACGATTAGGAACGTTAAATATCATGGCAGAAGAAACAGTAAGTGTGTCACTTGTGACACTAACTTTGCTATTAAAATGTGACCCCGTCGCTCAAACCCATGAGAGTTTTTGGAAATGCTTTCACTTTTACCTTAACTGGGTAGCAGCAAATCGAACTGCGAGAATTCAATCAAAATCGGTCCCTCTGGTTTTTGTACACACCCTCGCATAATTTTACGCACGTAGGGGCGACTTTCCCTTTCCCTAAGCTTGTGTATCATATTCAGTTAGCCGTTCGGCAATGTACTGGCAGAGATGGTGCAATGACCTTGAGTCATTTCGATTTCTACCCGTATAGGAAGCAGTAGATACAGACACAACCATTTTCTGATTACTCATCTTGAATTGACAATTCGTGACATCTAACGCCATTAAAATCATTAGCCTTAGTAGCAGAATAGGCGTCATTAAGAAACACGATAATCGTTCAGCGACCCAGAAAACAACCAAAACTTACCCTCTGCTTTGTGTTGCTATCGCATGCCAGTAGTTAGTGTTGTTGCCATGGAAATGCTCAGAAGCTACACTTGTCATGGTTGTTAGAGTGTAGTCACATTATAGTTGACTGTCGGAACATTGGAATTGGAGTGCAAGTCCTTGTAATGTAAGAGCTTCTGTCAGGGTTGTCCATTTTGCAGTATTCGAGTCGGTGACAAGTTACAGATTAAACAAGAAAACTGAGGCCTTGGCGTGTACGATGTTTAGAAAAGGCAGTGGAGTAAAGTGGAAAAACGCGGGGCACCCAGGCGCATTACAGAGTAGAAGTCGACGTGCTGCCTGTATGTAATTGCGTCATGAAACGGACCGCTGTAAATTTATCGTCAAACTGAGGCGGTTTGACTTGAAGGAATGGAAATACGAAGTTTGCAGATGACGAGGTAATGGAGGCGATGCAAAGTTGGTTAAAGGCCACACCAAAAAGCTTTTTTCTTGAAGGCATCCGCAAGATTGTAGACAGGTGGACCAAGTGTGTTGCGAAGCAGGGGGACTATGTCGATAAATAAGACACAATTTCTACAAGTACTCTTGTGAAAAGGGGACCGCGGTAGCACAGTGGTTAAGGTGCTGTGCTACAAATCGGAAGGTCGCTGGTTCGATTCCAGATGGTGGCATTGTAATTTTTCATTGACATAATCCTACCGATCGACTCAGCCTCTAACAGAAATGAGTAAAAGGTAAAGGTTTCCCGTTACAGGCCCGGTGTGGCCCAGAGGGTGGGTAGAGGTATAGCTCTAGTCTTCCATGACCGCGGCACTAGAAGGGGGTGAGTGGTCAGCAGCACGTTCCGGCCGCACTTTACCCGCGGGAAAGACCTGGTACCCATTTTACAGGAGGCTGGGTGGGCCCCAGGGCCAGTCTGGACGGGCGGAAAATCTCGTCCACACCGGGATTCGATCCCGGACCGTCCAGCCCATAGTCAGTCGCTATACTGACTGAGCTACCCGGCCCACAACAGAAATGAGTACCAGGAGTATTTCCTGGGGGTCGGTGCGTAAGGCTGACCACCTTACCATCATCCTGGGCCATTGTCACGTAATCTGGGAACCTTAACTTCCTGGAACCCTCTGGGCACCTCGGACCTGTAATGGGACTGATTTGCCTTTACTCTTGTAAAAAAGTTATTATAAAATTCCTGTTATTTAATGGCTTACCTTCGCAGACAAGTTGCTGTGCCGTTCCGTGAGAAACATTGTCGTCCCTAAGTCTCTGAAGATTAACTGTTGAACTTATAATAAAATTTCCGCATCCTCTCGGGAATTTTACTTACAGACCGCAGGCCACAGACCACGAGATGATCCCCTTGGGGGGGGGGGGGTTCTGACGCGGTGCGTGGGGACTGCTGGCTATAGTAGAAACTACTATACTGCTGAGAACTGCGCTCTTCTTGGTTCCCCATTTTCCATATATTTCGCGGTGGAAGTCTGAAATCTTGCGTACTAGACTGCTATTGGTAGGAGAGGCAGTTCTGCTACCGCAAGCAGACTGAAAACATGAAGCATTTCGTGTAGAATGTAGTGAGCGGGTGCTTGCAGCGTGGGCAGTAGAAACTCTTTCTAACCACACCTTTGCGCACGCGCATCCATCACATTACTAGCAGGGGTAATTTCCTGGTCTTTGAACAGTAAACACATTCGAAGCATTTCTAATTGCTTCCACTACCATGTTATAGGCCTAGAAGAAACATAATTGGCTACATTATAGCCCAGTGTGGGAAAACGCAAACGGAAATATTGATGTGGTATAGGTTGTGCCGTTGGAGTTAAAGGCTCATTTGATGTATAAAACAATCTACACCCCAGCCGATCCCAGTGGCCGCGCGGTCTAAGGCGTGGGTCTGCAGCCGCTCGCATGCTGGGATCGTGGGTTCGATTCCTGTCGGGAGCGTGGATTTCTGTGTCGTGTGAGTGTTATGTGTTTTCGGGTAGAGGTCTCTGCGACGGGCTGATCACTCGTCCAGAGTAGTCCCACCGAGTGTGGTGTGTCTGTGTGTAGTCGTGAAGCCTCGATAATGAGGACGCCCTGGCCCACTGTGGGGCTGTTGCGCCATGGGGGGGGGGGGAGATTTACTCTCCAAGGGCCACTATAATGTTCTCTGTCAGTTATTACTGTTTAAGATGTAACGGCTTGGTACTGGACCCCACTTTTCTATACCTGACTT
>Ga0123352_10014609_pt1 | contig 12497 bp, 4 predicted proteins | sample TergutLab28metaG_FD_89700 | JGI IMG/M metagenome (GOLD analysis project Ga0123352, IMG submission 89700) | Labiotermes labralis P1 segment gut microbial communities from Petit-Saut dam, French Guiana - Lab288 P1 | ecosystem: Host-associated > Arthropoda: Insects > Digestive system > Gut ... | reverse complement strand
TAGTAGTGGGTCTGGAACGGGGTCCACTCAGCCTCGTGAGGTCAATTGAGGAGCTACTTGAATGGAAAAAGTAGCGGCTCCAGGTCTAGAAAACAGAGATTAACGGCTGTGGGGACCCGTTGCTGGGGACCCGTTGCGCTGACCACGTGACACCCCTCTATCCGCAAAAGTTAGCACTAAATTCGCCGACCGGCGGCGGCCGCTCTGTCGGTATAGTTGGCGTGCGGACTAAGGCCACGGAGTTTGTTTTGTTTTGTTGTTTGTGTACGCACTGCCTGTATCATTTAGTCAAAATCACGAAAACCACTTCCTTGACTGACGAACGAACTCTGTATAACAGAGTACGTTCGCTATCAACTTCCCACAACCTATCCTACGTTCACATATAGTACATGCCACTCTCACGCTGCTTCTGCGACACGCGATGGTAATCGGTCGACCTCTGGCTGCAATCATTTCCCACGTTTCCGCTCGTCTTGGAAATTATGAATTTCACTTCCTATCCCTAACTTCTACAAGCACATACGACAGGCAAGCCCCAACCTTAATCATAGACCGGAACGACATGAAGTTTCTCTACTAATGGAGCGGAAGAGCTGGGAACGTACCCTGCATGACGGGAAAGAAAATATAAACGGTGCCATTATGAAACATTAGCACACTTTCACAAATTTCATGGCAGCGACCAGACTATGTAACAGATGTACCTCACAGACACCAGAAAGCCGTGTGCGTATAAACGTAACATTGAAGCACGTTCGATTAACCACTGTTGGAGTGGAAAAGCAGTAAGTATTACATATTCTGAATGTATGCTCAAAGACTTAGTTATCAAGCATGCAATGCGCATGCGCTGTATTAGGCCTCTATGGTTATCTGCGACCGGTCTGGCTCTACCTTCTTTTTTCCATATTAGCACAAACGACATGGTTTTCGTTAAAAAAAAAAAGGTATTGACCATAAAACGCGTGTTTTTATTTCCTGTACAATTGTTGTCTGAAACATCTCTCATTCTAAGAATAATTCGGTTACATACTATAAGGAATCTACACAGGTCTTCACGTGAAGTACCAGTCGTTCTTTTCCCAACAGACTTTCGAAAAATACCCAAATATCAAATTTCATGAAAATTCGTCCAGTTGGAGCCCAGATGTTCCACGCGGACGGGCGGACAGACTGGCAGATATGACCGAGCTAAGAGTCGTTTTCCGCAATTTTGCGACCGCGCCTACAAATGATCACGCTTCATTTCATTTTTTTTTTACCATGCATCTCGATACATCCGTGTAATGAAAACCAACTTGATGCACTGTTTATCCTCAGTTTATTTCGTCAATCAACCTCTACATGCTTCTGGCATATTTGTAGCCCATCACTGTATAAAAGTATTTTGCTTTTCAGTTGGCCGGGTTGGGATGTAACTTCCATCCCAACCCGGTCAACAATCAGTCAACTAGCAAGCACAACACGTACCAATTGTTGTATATATAAAGTATACCTCCTGATGACGGGCTATATATATGCCAGAAGCATGTAGACGTTGACTGACGAAATAAACTGAGGATAAATAGTGCATCAAGTTGGTTTTCATTACACGGCTTCATTTCATCTTTAAATAAGGTCGTGGTCGTTGCGAAGGCAGGCCTTCTAAGATCCACCTACCTAAATTGTGTCAAGATTACATTGTAATTTCCTAAATACTGTATCTGGCTAACCTAAATTGGATATTGTAACATCGTACGTTTGATATGCTACGCAACATGCGTAGTATCAGTATAATTGTATGCAAGTGTATATCCTGCGTACACCGCTCCCCATGACTGTGTGAAATTCACTACAATGGCTACAGTACATGCAATACCGTCTAACAGGTATACTTCATATTGTGTAGTGTTGTTCATTTATCATAACTAATATATGCTACTGAACCAAGTAGTTACGTAGCTACTACGCCACGTCCCATCAATTTATCCCAAGGTTATACCGTTCCCTTCAATGTCTCCAACATAAACGCTCCAATCGGCAATGGTCATGGCTTTCTACACCCACATATTTATAGTGGCCTAAGTCCGACCGTCAGTTCTGTTCCAGGGAAAAATATGGACTTTCTTATGCAACTTTGTTGTTTTTTTTCTGACACTGTCACTAACTCGGAATAATACGACTGGCGATTACATCGGAATTTGCCTGGGGTTACTGAGGAGAACCACGAAAACCCTATTCACAGAAGTCAGTGTCTCGAGAGAGAATGAAACCGGGCACGTCCCGAAGAGTCTGCAATGTGTAACATCAGATACCACCTGTTCTGTCTTTCGGTCCAAGCATGTACTGTTAGTACCTGTGCAACGCATACTAGAGAATAAACACGGCTTGATCACAACCGTGTTGTTTAAAACAGACAACTTGCACAGAACTGTCACACGGGTCTTAACAGGCATTTTCATATATTCTTGCGTTTCGCCATACAAAACCACTACACCCTCAAGGCCGCCCAGTGGCCTATCCAAAGGGTACCGGGGTCCATTTCCCTGGGAGGAATGCGAACAGAACGCAAAGACTCTCGCCCACTCGCCTCAATTTATTGCGGAAGTTTCTCGCGTTTTACTTCCCCTCACCCATACGTCTCTATGGCACAGTGCTTAAGCACAGGAACTGTTCTGCAGCTGTTAACGAAATCGATATAATGCCGCGACTTACGTGTGATGAAATTACATTAATTTTACGCCAATATATTGCGCTTTGTCCTTTCCCAAGGTTCATAAATTGGGGTAATAATGCAGCACGAAGCGGTGAAGTGGGGCCATATGACGATTTAAGCTTCCTGAAGACCACATGACAATTTATGTAACTGGTAATGATAGTGGATGTACTACATACTCACGAGTACGCGTAGGTAAGATGGTGTCGTAAGCAATGGAGCGGAAGTTTCGTTCGCTGTTACACGAGTTGACTTCAAGAAGCTCTTGAAGTTCGAAGCACGGGCAAACAGCGGGCAAAGAGGAAGCACTGGCCGATTTAAACATACGAAATAGGTAATCGCGAACCATCCGTTAAGTTCAGCCAGCCCACAGGCGTCAATCGAACCAGAAACAGCACGGATGCAATGAGACTGCGACCAATCCGAGTCACGTTCACACCCAATCACAGTTTTTCGATTCAGCGTTATTGAATTGCCACGTACAGCGCAGCGCGTAGGCCAATATGTGAAGTTAAATATGCCAGTGCTAGCAGGATATGCAATAAACGAATTTAAAGAATGTGGCATGGAACAGGTCAATGGCAAACTGTGCAGGTTGCAATCTGCAAATTTCGCCTTCAGTCAGCGACACGTGACAGGCAACATGAACAGCACTGGATGTAACAGGCGAAGTTCAGCACCAGTATGTGACATGTGACGAGTCGATATGAATAGTGCTGGTTGTAACAGTACAACTGTGTGACATGTAACAAATACTAATGGGTCAGTTTAAAAGACGCGAATTTCAGCACAGATGCGGTATATTAAAAATCGATGTACCTAGGATATTTTGTAATACGTAAATGTCATCATCATTGTGTGACGTCAAAGGCCTGTAACGAGGAGGGACGTTCTAATAGTTCTAATAAGTTCGTTTAACATGTTTATTACACTGCGGTAGGTTGTACTAAGCGAATTACACGATGCAGAACTGTTCATAATCCACAACGCGTAGTTTTGATGCATGACATCCCACTGTAATGGAAGTACGTTATTTTCAGTCAAAAGCACACAGTCCAACACAACCTTATTTACGCGGACCCCCCAAAAAAACTTTCTTCTTACAATAAGGGCTCTTACTGTATAGGACAAGGAGTTTCGTTTTACCAATAAATCACGTTGTGCTAAATTGTTTACTTCTGACTGAATATAGCCTAATAACGCGTAATTACTGAAACTGTATAAATAAGTGGGAAAGCGCTCGTGTTTAGAAGAAACAAATCGTTTAATTGCTCTGAACTGAAGTTATGTGCGTGTGCAGGCTGAAGTATCCCTAATTACCTCTATCTGCAGGCTACACATTATGATCTCTCATCGCGCGAACGAACGAACGAACGAACGAACGAACGCAGACGAACTTGCAGTTAACGTGCCAGCGACACGGCCGGAAATTAACAAAGCTTTCGACAACAGCTGGTATCTCAAATATTAAATGGCCATATCACAATCGTCTCGTCCCACGTCGTCACTGGTGGGCGACAGCAGACATCTCGCTCTGTCTGTAATACACCACGAACTGCGCCTACAAACCGTCTGCCCGGAAAGCAGCGAAGTGTAAAGCGGATGGTGCCAAAATGTCGGTAGTGCGCAGTCCTGTAAGATCGATCTGGAATATGAGCTGCTGGGTCCATGGTGGAGTCTCAAAACTTTTTGGGGCGGGGCTCGTTTTCTAGCACATTCTGGACCACATTACACAGCATCCTGAATATATGATCCCACTGTAAGTATTACTCCCCTGTAAGTTTAGAGGATAGCCCTACACAGTGGCTATGGTTTCCACATTACATCGAATTATCTGTCCAGTTGCAAGCCTTAATGCTATTCTGTTTACAAATGACGCGAGCCAGGGTATGTCAATTATATCCTCCGCAATATAATCCACAAAACTCAAAAGTAGTAAGTCTATGGACAATTAAAGGGAATACTTACACAGCATTCACACAATTTCTTATCACGAATCAGTTACTGCCATACAAAGTAACATACCTCAGTAACAGAACTGACTGCACATGTGTCGACTTACCAATGTTTTAAATTACGTAACCACCACTTTAAACATTTTTACACACAGTTATGCAATACAAACGTCACTCCTTCTTATGTAACTGACTTGCTAGATTTTATGTATTTTATCCATGTAAAAATATTGGGATCCCAACATGTACACAGCATCTGCTGACTCGATCTGTTAGATGGCCTGATGATGACCGTTTAAAAAGGTCGAAACGTGTAGCCTCGTATACAATAAAATAGTTGGGCTTGACGTATATTAATTAATGTTTTAGTATAACCTACAGTTAGGACTATATGCTTACTTTCACGTTTTAAAGCGACGCAGAAGCAAACTTACACTCTAACACGCTAACAGTTTGTTTCCTGCTAGTTTCGACACTCACCTACACAAGCTACAACCAATTCTGCAGCAAGAGTTGTAAAATCCACGCACAGAGCGTCCCTCGTTGGGATTTTGTACGCGACGCTGGAAGAAGTGAACTTAGGCTCTCGTTCATATAACGCACGAGTTACTGCTAAATGAGTCATAACACAGCATGCAAGATTAAATAAGCAACTCACTTCAGGTGACGCTTGCTTTAATTACTTGGGTATTTAACGAGGTGCACTTTACGGCCAATTAGCATCTTCAAGTCAGGTCACAGTCCGTTCCTACTATTCAAAAAACACGTCACTCTCTCACACAAAATGCCAGATTTAGAACCTCGCAGGTAACTGTAGGAATCGGTCTGTCCCGGTTGTTGTGGTAACCCCAAAGAAGCAAGAGAACTTTTACGCGTCCGCCCTTCTAATCTCGGAAAATAATGGACTCACATTTGCTGTATACGTGTCTGTAACCTTTGTACGAAACAATTTGCGTTCAGCGTTTTGACGTTTCTTAGTTCCTACACGTGGACAGGCAGAAACACGGCAGAGCTAACAGGCGTATTTTTGCAACTGTTCGTTGAGAACGCTTCAGAAAGGCTAGCATTACAACTGTCAAAATATCCGCCCCCAAAACCTCACCCATACCTACCGCAGTACACACTTCCAGATTTGGCTTCCACTTTCAGGGCCGCAGCCTACAGTATATCGAAGTAATGACTCATATAGTCTCTTCACGCATTTCGAGCTGCATACAAACAAGGTTTCATTACTTGAATAAGTCGGCAAGGAATCTTGCTACCTGCACTTTGTACCCCACAGATAACTTGAAACTCATCCAGCAGCACTGCAGCAACTGTCTGCCAACGACATTTTACCGTACATAAAGTTTTGAACTTGACAAAGGGCATAAAGTACACGTGTACCAACACATATTCACAGCGACAGGCAGCCAAACAATTAATGCAGTAGAGCCCTCCTAGCAGCTGCTGAAATACTTAATAAATCACCCGCCCTTTACAGACCCCAACTGCTTACTACAGTATCATAGGAGCCAGATAAACCCGTATCTATACCCGCTCATGTTAATGACGACGAAGTGTATTAATATTAAACTACTCAGGCCCTCTAGGTGGTCTCGTCCTCCTTCGGCCACATTCACCCGGTACGTGGCGAAGGAAATGTATGCCGGAACTTAAAACGCGAAGTGGCTAAACCCCGAAGTCGAAGTTGTACGTTCCTTTATGGTCAAGAGTTATAAACATTACCCCCCCCCCATTACGTAATTTCCTCTTTCTCTTCCCCTGTCACTTCCTATGACTCTAGATCCCCGGATCCTCAACGATCAGGCCTGAAACTTCTTCCCCCCCCCCCCTTTTGATTTTCTCCTAACGGCGAGAGATCAAATATCATACCGTTGCAAAACTTTAAGAGGTGGAATTATAGCTCTGCTTGTTATATTTGAAACTTTTAAGTGACGCAAATAAAAAATACAAAACTGGCAGGGAGCAAACACTGCCCAAATCCACACTCGTCTTAATTACTTTTGTATTTTAATTTCGACCCGTTACTGTCGTTTCTCCACAAGTACACCTTACATCTGTTAAAAGGCACACGAAATTGCACATTAAAGGAGCCGGCAATACTGTTTTGTCCTCCCACTGTACGTGGGAAAACGTATGCATATGCCCTATACGGTACAGCAGTCCTTGCACAAAAGACACTCTTTCTTCAACTCGGCAACAGACAGATAAGAGTGGTTGGCTTCATGCTCCGGCCGTTTTACCTCCGAGGAAAGAACCCCCGATACCCATAACAGAGGGTGGGTGAACCCCAGAGCACGTCTGAACGATTTAGTGAAGAGAAAAATCTCTTCTCCTGCCAGGAATCGAACCAGGATGCCCTGGCTGTCCAGTACTAAGTCTAGTCACCACTGCTGCTGAGCTAGCCCGGCTCCTGCACGGCTGTCAAGTGTACAAACTTTAAAACCCCACGTCATGTACGTACAACGTTATTTAAACTACACACACCCTTGCTTAAACATGAAACGTTTCCATTAACACCCTTACGCAGCAAACATTACCAAACAAACAATAATCCTGAACTACGGGACTACAATATCTACCGATACTGCCATGCAGCATTATCATACTCTACAGCGGTTTACCTTTTAGCTTGAAATACTGCCATGCAGCATTATCAGACTCTACAGCGGTTTACCTTTTAGCTTGAACGTGGTTATGTTAAAACTGTGGCCTTCCCAGACCCTCAGGGTCACACAACATTCTAGGGCGCGCATGTGTTATTACAGCGTGAAACATACGTGGACGCCAATTTTCACGGTCAGTATGCGTCTTGATGAAATGAATGAGGAGGTCTGCCCTTATCCAATCAATATAGTTACGTTGTCCTATACTTAACCAAGCACCAGGCCAGGTAGTCATATTGGCTGGAGGTACAGCTCCACATATTCTTCACGTTGGCACTACATTGCAGTGGTCAGCTTCACGCCCCAGCCGCCTTACCTCCGAGGTCAGAGTCTGTATGGGGTCCACGGCCCCTTCCGCCTCTGCTACAGCCTGTTCCGTGCCCAGCTCCAACCAAGCGATAAGCGCTAATGATTAGCAGAGCACAAGCCCAGAAAGTCAGAAACCTTAAATGAAATCGCAAGTGATCGGGGCAGCTAATGACCGCGTTAAGGCATGTTTTGTACACGAACGAAGTTAAGGGAAGTCTGAATGAGTATTTCGACAGCTTTTAGTGGTGTTTTACTGTTCTAAAATGCAGGGAACGGCGTTGGCGACAAAAATCTACATTCAATGCCAAGGAAATCACCATTTTTCTTCTTAAATGTGGCAAAGAACATGTTCCTTCCACATACCTTGCTACATATAGTACCGTAACACGCAGTACGATGTGAGGGTACACACCTACATGCAATTCCATTCACGCCCACAACAACGGCCTTCTCTGCACACATTTTCACAAAGCACATGGGCATTAAGTGCTTTCAACATTAAACGCACAAATCACACGCCGAATTCCGCCCAATTCAGGCAATAAATGAGGAAAATAGGGCAGATATTCATTTACGTCCTAAGTACGACTTCAAATTAGCCAATGTTCATCAAATTCATAATCGCGTAATACATTTTTGTGGGTATATTTTGTACCAAGCTGCATCCAGATCGGAAGAACAAACCTAGACTGTATGGAAAAAGCTTCATTTACGCCCTTACGTATATGGCTTTCACTGCACCGGCTTCCACGAACCTCTCAAATACTTAACGAGACGGTGTGGAGATCTCCTATACCAAATTTCGCCCAATTCGGTCAAGAAATATGGACAATAGGAGGTGGAAATTCATGGACATCCCTAAGTGTGATAGTCACTGAGCTGATTTTACTTAACGTCACGGGCTTCGTCGGTTAACTGTAACGAACTTAAGTACCAAATTTCATAAAAAAAGTCAGCTGATTTTCATGAAAACTTGAGAGGTGGTTAAGTCTCCACATAATGCGTCCTTCCAAACCCCCACCCCCTCGTAAAACAACGGACGAGGTCACCATACTATACTTCTGATTTCGTAAAGAACGCCCAAAATAAAATGATTCACGGTGTCAACACGAATGTAAAATTGTTCAAGACATGTCACGGCACGAAGGATGTGTTCCTGGATGCATCGTGCAGTATATTAACCTCTCGGAATTAGGGCGTGTTTTGGCCAGAAGGGGGACCTAAAAATGGAACTTAAGGAAAAGGTACAAAAAATAAAAGCGTACGAACTGTCACAAAAGTGCATTAATAAAAACTTACCTTCTGCGTTCAAGTTCTCAACAGGAAAAAGAAAAGGAATGCCATCAGGGACAAGGGTGGTACAAGAGGAATCACGGTTAAGTCCCAAACCCAACGCACTGTGCAAAAGAGATGCTCACAGCACTCAGGATACCACAGATCGTACTATCAAAACAGACAGGCAGAGACAATGTGGATGTGTGGTTTAAAATCAATGGTTTGGGAAGCATGAACATACCTTGACTTGTCGTAGGGCTTCCTCTGGTTTGAACTGGGCGACAGTGTCTAGTTGCTGGTCAGCCCACGCCTTGACGGCTTCACTAGCTTCCCGGTACTGTTTCCACAATCTGACAGCGTCCTGGTACCGATTGCACAACTCCAAAAGAGACTGGCAGGTATCGTTCCAAGCAGTCACTGCTTCTGCTACGGCAGCTTCAATCTTCTGGCTAACCTCGGGATCACACGATGACGCCAACGGTTCAGCGGCAGCTCTCAATTCATCCAGAAGGTCTTCCCGCTGGTCCAAAGATCCATAGAGACCCTGTAAAAGTACAAACAGATGTTCGATGCAGACTTCAATAAAACAGTTACAAAGTGGACGCAGAGCATAATTTATTTCTACCCAAGATATGCGGCAGATACACTATACAATCAGCGCGAAAAGTTGGGAAGCCTGTAGGAGTTAAATAGTAAATAGTATGGGCCTCGATATCCTGAGGTACTTCCCAGCTACCGAGCTGACGACTTCCGTCAGGAAAGGCAAAGCAAAGCAAAGGTAAAGCAATCCTTGTACAGGCCACGGTACCTCTCACGTGTTATGTAGGTCTGGTATGTTATCACGAACCGCCATATATCTCCTTTAAAAAAAAAGTGTGTTCGATGCAACACAATTATTTACAGATAACTGCAGTTCCATAACAATATCAACAATGACCATATTCAGTATCATCTACTTCGCAGAATAACAGGAAGCTGGTACAAATAACTGGCGGTCCTGGACAGATAGCTCTCAGCATGTCAAAGCATTGTACTCTACAGGATCAACCTTCTTGGGCTGCTTAACCCGGACGAACAAGGCACTACAATACTTCGAAACGCCGGCAGCTACCAGCCCAGCGACTTAGCGCACGAACTGAATATCTTCAGCAACACCGCTGAGAGGACCTCAAGTTTCGCAACTGCTGTCTACTCATCAGAAACGGCCTTAAGAACAAACTTGGCACAATCGGGCCTAAAAATACGCGACATCTAGACGGTGTAATTCGACTACGGAAAACAAATCTACCGCTCCCGAAACTTGGCAGTATTGTCACTTATGTAAGGTACTGCCCAGACGATGCTAATTCGCGCTGAAAAAGATCCATCCCATCATCCATTCACTCAGCAGCCGTTTATAGGAGCAAGAACGTGCGTATATATGACGCAAAAACGAATGGCTCAGCTTTCACTGCCCACTACGGCACAAAACTGAGCGACTGCGTATCTACAAACTGTAACACCATGTCGTAGTGCTGACACACAGTTCGAATGTGGTTCTTGATTAAATACTAAACGCGAATTGGTTATTATTATTTTTGTATACATTATGAAGCTCAAAGCAGATTTACAGAATGCCTGCAGTCACGGTCGTGTGGGCAAGTGGCGGGCACTTTTGAATGACGTAATGAACCTTCGGGTTCCATGAAATGCGGGGAATTTCTTGACTAGCTGAGAAACGGTGAGTTTCTCAAGGAGGACTGTGCTCCATGGAGTAAGTCACGGTCGCGTTGGCTGGTTACTCTGTTCCAGTGTCGATGTTTAATGGTTCGTGAATATAAAGCCTTTTCTACAGCTTATACGAACAAAGCTCCTTTACACTATTCCTTCGTTCTTCGAGGAATACCTCAGCACAGTATCGTGCAGCCACAGTTTTTTCCTGAAAGATTTTACTCCTTGAGGGCTTAGTTACACTTGTCCCTAACACAACTGGAAACAATTCGACCCAATTTAATGTTCAAAGATCGCTACATCTATATAAACCTACGTGTTTTACAACCGCCCTACATAACTGCAAAGATACTACGTTTAAACCTCTTACATGTCACGATTTTAAAAATTCAGTTCGCACTGCGCAGTAATAACCAGCCGTCTCGCTTATAAAATCAGTCACTTAATGTTGTATAAGGAAATAACGTAGTTCGGTCTTAACCATACAAAATATCGAATAAAATGCTCTTTGTGGGCAGAATGGAGAATATTTAGATGTCAAACCTGGAGGTGCACAAGTAACAACTTGACCTGAAATTAATAAAATGTATATGTTTTTCCAGTCTAACACAACCTTTAAACCTAAAACTCATAAACTTGAAAGGTTCAAGACGCTTGATATTCCAAATTATTAGCTGCTTCCTGACACAGTTGGCCTGGTAACTTGACGCGAAGTACCAAATCCGACGATGCCGTAGCTATGGAATTTACAACATAGAAGTCTTGTGATCTCGATGCACTGGTCGTGGGATCGATTCCTAGCTGGAGCGGAAACGCTGCACACACTTCGTGACCGTCAAACGTTCTAGCTATCGGCAATCACTCCATCGCTAATTTATACAAATGCTGGTCAAGTAAGCATACATCTACAGGCAGCCATTTCCATACCTGTAGGTCAGCCCGGTTGATCAGGACAAAGTATCTAACACTGCTGCAGTCAAGAGCGTTCAACGGTCATATGCAAAAGAGACTAAGTGTCTAGCTTCCTTGCTTTTGGAGAATGTATCATGTACAGGAAGTGATGCCGAAGCCACTGGAAACGTGCGGTATGCATTCTGTACTTCCTGAACGATAAATGACGGTGAAAATATCTTTTGCCTAATCGGAAGTTCCGGGAAGAACTAAAAGTGTTCTTTCCTGCTGACAACTCCTGTCTTCAAGTGGTGCAGCATGTAGCATTTAAGGAATGTCAGCAGCTCTGCCTATACGGCGTCAGATGAGATGATTAGTGAATATTAAAACTAAATATAAGTGGAAGGATGCTGCCTTGGCTAAACTTCAGGTTCCACTCACGCATTTACCTGGAAGGACTCGGGGAAATCCACGAAAAACTGATTCGGGATGTAATGAAGTTGTTTTACGACGGAATAAACCATTTTATTGAGTCAAGATAGTTGGTTCCGAGATTCGAACCGAGCACCACCAGAAGAAGACACAGGCCTTATCGCCTAAGCCGAACTGCTGTGTATAAGCCGAATCAGTTCGGAGAAGCACCTAAGTTAAGCAAGTGTAACAGTCTGTCTCGGCCGAAATTAAAAACGTCGGTGTCCCTCCAGTGGTGTCTCTGTGCAAGACAGTTCTCACGGATATCCCGGTAGTTGCTGGCATTCTATGCGATAAAACTGCCGTTGCGCGGGCTCAGGCACACGTAAGAGGAGCGTCTGTACAAAATGCCAAGTAGAACAGGCCAAATTGTAGGGGATCACCCTCTAGAATTGTGATCAGACAGGCTATAAGCATCACTGGAGTGAACTAATGCTGTCGGTACTGCCAATCCTAGAGACAGGTACGCTATTCTACTTTTGTGTGTGTGTGTGTGTGTGTGTGTGTGTGTGTGTGTGT
>Ga0123352_10014608_pt1 | contig 12498 bp, 10 predicted proteins | sample TergutLab28metaG_FD_89700 | JGI IMG/M metagenome (GOLD analysis project Ga0123352, IMG submission 89700) | Labiotermes labralis P1 segment gut microbial communities from Petit-Saut dam, French Guiana - Lab288 P1 | ecosystem: Host-associated > Arthropoda: Insects > Digestive system > Gut ... | reverse complement strand
TTGCTAGATTTTGTATCCAATCAAATCGAGGACAAGACAAGCTAAGCCAAACCTAGCCAAGCTAATCCAATTTATGCCAAGCCAAGCCAATCTAAGCCAAGCCAAGCCAAGCCAAGCCAAGCCATGCCTAAGTATTGACTGGGGGGAGGGGGGCGGAGAATTGCGGAAAGCGCAAGTCGACGACCCCCTGTCTGTTAGCCATTCCTACGTTTGACCGCTTAGCTGGGCTCAGTAACAGGGGATTTTGCTTACGCTAACGATTTTGAAGTCAGGCTGAGGGCCTTGACTGATCTTGCCAAAGACTAGGGCCTAGTTGCCCTGGACTAGGTATGGGAGTGATAAACTTTGGTTGGTTGGTTGGCTGTCTGGGTTCCGAGCCCAGACTGGCTCTGTCGCATACTGGTGTTATGCCACGTTTGTCAGGCGCTTAGGTGAAGCCGCAGCTCCTGGGGGAGGGAAGTGCGGGCCTTGCCCCGACTTTGCATCGAATACCTTGCCATTTGCCCTACAACCGAGGAAAATCACGGAAAACCTCAGTCAGGGTAACTGAAGGGCTCTTGGCTGAGCAGTGCCGAGCGCGATTCGTTTAGTTGACTTGGCCATCGCGGCCGATGGCCCTGACTGGCCTGCTGTCCCCTGCTGCCCTTGGCTTTCGCGTCAGGCGACGGGGTCAGCCCTCGGTCAGCTTAAGTATCTGCCGAGTTGCCGTACTAGGGGGTTCCCCACATCAGCTAACCTTCAATCAAAGCTCTCGGTCAGGGCTCTGATGTGGTCGGCAAACAACGGAACGCCCATATCCTAGTGTATCTGCCTGTTACTTACGTACCAAGGGGCACCAGTAGCGAGGCGAAGACACTTGGATTGTAACGCATGTAACCTCCGGACATGGGAGCGGGCAGCGGACCTACACGCAGGGCACGCATAGTCCATCAGGGGCCGGATTATCTGTTTATATAGCAGGACTCCGTTCCTGAAGGATAGATCACTCTTCCTGTTCAGGAGGGGGCCCAGCATACCCATCCTTTGAGTAGTCCTCTTCCTGATCTGGTCGATGTGAGACGACCAGGTGAGTCGTGTATCTTGGGTTATCCCAGATAACGAGTTGTTTCGACCCATTCGATAGGTTCCCCGAAGAGTGTTACTGGTCGGGGCTGGATGAAGCGCCGTCCGGCACGCGCGAAGATTATCGCGGTGCTCTTAGAGACATTAATGGCGATTCTCCATTCACTCAACCACCGTTGAATGTCGTTGAGGCATGACTCCGGGTAGCTGAAAAGCAGCGTCGGTTTGCGGGACGTAGCTATGATGGCCGTGTCGTCCGCGTAGATGGCCAACTCGACGTGGTGCGAGGGTGGGGGAATGTCGTTGACATACAGACTGAAGAAGACGGGAGAGATCAATCCCCCTTGAGCTACCTCAGCCCGCATGCCTCGAAGAGATGGCCTGGCCGTCTGGAAGGACGCTTCGAGCGTCCGATCCCTGAGGTAGGATTAGATTGTATGGACTATGTAAGACGGGAAGTTGAGGAGTGTTAGCTTGTAGAGGAGGTCGTCGATCCAGACGGTATCAAATGCTTTGGCCACGTCGAGGAAAACTGCGCCGGTGAGTCTCTTTTCGCCGAAATTTCTGGTTATTCTTTCAACGAGGCGGGTCAGCTGCAAGGACGTGCTATGTCTGGGTCTGAACCCAAACTGCTCGTCTCGCAGCAGTCCGCGTTCGTTTACTACATGTAAGATCCTGGCTAGTAGGATCTTTTCAAATAATTTACCAATCGTGTCCAAGAGACTAATGGGCCGATAGGAAGAGGGTAGTGCTGGATCCTTCCTCGGTTTAAGGATAGAGATCACTCGAGCGTGCTTCCACGTTTGGGGAAAGTGATGGGCACGGAGAACCGCGTTGAAGATACGGGCGAGGAGGGAAACCGCTCGCTTGGGAAGGTGCTTCAATGCCCGGTTCGGTATACCGTTCGGACCCGGATCCTTGCTGACCTTGAGAACCCTGATGGATTCGTGAACCTCGTCAGGGGTGGTTAACTGGGGTTCACTGGCAGGGATTAAGAAGTAAAACCTCAGCGCCACGTCAACCGTCTCATTAACTGCCGGGACCGAAGGATCGGTCACCGGCTGAAACTGAACCTCCAGATTGTCTGCAAGGGCTTCAGCTTTCTCAGAGTCTGAGAGAGCGATTCCCCCTGGGGTGACCAGGGAGGGGAGAGATGGAGTAGGAACTCCCATCACCCTCTTGGTCATCCTCCACAGCGATTGGTCTTCAGGATCGAGGGATTCGAGTGTAGCGCTCCACTGGTCGTTTCTCCACTCGTTGAGCCGGCGGGTCACCGACCTCTGCAGGTGGTTGACCTCGGCTTTCAGAGCGGTGTCCATGGTGATCTGCCACTACCTCCGCAGCCGGTTTATCAGGCTTATCTCATCCTGAATTCCGGCCGACAGATCGGCAGGCACGGTCTGAGGCATTTTATGAAGAAAATCTTCACTCACTTTTGAGGTCAGCTGAACAAGTTTCTCTGGCAAAGCTAGCAGCATTTTGCCGATGATTAATGCAAGATAATCTCTGAACTGGTTAGATCTGAGTCCACGAGAAACCAGAAGAAATCTACTACGCAAAAGAAAATGGATCCCACTTAAAGAAAGAACATCGTGATTAGAAAGCAGAAAATTTAGAAATTTACAGGTGCTGAAATTTTTCAGAAGAACAGTCGGCTAACCCTTTTTGACCATAGAAGGAATAAAGACGTTTTGGAAGAGACGAAAGTAGAACCATTTGACGAGAAACTACGTAGATACAAATCAAATTGGCTACGATATGTAACTAGAATGAACAATAGGATGTCAAAAATAATGCTGAGTCATAAATCAAATGAACGAAGAAGACTGGAAACAGGTCTATAAAAGCCTAACTCGTGATGGATGATGATGAAGATTATGATGATGACTAGTGCTGAGTGTGGTGAGTATTTTGTGCCAGGGGTTCTATGTTCCATCATGCTTGGTATCGAAAGGTGTTAGTTAGAGAAAGACCTCGTGCAGAAATATGACTTGTCAAGATGATACGTAGCACATACTGTAGTTTTCGGCTATATCAATGAGGACAAATTTTGAAAGCGACTTGAAAAATTCCGGAGGATAGAAGAGCGGAAGATTGATAGAACTTCTGGAATTCCCAGTTTACACTCATGAGCTTCTGAAAAAGATTGCCATGTTCAGTAGTCTCCATTTTCCGAAATAATTCCTTGTCCAGTACAACCAATCCTTAAAGCAAAAAGGCAGAACCGGAAACAACATCAGGCCCGTTCGTTATAAGACACTGCTGAGAAAAAGGGAGTAAAAAAGGAAAAAGAGAATCCTCCAAAGAGCAACAAACAAAATATGGCACGGGGCGCAGTCTTCCAAGTGGACTTCTTCAGTCGTAACGTGGATGAAAACGGGAAGGTGGAAGCTGGTGAATGCATGTCTTGTGGATTTTGTGGGGTAAAGTTGTGTCATTTTGCTAGCTGGTGTTAAGTCCAAGATATTTGGAAAATAGTACCCGAAATTATATGTTGGACCCCAAGGCCGCAGCAGTTAATTTGCTTAAAATGTCAGTGACAAGAATTGCCCTATATTATTATCGCTCTTAAACTTCCTTTTTGTGAATCCAAATTAGGTCATTTTGTTTTTAACTACAGCGACACAGATAATTTGCTTTTTAAAACTCCATCCTGTTACTTAATCTTATATACTGATGTCTTTATTTTCTTAGTAGTTGCAGGAACTAATAAACATTGTTCTCCGTAACGGTTTTTAGGCGCTTTCGCAAAATTGCGTAAAGCGACTATTAGCTTCGTCTTATCTGTCTGTCTGTCTGTCCGTCCACATGGAACAATTCGGCTTCCACTGGACGGATTTTCATAAAATTTGATGTTCCAGAATTTTTTCCAAAATCTGAGAGAATGTTTAAATTTCGTTAAAATCGGAAAAGAATGAAGGGTACTTTACATGAAGACCAATATAGACTGTATATCATAGCTCGCTCATTTCTTCATAGAATGAGAAATGTTTCAGATGAAAGCTGTAGAGAAAATCAAAACACAATTTGTGTTCAATAATTTTTTTTCTTCAAAAATCGCATTTTTTAATGAGATAATGCAGAAATATATTGTAGAGCTTGGCAAGCCACAAATGAAAATACATCGCATGCACATTACGTGCTGAATACCTTAGGCTACAAGTGCACAACCTCACGTCGTGTAATACTCTTTGTTTTTCCACTGCATGAATGGTTACATGAACGAGCCTTCATTTTACATTGCCTGTCTTGCTGTGCGTTTGAAGTTGAAGCAATCAGAATCGCTTGGGTTTACCGTAAGCCTTTTCCTTATATTAAACTTACTACCAAATATTTGTAAGTAATTCTTCCCTTCCACGACTTGTATATGTATTTTACATCAAAATTTAATATATTCATCTAGTCTAATAATATAACAGTGCATCCAACGCTAGTAATACAGACTGTTCCGTTGCAAAATTTTGGGGACAACAAAGCCGAACCATAGTTTATGAATCGAAGGCCAATTATAAAAAATTGTTTAAGAACAACAACAACAATAATAATAATAATAAGACTTACGTTAGTAATAATGTAATTTTTTACGTTAGATCTGGTATACTCCCTAAATGCAATAAATAGCCTTAGCGCAATGGCCCCGTTTGTTGTATTATCAGTAGAGTTGACCGTTCTACAAAAGGCTGTCAAGAATGTTGGTGTTCTTGTTCTATCGAGTTGATAGGAAGCGTGTGCTGTTGATGGATATTCTGTGATCAGTAGCCAACAAACGCTGGCTCGAGAACAATTCCACTCGCCAGACATTTCTCCGCAACATAAAGCAGGTCTATCCATGACGTTAGTCCACTCGAGCCTATTAGAAGTATATAAGATATGTCTTTTGTGTTATGTAACATGTGCATATGACATAATCTGCTACTAAAAGTTTCTGTTGGACGTCTGTGTTGAGGGGGGGAGGCGGGGGTGTGGGAAGAAGCGGGAATAATTTTAACGAATGTATTCAAAGCTTTTCCACTCTTAAATCATGCGTTGTGACTTGTTACGGACGACAGACACCTGGGTCTCTTGGGTTGTGGATATAATATTTTTGAAGAAGGAGTGAGTATAAAATAATTAGAATAAAAAGGCAAAAATGTTTGGAATACCTATGATTATGAGCCAGAAATTACAAGAAGAACAGAAGAGACCAGACAATAGTAATATTTTTCATTTTTTAAGAAGGAAGTTTTTTTTTTGGTTGCTGGTGTGGGAACTTCTGATGTTAAAACAATATGCGAAACTTTTAATGTAATACCGTGACACTTTTTTTATGTTGATATAACCGTATGCTAAACAAATATGCAAATTTAATCAAAACGTGTTTTTACACTGTCAAATAACAACACTTCGCCAGAAAGAGCTATATATTTGACTAGTAATTTCATCACTAAAAATCGTGTTTTCTTGGGAAAACCATCATAGCCGCTATTTTCAAGCCCACAGATTATTACACTGTTTTATTGCGTTTGCGACAGGCTTATTCTAGTAGAAATTACTCACAGGTTAAACAAAATTAATGTGTTCATTAACTAAATTTATTACTTACTTACACATACTGCCAGTATAAATTAAAGTAAAATTAATTTGATCGTGCTTAATTAAGCACCATGCTATGAATCCGTAAGAGGAATTATAGCTGCAGCTCTAAATATGCTGTTCTTGACTTCGGGCCAGACAGGAGTGAGAGTTTAGTTTCTCCGTCCGGCTTCTTTATCCCCGTAAAAGATTCCTAGGTATTCATTGTAGAGAGCCTGTAGCAGATCTGAAGAGACTTGGGAAGGGCAAAATCTCTGCCACCACCGGGGCTTGAACTTCGTTTCATTGGTGTTCAGCCTATGGGCTAGGCACTATACTGTCCGAACTAGTTAAATCCATTCGTCTGCTGTCAGAAACCTTCTGACGTCATTAGATACTGGTGGGCGGACACTTCACCGCAGCGAGTTGTTTGGAAAAACGATTCTCCCTTTCTGTTTGTCACAAAATTAAATTTCGGAATTAAAAAATAATGACAGTCTTAATGGGGAAGTAAAAAGTGTCTGGTCCCTGCAACATTGGTTTTTGCCCTTTTTAGACAACGTTATTCTAAAATTATTGTAAAATCTGTACTGGCGCATGGTGGGTGGTCGTACTGTTTAACCAGCGCCTGACACATCTTATAAAGTAGGGAAAATTAACCTTCTGACGCCTAATGTCAACTATAGTGGTCGTACCGCACCGCTAACCTCTAAAGTTGCATTTTATATATTTATTCAACAAATATAAGTATTGAATATTTTAAACATGTTATATACTCTCCGTCTTTTTCTCTTCAAAATGCAGTTTGTTTCATAAATCTAACATATTTGGTTCCTGTATTATTCACATTTTATATACAGGGTGTGCTAAAATTAAAAAAATAATTCCGGCGCCAAAAGGTTAAGACTAGTTTCCACGTCATTGTTGCCAGGGAAATGGTGTACAATTACGATCTTCATAGCACTACCACCACCACTTGAATTTATTCAGTCACTTCCTACCAAGCACGCGGACAGACTAATATGTAACTAACAACAGCGAAGGCTTACTATGTAACTATACTTTGCGTGGAAATAGGGAAATGAACGTATAAATTCTCAGGGGTCAATATAACATATTAAGGCCATAAGAATCCCTTTACAATTATTTACACAAAGTATAGGTAAGGCGAAACAATCCTGTACAGGCCATGACAGGCCCTAGAAATTCCAGGACTTTGCGGCTCTCAGATTTCAAGAAAATCGGCCCATGGAATTGGGAAGGCTGTCAGCCCTACGTACCGACCGCCCTTCCGCCCAGGAAATATTGCTGATGCTCATCTCTGTTACAGGCTTGGTTGACCCCAGGGCCATACTACGACCGCAAGGATTATGTCAATAAAAAATTTCAATAAAAACTTGGTGAATCGAACCTACGACCTTCTGGTTTGTAGCGCAGTGCCTCAGCCAACAATGACAAAAAATGTCACATTGAATATAACTCTCTCTACGGTTTTTCAACTGTCATTATACATTCTTTAGATATATAACCAGCCAAATTTGAGTGTCAGTTCTAACAGTGATGTATTTCCTAACCAAATCTCGACCATAATACGCATCTTTGTAGATTTTGCCTTCCTGACTTTATCGTTGTTGTCCGAAAGACGTACAGCATTCGGAATATGGCGTCTTAGATGTATACTTGCTCTTCAAGTCTTCGAGTCAGTTTTCTTTGACTACATGTAGTACCATCTAAAGAACGGGGTCCACTCAGCCTCGTGAGCCTCGTGAGGTCAATTGAGGAGCTACTTGAATGAAAACAGTAGCGGCTCCAGGTCTAGAAGACAGAGATTAACAGCTGTGGGGACCCGTTGCGCTGACCACGTGACACTCCTCTATCCGCAAAAGTTGGCACTAACTTCGCCGACCGGCGGCGGCTGCTCTGTCGGTATAGTTCGCGTGCGGACTAAGGCAACGGAGTTTAGTTTAGTTAGTGCCATTTAAATGCCAGGGGCGATCTCTGCCCTCTACTCTCGATGAAATCGAAAACCAGTATGTTCTCTAACCGCAGAACAGGAACTGTCACGTCGACAAGTGGAAAGTCTCAAAATTCTCGGATCAATCGCCCTACTTTCATGGCACCACATTCGGTTTTGTATTTTGTCTACGTAAACTGGTTACCACAGACCGTCACTACCGGCATAGCCGGCCGGTTGCATTTTTGTCGTATAGTAAACTGAATCATCTACAGGATGTTACTCCTTAAAAAATTATGTTCACAATACGAAAGGAAAGCGGGAACATAGCCTATTGTCTGTCCGTCCGCTTCTGTCATGTCATACTTGTTAGAAATTAGGAACAAGGCAGTAAAGGGCAGTGGGAGTTATTGTTTAATTTGCGTTGCAGCGACCGACTTCGGCGGAAAACGTTAATTTCTGACCTACAGAAAGCAGCGGCGCTTGGTGTATATTGATTTTCTGTCAAGTTTACATTCCCAGAAAACTTGTCAAGAGATTGAAGTTAGGTAATTTCATGGAACTTACTTTTTTTTATATATATACTATGTAAGAACTTCAGTAGCCTTATTCTGCACGTAACAATGCTACTGATGACTGTAATAATTACTCATTACATTCAATTATCTTTATGCCAGTGATTAAAACAACTATCAAGCAGTTTTGTATAAGGTCGAATCTGATGATGATGATGATGAAAGGTAGGAGATTGAAAGGGAGTGGAATTGGATTATTTGAAGAACTATCACAGCAGTTTTCTGGATGTAATGTAGAATACCAATGAAAATCTCAGCCAGTACAACCGATCTTTCGGGCGGGATTTTATCACGGCACCTTCCATACACAAAATTTAAGCAGAAATTTCCTCAAACAAGACGTCTGGGAGATCGAGACTTGGTTAACGCATTACTGAGACTGACCATAGCAACGCAAATTGTAAGGACGTGAATTGTATAAAACCGGTCAAAAGAGGGACTTTCGTAGTAAGAGGGATGCGTCACATGCTCAAGCAGAACAAAATTACCACGTCCCAAGGGACACATAATTTGTGTCTATGACAAGATTTTTGGTTAAATAAAGAGAGGCCAACTTGATGTCTCTTCCTTTATTATTTCATTATTTAATGCTCAACATGTTTCGGATGTTAATACATCCATCATCAGGAGCTTGCGACTTATTTGTTGAGTTAATTCATGGGTTGTATTGCTCTGGTACGATGTGTGTTGGTGTTAGGTTGTGGTTTGGCTGGGGTGGTGTGGTATCCGGATGCAGGCTTCAGCCTGCATCCGGATACCACACCACAACATAACACCAACACGCATCGAACCAGAGCAATACAACCCACGAATTAACTCAACAAATAAGTCGCAAACTGCTGAGGATGGATGTGTTAACATCCGAAACAAGTTGAGCATTAAATAATGAAATAATAAAGCAAGTGACATCAAGTTGGTCTCTTTTTATTCAACTATCAAGATGATGCAAGTCCAATAAAAACACTCTTCTCTCTGTTCGAGTCCGCACGCTGGCTGCAAAATATAAATAGTGTTCGAGAAAAGTCCTTTTCTTTTTGTATTATCTAACTAGATGTTTATTGTCTGAAAGTTTGGAAGGACATACACAAAATTCATAGTTGTTTTTCGAGGTTATGGACGGGGTTTCTTTATAACCTTACCAAAATTAAATACATATTATTTTATATTTTAATGTAAAATTGCTGGAACACACCAATCCATACCTACAAAGTTCCACAACTTGCTGAGGCTTAAAGTAGGAGCGAGTTGGATTTACCAGTATGATGTTACGTGTCATACTGCTATAACAATGATGCAAATGTCGAAAGGATTTTTTGAAGACCCGACAGTTCTGAAGAGATTATGACCACCTGGATCATCGAATCTAAGATCGCCTAAATTATTGTGGGATTTCCCATTCAGAAAGCAAAAGAACCCAAGAAGCACAAAGTAATGTATCTGACTGTTAAAAAGGCCATCGATGTCATCACAGAAGAAAAAGAGTTCGCTTATAAAATGTTCAGCGTAGTTAATCAGAAAAATGGTAGACACTTCCAGGGTGTTTTGTGAATACTTGTTAACAGTTAAACACGAGCTGCTTATCTAGTTTGTAAAGGCTTTGAACGCATCACTCGGAGCTATGTTTATGATATACAGTATCCCTCACCAAAAGCCTGCATTAAGCTTATTTTATGTAACCGTCTTCGAAACCTATGACGATAAATCCTAAGAGGAGGAAAATATTCCGAACTTAAAAGCACGCCCGGTTAGCTTATGTTTGGAGGAGCGTATGCGTACACAGTAGAAGTTTGGGGACGTGCTAACGGCGCCTTTGGCGAAAGAGAAGCTGTGCGTATTGCTATGTCGGCTACATGACAGAATCAGATGGAGAAACCGAATCGGAAAGAAAATCGACGCTGAACCCTAAACGGCGTCAGCTTCGAAAGTGATTATGACGGTGTCCCTGTGATTTGTCCTGGAAAGCCCTGACGCGGAAAATTAAATGTACTTGTAACGTAGCCAGTTTAGAAGTACGTAACGTAACGTAACGTGTATTGTTGCAGATTCAGAGACAAACGCCGTAAATTGAAGGTACGTGTATTATTTTCGATTTATTCACGTAATTAAATAAGCGACCCGTACCATTTCCAATTTAGAGACACATGCCTTAAACTGAAATCACGTCTCTTATTTCCAATTTGGAAGTTAATAGCATTAATTAAAGGAGGCATAGATCTAAAAAAAAAATCTATGTGCCCCTGAGAGTTAGAGGAAGGTTACAGTCTTCTGACATAAACTTAGCAATTAACCAACTTAATGCACAAAATCTTCTTTTATAATAAACTTATTATAAGAGAAGATTTTGTGCATTAAGTTGGTTAATTGCTAAGTTTATACTGAGATGCACGGTTTGCAAAACGTCAAAAAAAAGTCTTCTGGCATGTTACGTGATTCGAAGTAATCCGCTCTTTACATTTTCAAGTTTCTGCCGTGAAGTCGGATAGAGCGGATTTGGCATTCCCGTAATACACAATGTCACAGAAGATACGAGTAGTAATATTAAGGTAGGAGAAGTTTTGTGATGTAAATTGGGTACTGAGAAGACAAAAAGTACTTACTTGGCAAGAGTAGCTTTCTACCGCATATGGGCAGCAGGTTCCTCCGAAACTACATAGCGTCACATCTCACAAGACTGCAATTCTGTCACACACCGAGGTATGAACCTCTTATCTCTCATGTAGCTGACTTAACTGAACTGACCTGAATGTAATCAAACAAGTAACAAATTTAATCTTGTCTGAACACATCTAAGGCTTATTAAGACGTAAATAAAACAGTTAAAATGCGAAATATTTCATACTTAGGCTATTTACGTTCAACTGATCCATGAAGAATTAAGTTACAGAAGGGAGATCAACCATTCAGATCAGGCTAAAAAGCTTTTGCCCATGTAGACGTCTGTGGTATTTTTGTGAATTCCTTTGAGCGTGCAATAAAGAGCCAAATCAGTTTATAAAAGCAATCAGCTCCGAGCAGAAACCAAACCCAAATTTTCAACCGCAGAATTTTACAGTTCTACAGATATGTTATTAAAGCATACTGCTCCTCTATTTTATTTTTTTTAAGAACTAATGTGTTTGTTTGTTTGCGTGTGTATTTGTAATTGAACATAACCTAAAAAATTCGCGTCAACTTCTTATTCGTGGCTGTTGACGGTCACAACTCTTTCATGTATATTGTGTAGTACATGTGGGTTAGTTTGATCTCCGAACACCGTTTTACATGAAAAATTCCAATACTTATTTTATTATCCCATAAAAAAGACAATCAAAGAAAATGTTCATAAGACAGCAATATTCTTAGCTTATATTCTACAAATTACTAGGCTAAATATGCTGTGTATTTTGTCAATATCTATTATTGTTCATAAATCAAAACCTAAAAGCCTCACTGTCCGCATGACCGCCATGCTGCTAGTAGGGAATATACGATTAAAAGGATAAAGCTTTGGAGTACCCCACAGTGGCTTAACGTTCAACCCAAGTTTCGTCCGAATCGGTCAAATGACGCGAAAGTTTAATGGGACACACACGAAAACTCAGGGAGCAGGGTGGCTTCTAAAGCCAACATAAATTTTTTTTGGAGGATAGGGCGGGGGGGTGGGGGGAGGAAGGCCCAAATTGAGGCTGTCGTCGATGTTCGACTAATGGTGAACAAATTGATATCAGTAATTAAATTCAAATACAGGGTTCCAATCCCCTTGGAAAGACATTTATGAGCAACGGTAAAAGCAGTTTTAAAAACGATGGTTAGATCACTGTTACAAATGCTTGGAAACGGAATCCCAAACATTTCTTCTCAGTAGGACTCAAGTATAGAAAATGCCAATGACATCCGTTAAAGAATGAAAAGTAGAGCTGTAATCCTTGTAATCGGAACACATAAAAGTGATAAAAAATATAAGAATTTTTTGTGTCATAATGACATTATTGAAAATATGGTATAGAAACTGTCATTGTGAAACCGAGTTTCTCAGCTCATTAAACTGTTATGGGATATGACACCGTGTTGGGAACTCTTCAACCCTTACGATGATTTGAATTGGATTATTTCCACCCCGTTGTGTACACGTAACAAATTTTATTAAATTGAACCGTCTTTACACAACATACAAATAACAGTTGCAATTTACAACTGGTTAATTAAGCAACATGTTTCGGCCTTGTTCGGCCATTATCAGGCTTACAGAAAGATGGTGTTAATAGCGGTATAGCGAACGAATGTACCTTAATTAACACCATCTTTCTGTAAGCCTGATGATGGCCGAACAAGGCCGAAACATGTCGCTTAATTAACCAGTTGTAAATTGCAACTGCT
>Ga0123352_10014606_pt1 | contig 12498 bp, 4 predicted proteins | sample TergutLab28metaG_FD_89700 | JGI IMG/M metagenome (GOLD analysis project Ga0123352, IMG submission 89700) | Labiotermes labralis P1 segment gut microbial communities from Petit-Saut dam, French Guiana - Lab288 P1 | ecosystem: Host-associated > Arthropoda: Insects > Digestive system > Gut ... | reverse complement strand
ATCTGTTTGGGATGAAAATATTTTTATATTTCTCTTACATGTGACATTTGTTCCTTCCTTTGGCACTTTGTACTATGGGAAAAGACAGTTATGTGCACTAGTCCTTGCACGGGGGCCAGCTCTACTGATAGGTTTTTTTGTGGTTTCCCTAGGTGTCTTCAGGTAAATGTCAATGTATTGTCAAACCGTAAACCTTGGGGGGTTGCGGGTGGGGAGAAAAAAAATCTGCCATTGCATGTTCATTTTGATAGTATTCTTATACTTTTAGTGGCCCTTAATATTAACCCTTTGAAGCCGAATGACTTCTAAAGACGTCGTGGAGTGAGCCCTTTAAATTGCTGAACAACTTATAAAGACATTGCAATCAGTGCATTGAAGTCTGGAGGAATTTTGTTCACTCCTATCTGATAAAATGTGGTGACTTGCTATGCTGCAGGACCCTTGAAGGTCAGGCTTTCTTTGAGATGCCAGAATGCACCCCCTTCTGACTCCTAAACCCTTCCACAAACCCCTGATTTATAAGATGACACATAGTAAGTGCACATTTTGTCCCAGCTGTCTAATCTGGTTTAGACACTGATACCTTTGTTTATACCTTGCACTGGGGTTAATTGTGAGTTGAAATATCAACACTGGCCTATGAAGCAAACACTCTCTTTTCACCAGAAAGGTTGTTGGTGGTGTACTGTACCCATATAATTCAGACAAAACTAACGCTCAGAAATCGGAGATATGCACAAAAATCGATGTTTACAGCTACAGGAGGGCCCACAGACGTGCCTCTTGTAGTGCTGGTGTAATCTGTAGGGGTTGTGGGGTAGTAACATGCAACACACAGCGGTCAGTCTAGTAACAATGTCTTGGGCACCCTCAAATAGCTGGAATTTTATACAGTAACATCATAGCTTTAGATTGTTTTGCTGTTAGTGTAGAAAACATTCATATCTTAGCGACATTAGGTTACTGCAACTGTGGCCAGTCATACAGAGGACTGTAAATAAGGCAGACTGTTGTAGGAGTCTGAGCATTGGCCAGGAAAAAATCAAACTTGAGGAGGAAGCCATTAGTGAAATTCTGTTTGCTTACACCGGCTCGGAATCAGGTGCTGAGGCCCACACCCAGATTGGTTGGAAGACCAAGTGAGGATGCAAAAAATGTGCGACTCGAGCATTGCCATAACAAACACTGGCCAGCGAAATCATCAACCCAACTGCGCTGCCGTCTCTATTCTTCTCGTGGCCAAAGAAAGGGCACAGGGTATAAGTGTGCCAGATGTGACGTGGGACTGTGTGTGGTGCCTTGTTTCACGTAATATCACACAAAAGTAAATTTTTAAATTGCCTTCTTTGTGAATACTGTGTATCGTGATAAAACAGCTATCCAAGGTGCCACAGACGTTCTGCAGCACTCAGAATTATGTGAGTAATGAACTATTTACACCACATTTTATATAATGCATGCGATTCACAGGCCTAAATTTATTATAAAAATAGGTCAACATTTTTTCCTGAATTAACCAAATCATAAGCAGAATGCAGAATTTTATTTCATTAAATTTGAAGGAAAAGGCTATGAGATATGTTTTTTTTTAAGAGTAAGCATTAAAATTTAAAAACCCAAGTAAAAAATCTTAGCAGGCTGTGTTGCTCAGAGGGATTGAATTCTGCCGTTAAAGGGTTAAGAGTCATCTCTGTCTTAAAATTGAAACTTATTCCACATTCTCCCCTCCATTTTCCAACCCCATTCTACTACCTGTGCGTTGGCCTTTCTAGTGAAGAGGCTAAACTTGTGTAAGTACACCTGCAAAGAAAATATAGAACAGTAGACCCCATGTAAAATTGTATATGAACTAAAATGTAATTAATGTAAGAAATAAGCATATGTGTCTAACAGCACGTCATAAGAATGTGTATTCAAGAGGTGCTGATTTCAAAGCATAATCTAAGATTATAAGAGCGTTCAGATTGAGGAGTAGGGGATGTAGTTCATGTGAGAGAGATGAGTGGTAAATACAATGTTTATTTTGAAAACCTGAAGGAGATTGAGGTTGTAGCTCTTTGGGGTTAAGATAGGGCATAATATTGTAGGAGAGATACAAGGTTTTGGGATATCTTTTTGATTCCATCCTCAGGCTTGATGAGACAAGAAGCCTGAGGATGGAATCAAAAAGATATCCCAAAATGTATCCTTCCTACATCATTACACTGCATCATGACCCAAACGAGCTGCAACATCAGTTTCATCATGATGAAGGCTTTAGATCACACAGCAGGATATTAATTGCATTATTTTGTTATGTTAAAGATTAATTTCCACATTGTCAGAAATTTACATTTACTTATTTTTTGCAGCATATCAGTGGTTTTATGAAGTTCCGTTCTTCAAAAACAAACAACTAAAGACCAAGTGCAGTGCTGTCTGGAAGTTCACTTATATGATACATATACACACACACTTCACTGGCTTCATTACTGGTCCTGTTGCTTTCAGAAAACTTCAATAGAATGCTTGGCACAGGGCGCATCAAGTCAGCGTTACTTGCCACTGCCTGTTGCTCTGACCAGAACTGATCCCTTACCCAACCAAGAAGGTGCAGCGTTGACGTACCCTCAGTACCTGGCTACAGTCCGAGCTCAGGTTAGTTTTGCTAAGGAAGTTCACGACATGTTGGAGAGTGCAGCACAGAATGTGTCACCAGGGGAATAAACAACACAACTATATTAAATGCATCTAAATCTGTGCTACGGAGCTGGAGTTACTTCTCCGGTCTTCATCATGACATCTTGTGTCTGTGGGTGGTTACCCATGTCCCTGATTTTCTGCTGTGAAGATGGTGGTAATGTTTCCCCTAAAACACTGATAAGGAAGTACCAGACTTTGTCATTACAATCCAAATCTTAACCACCATGAACACCTTGAATCCAACTCCGCAGCGTAATTCTGTGATAGCATGTACAGTTCCGTCTCTCAAGAAAAAGCAGCTGTTAGTTTCATTGTTTCTATTCATCCACATGAAACAAGTCAAGCTGTGTGCCACAAGATGGCTCTGTGAAATTGTATGATGCAAGTATATGTTATTAAAGTCAGTGCAGAAAATTTAAATTCAGTTAAAACTGGACACAAATAACAGGCACTTTACATGAGCACCTTCATACATTTATGACTACTTTGCTTACTGTCATTACTGTGGTTTTCTTTGTTACCAAGGTTACCCATGTTTCTGTAGTTACTTGTGGTACCATGGTAGCCATGGTTGCTTGAACATACCAAAAGTTTTACACTTTGCAGACATTTCATATATTATTTTGTATCTTGTGCTGTTAATAGGATAGCTGCTTATTATGATGACTGCAGTAACAGAGTGAAATGATGCGTTGTGTTTCATATTGTAAGGTTAGCCTGTCTTCTCCATATATTAAAGAAACAAAACTACATTTTGACAGTAAATATAGTAATAAAATATAAATGTAATTATTCCCCCTGTTCTGTGTGACGGTTTGAACAAATAAAGAATCTTTGTATCTGTTCACTTGTATCACTGGTCTTTATTTTCTGGGAATATCGGAGGTCACATTTCCCAGCACTGTGAAATGATAGCCCTATTTAATCTGGGGCCTTTACTTTGTCTCTTAACAATCATTTTTAACTTCTTACTAATGCTCTGTAGAATATTAGTGTGTGGTTACCCCAGTGGGATATATTAATACAGTGAACATTCTAACAGGAAATAGCAACAAATAGGTGTCTGATAAATTAATGATCCTGTATTATTGTAAAAGTGCACCAATCATCAGCTGGACTTAGGTGTCGCAGTATTGCAATACACAAACGGTGAAGTTTGCTGTAAACATTATGCCAGCAGATTTTAAGAGGCTAATTACCTGTCACTACAAGGCACTGTCTGTTGAAGGGATGAACCCAGTTAATTGCTAGGACACCATACATGTATCATTTGAGATTGCAGATAATGAAAACATTGTTATGATAATAATTTATGACTACACAAATGTTTTATGTCCTGCTTTTGCCACCTTTCATGCCTGAAGGTCACAGAGTTTGAACACTCTAGGCAGTCATGCTTCCTAAAAAACAGGAATATGGAGGTGACATATACATGAGTTGATCCAAAATTTTCCATACTGGTGCCACCATCTATACAGCAGTTGTGGTAACGCGAAGCACCGGTAGATGGTAGGACTACCATGTTTAGCAAGTCAGCGTGCCAAGTTTCACGTAGGTAGGATGATGTGGGCAGTTTTTACACACATTTGTTTGGAGTCGTGTACGTGACCTATGACGATTTTCACGATGGATCAGAGAAAGGAACAGCGAGTGTGCATCAAATTTTGTGCCAACCCTGGGAAAAGGGCTACGGAAACCCTCAAAATGATTCAACAAGGCTTCGGGGACCAAAGCTTGAGTCGTACACGGGTGTTTCAATGGCTTACCCGGTTCAAGACCGGTTGCACATCAGTTGATGATGACGACGAACACACACGGAGACCCACAAGTTGCACAACTCCTGAAACTGTTGTACGAATTCAAGAGCTCATCCATCAGGATCGACGTCGGACCATTCGCGACATTGATGAGGAGGTGGAAGTTGGTTATGGGACATGCCAGCGGGTTCTGACCGAAGAATTGGGCATGCACCATGTCGCAGCCAAATTTGTGCCCAGGATCCTGACAGCTGACCAGAAGCAGCAGCATGTCAATGTCTGCACTGAACTTCGTCAACTTGCCTCTGATGATGAAACGTTCTTGTCTAGGGTCATCACTGGTGATGGGAGCTGGGTTTACGGTTACGACCCTGAGACAAAGCGACAATCCTCGCAGTGGAAAAGCCCCACATCACCAAGGCCAAACAAGGCCAGACAGGTGAAAAGCAATCTCAAGAGCATGATCATCACTTTCTTTGACATCAAGGGGATTGTGCGCAAAGAATTTGTCCCAACAGGCCGAACTGTGAATTCCGGGTTCTACTACGAAGTTTTGCGGAGACTGCATGAAAAAGTGTGAAGACATCGCCCCCAACTTTGGTGAGAACAGACCAGGCTGCTTCACCATGACAACGCCCCGTCTCACACTTCTGTCCTCACCCACCAGTTTCTGGCGAAAAACAAAATTGCTGTTATCCCCCACCCACCATACTCCCCTGATTTGGCACCCTGTTTAATGGAAGCTGAAAGGATGCCGGTTCGATACCATTGAGGAGATCCAGGCCGAATTGCAGAGAGTGCTTGACACTCTGACAGAAAAGGACTTCCAGGTAGCGTTCCAAAAATGGAGGAGATGGTGGGACCAGTGTCTACATGCAGGAGGGAACTACTTCAAGGGTGACAGCGGCCGATAGGCCTTATGGTGAGTTTTATGATTTTTACAGCATCAGTCCGGAAAATTTTGGATCAACCCTCGTATATGCATTTTTTTAACATATGCTGCATTCCAGTGCCAGATATTTAATGCTAAAAGTGTACTGATCTGGACAGACAACATTGTGAGCTATGTGGGATTTTTCTAAACATGTATTGAACTTATGCTCTCACATTTTTAGTTACCTTTGCTATTAAAATTACTGACATTTAACATTTTCATGGTTGAGTTATTAGCATTCCTTCTTTTTAAATGGGGGACCACAGGCTCAAATCTCTGTTGGGATGCCGGTTAACTGGACCGAGGTTCTTGTTTTTTTTTTCAGTGCCACCAGACAGACGTCAGGATAGTAACTAACATTATGCCATCACAATTTGGGTATGTCCTTTCCAATTTGTTACTCACTCATCCTATCCTTTGACACTGTGTAATCCAGCATACTGAAGGTGTTGATAAATGGAAACCAGCACTGCACTGTAAGTGTTACGACTTCTGAAATGGAGTTGCACATTGCACAGATAAATATGGACTCCAGTAAATGTCCAGTGCTTGAACACAGTTGCTGAACTGCATCTGATTGTTTCCTTAGGGCCATCACTCTCTTCCAGAACTTGCCACTGATTCCTGTGCCAAGTCAAATTCATTACACAGATTACTTCTCTAGTATTCCATTTTATATTACCACATGTTGTCTCTTAGGTCTTCCAAATTGTCGAATTTTGTGCATATTTTTAGCTTACCTCATGCTGCATGTCCTGCCAACCCCATTTTTCATAATTGAAATGCCCACAGAATATAAGGCAAAGAGCACAAATCATGTATTTTGTCTTTTTTTTAATAACTTTTCTGCAGGCTTTTTCAGACTATGTCCTTAACAAGTTTATATTCAGTTACAAGTAAGAAACAGGAAATTGAACCCAAACAAGAAGTGAAGATGACAGATAATGTGGTAAACACAACATGTGTTGCTTTATTGATAGTGCGTGCTGTTGCATGCCAAACTGTGAGGGGAGAGCATTAGTTGCAATTGCAAAGTAAAATGGCATGTTTTGAAACACTGAATGATTTTGTAAAACCTTCAAATTGCCTTCTTAGGACAGAGTATTAATTTCTGTATCGCTGTTTATTAGATTTTGTCGTGACTGAGAATTAAGATGATGCATTGACAAAATGCAAAATTTTACAGTTAAATTGAAAGTGCTTGAAGGAAGGCCCTTTGGACTTGGAGCCGAGGCATAGCCAGAGACCATGGCAAAGGTAGTTACATGTTATATGTTTTGTGAGAGGTGAAAGGAAAAAGTAACATCCCTAACTTAACTGCAGCACAGATTTATTGTACTTAATTTGACCTCATTTACATCATATTGTTTACCTCTTTGTATCATTTCTAAATACTAAATCTTTTACTGCTTTCCAAAACTTCATTAACGTTCTAGCTTCTCTCCAATTATCAATACTGACAAAGCGAAGTCAGTAAGAGACAGGCAGCATGTTATGTGCATGCAGTAGAGATCAGATGTGTTTAAATTCGTTTGTTTAGCTAGGCAGGTGGATGAACCTAAATTAATCTGCAATAGTGTGCATGTAGACTGAATTAATCTGGCTTTGGATAGGAATCATGGCAAGATTTCACCTAAATAAAAATTATTGAACTTACAGATTTCATGAGAATGTAATGTTTAACTGAGTGTCAGCTTCACAAGACAGAAGGTTTTAGCTGTTCCAGCCACTGACCTATAGATGCCATAAACACATCTTGGTGTTAGTCCTGTCATGGCATTCATGTATTTGCAGCAAGCTTTCGTCTCCACCCATTAATCTTAATTGCAGTGTGTCATGTGTTATCATGCTATCCAAAGTGTAAGGACATCCAAGTGCATACTACCAATGTCACTTTCATAGGTCATACTTATTTTTACCAGTAATGATAATGAGGTTAATATAGCAACTCACTGGGGGGAGGTGAATTTAGGTTATGTCTGTCATAATTCCTAATCTCATAAAAAAATGAATATGATAAGGCATGTGGCCAGTGATTTGAATTAACCTACAGATGTTCCAAAGTTATAATGGGATGCATGACTTCAGGCTTCTGCCACTGTATAAATGAGATCTGTATTGCATGGTGTATTGATGTTATCATGAAAGTGAACATAAAAATTCATTCTTATAGATATGATGCCTTGCATTGTGTTAGATACGTATCACTGTTTCACAGGAGCCTACTATCTCCGTCTTCAGGAGAAAAGAGACATTGTCATGGCTCAGAACACCTAATTTTCATGTTACTTTTGCATGAAGCTCATTTATTCCTACTCTTCCTCATAACTCCATGTATCTCACATTCATGTTCATATCTAAGTCCATCATTGCAAAGTTAAACACACAATTCAGACACGAGTCATTTTCCTTCTGTTTTTTATAAAATACTAAATAATAGGAATCATGGCAAGATTTCACCTAAATAAAAATTATTGAACCTTCAGATTTCATGAGAATGTAATGTTTAGCTGAGTGTAAGCGTCACAAGACAGAAGGTTTTAGCTGTTCCAGCCACTGACCTATAGATGCCATAAACACATCTTGGTGTTAGTCCTGTCATGGCATTCATGTATTTGCAGCAAGCTTTCGTCTCAACCCATTAATCTTAATTGCAGTGTGTCATGTGTTATCATGCCATCCAAAGTGTAAGGAGATCCAAGTGCATACTACCAATGTCACTTTCATAGGTCATACTTATTTTTACCAGTAATGATAATGAGGTTAATATAGCAACTTATTGGGGGAGGTGAATTTAGGTTATGTCTGTCATAATTCCTAATCTCATAAAAAAATGAATATGATAAGGCACGTGGCCAGTGATTTGAATTAACCTACAGATGTTCCAAAGTTATAATGGGATGCATGACTTCAGGCTTCTGCCACTGTATAAGTGAGATCTGTATTGCATGGTGTATTGATGTTATCATGAAAGTGAACATAAAGATTCATTCTTATAGATATGATGCCTTGCATTGTGTTAGACACATATCACTGTTTCACAGGAGCCTACTATCTCCATCTTCAGGAGAAAAGAGACATTGTCATGGCTCAGAACACCAAATTTTTATGTTATGTTTGCATGAAGCTCATTTATTCCTACTCTTCCTCATAACTCCATGTATCTCACATTCATGTTCATATCCAAGTCCATCATTGCAAAGTTAAACACACAATTCAGACAAGAGTCATTTTCCTTCTGTTTTTTATAAGATACTAAATAATGTTTAGAAAAGCTGTAGATTTTAACTAGATATATTCTGAAAGCTTATGTACTATTGTGGATTTGTGGTGGCCAAAGCGACACTGGAACTAGCCTTTCTCCAAGAACTTCATTTTCCCCTACCAGTTTACCTATCAGTCCACCATGCTTCATACTTACCTGTCATCAGGAACTGGTGCAGTAGGGCCATCTGTGGCTGCAGTACCAAGGGACTTGTTTTCATCACACTACTGCAGCTAAAAACAGAACAGCATAGCAGTTCTGTGTGCAGTAAGACATTTTTGACAAATAAGGGGTGATTTTACTTTCATGTGATGATATGGGTGAAAACTGAACCCACATCACAATTATTAATGTGGATCTCCAAAATAAAAGTCTAAGTATGTTACATTTTTTTGGAGTGGGACATGAGCGGACGTCACAATCCCAGCATCATGCTCAATTACCATAAAGCAGCCCCTGTCTACACCAAGAAGGCACACAGGGGGAGTAGAAATGTAGCTCCACCATTCATAAAGTTTGCACTAGATTGAGGCAAGTGGTCAGCATCATGCCCCAACCCTGGGAAAAAAACCTCTGATACCCACTTGGGCTCCACAGCCAGGCTGTTTTGGACAAGGGATAAATAAATCTTTTGCTCCTGCTCCTGTGAAACATGCAAGTAAGATGTCACATAAGCAAACAACCACTAACTGGATACTACTTGCAACTAGATTTTGCACTGACATTACGGAACACACGCTTCTGGGCTATAGGACATTCCATCAGCATTTGTGCACTGTTCAAGAAATCCCCTGCCCTTACAGTGAAAGGTAAATCAGTCCTGTTACAGGCCTGGAGTGGCCCAAAGTGTTCCAGGAAGTTAAGGTTCCCAGATTACATGACAGTGGCACAGGATGGTGGTAAGGTTGTTGGCCTTACGCACCGGTTGCCTTTACCCCCAGGAAATGCTCCTGGCACTCATTTCTGTTAGAGGCTGAGTCGACCCCAGGGCCATAGTGCGATCGGAAGAATTACGTCAATAAAAAATTCCAATGAAGTCATCTGGAATTGAACCAGCCACCTTCTGATTTGTAGCACAACACCTTAACCATGGTGCTACCGCGGTCCCCGCCCTTATAGTACCAGTACCAACATATGGAATGAAGTCCACTATTGGCTCCTATCCATTTCATGTCATCTACATTTATTTAGCCTCAGTTTTCATAGTAACCTCCATTATGTGCCTAGTTCTCCCACGTGATACCTTGCCTGCAAACATTCCGACAGAAATTTCATATTCACATCTTCACTAAGGTGTCCCACTTGTCATGTCACTCAGCACCAGCAGGTGTGACAGATGTCGCAGCAGATGACGGCTTTCTATGCGGTAGAGCTGCCAAGGTCAGAGGTACAATAGTAGTCACAGCCTTTACATATCCCATCCACCTCAACCCTTTTCCCAAACCCTGAACATACAAACTTCCAGTTTTTTCCTGTATTTTTCATAGAGTAACTAAATAAACTTGTTACATATTCTTCCAGTGTTTGAATTTCTGCACCTATTCAAAGAATGTAGGTTGATAATGCAGTAAACTTCTATTCAGGTAAAATCAAAAGAATAAAAAATACAGTAATTCAATTATTATACCAACTAATGCACTTATATAAAATTTACACATTAAAACACTAAAACTGCTCCGACATGTTTCGGTCCTAGGACCATCATCAGGGAGCTGTATTTCTTTGCCTTGCTAAAGTCACATTAAAAGCCACATTAAAACCAGTCATAAATTAAGTTCGTTGTGCTAGTAGGGTATTGTGGCAGCATGCTGCCACAATACCCTACTAGCACAACGAAGTTAATTTATGACTGGTTTTAATGTGACTTTAGCAAGGCAAAGAAACACAGCTCCCTGATGATGGTCCTAGGACTGAAACATGTAAGAGCAGTTTTAGTGTTTTAATGTGTAAATTTTATACAAGTGCACTAGTTGGTATAATAACTGAATGACTTGACAACATGCACGGTGTAACAACGAAAATAACAATGAAAATAAAAAATACAGTACTTCATTATTCACCCCCCACCAAAAGACTGATGAGGTGGAGATGATGGTAAATGGTTTTTAAAATTTGTCAATACCTAAAATGTATATGTAAAAGGGTTATCAATGGCACTGGCATTGTACTCTTACAGGTTCTGCAAGATTACACCTTTTGCATTTAATCTCAACTTTTCTGTATAATTGACTGTCCAAACCGTATCATTCACATGAAAGCAACAGGAGCACTGTCCTCATTACATAAGCTATTTATATGCAACTATTGAAGAATGTCTTTAATTGCCCTCCTTGCTTCATTTATTCCAAGGGCAGTCATTAAGTACAATTGCATGATGGATTTCAAGTGCATAAACTGAAAAAATTCTATTAAATCCTTGGAACTTCCTTAATTAAGAGTGGATGTATTTGGCAATTGGGACAGGTTAAATGGCAAATTATGTATGGCCTGTCTACAGATTTTATAATTGTATCACTCTGGACTACATTCTTAAGTGACACGTTTATTTCACAGAAGTATAGACTATAGCAAGTGAACTTTGAACACAGCTCCAGCTAAATGTCACAGTTCAACTTCTGATGAGTATTTTGCAGCTTTCAGGAGGTGAACAAATTGCAAATCATTGATTTTCTTTGGATAAAAAGATTCTGAAGCCTCCCATTAAAATAAGGTCACACTAACAGCGTAGTCAGGCCTTTAGTATTCCCCTTTTGAATATGACTGATGTTTTATGCATGTTGCATAACACATTCAGACATCCTCCACATCATCATAAACTTTCAAAAATTTAAATTCTTCAAACTGCTGTGCCCAGAATATCCAGTACCAAAGGAGGTAGAAGAGCACAGCTTTCATGGAATGTAAGTTAAGACAATTTTTTTAAATTTCTCCTATGAGACGTGTACAGTCCACAATTCAGCACATGTGTGTTCTATTTATGACAAGTTAATGAATTAAGAATATATAGAAATTACATGGATAACAGTGTTAATATCCTAAGCAGTGGAGCAGAGGATTAAATAAACTCTACAGTCAATGAATCAACATGGTCTTCCAAGATACTTTAATGTAAAAAAAAATCAGTCTTGCAAAATAAAACAATGACTTCCATTTCATAAAACCCATTATGATACAAGTATGCAATATCCATATTCACATACTAACATAACATCATCATAAAGTATGCATAATATTCAAACAGGCAGGTAGCATCACACACACTCAGTGAACAAAATGTCTCTCATTTCAAGAGTTGGTGTCAGTGCTTTTCAAGAGAATGACTTGCCTAGTTCACCCCAAGTGAATGTTCATGCACATCTTAACAATGTAACACTGAAGTACAGTAGAACTGTAGCAACATTTTGAGGAACATGCTGAATTCATTCATATTCAGGTCCCCCAGAATGCTGGTACCTGTCTAACAAGTTACACAGCATCACATGCCAGAAGACAGTAATCTTCGCAGGCACTGCAAGGCGTGCCTAAAATCTCACACCTCAGTGGCTAATTCTGTCTGCATATGAACAGAATCAGTCTCACTGGTCAGTTTTACTTCAGTTTACCACAAGGCTGGGTGTGTAGTTTTGCAGTTGTAACAGAACTGTATTCTCTTGCTTACAACCTAACCCAATTCTTAGCACCAAAGTGACATCCAGCATACAAAATATAACTTAAAAAGACTCTCTACTAGCATAGCTGTAAGCCACTCATCCACCAACTGCACATATATACAGCACATCGTTACTGGACCATCATCGTACTCTTTGCACAACTTCAGAACTTCCAACTAGATCTAAAAAGTCGAATGATGGTCAACATTT